>Ga0315914_1012244_pt1 | contig 9954 bp, 8 predicted proteins | sample MpolenodulesMG_FD_203920 | JGI IMG/M metagenome (GOLD analysis project Ga0315914, IMG submission 203920) | Medicago polymorpha root nodule microbial communities from Los Angeles, California, United States - elongated nodules | ecosystem: Host-associated > Plants > Roots > Nodule | place: USA... | reverse complement strand
AATCATAATTATCATAATAATAAAAGAAAAACACATGACCTGATTTTAACTAATTATCTAAAAGAATAATAAAAAGATCTAAAGTAATATAAAAAGACCAGTTTGTAAAAGTGTTTGTCAGCTTTTGCGTGAATTAATTACTTGGGTTTGGGAGAGAAAGAGGATAATTAGTTAAAAGCTAAAAATTTGATGTTAATTCTTGTTTTGAGTGTGTTAATTAAAAGATAAACCGATGAGGATCTTGATTGGGAGTGGAGAGGGAAAGAGATGGCAGCAGAAGTGGTGGTCGGAACTCGGAAGTGGTGCGTGCGTTTAAAGGATGACAGGAGGGTGAAAAACATTGTAAATTCCAGATTTGAAGATATCAATACTCATTCATGGAGGTTGTAGTCATTGGTGGTGGTGAGTTCATGGTAGGTAGTCTGATGGAGGTTGAAGAGAATGGTGAAAGAGAAAGAGAAAATATAGTGCAATGAGACCATGATAAAATCAGTAATCTAATGGTTAAAACAAGCTTTCCCATCATGGGAAAGGATTCACCTTTCCCATGTTAAATGCCACCTATGGTAAAATCAATTTATAGTATGTTTGTACATACACCACCACCATATGAATGAAACAATAAATTTTACTGTACGACCCTATAGCAATAAATTTGACTGAGGCAAATAGACCAACCAGCTGATTCAGATGACACTTATGTAAATTTTTCTTCAATCCCATTATTTTTAGGATTCTACTCTTCTCCCAACTGTTTTTGCCCGCTCTCAAGTGAAAAGATGTAATTACCCCTCCATGACTTAAGTCACGCTGCGTAAGTTAACTCACGTTAGTTATAAATCCTGCGTGAGTTAACTCATATAGGCTGCGTGACTTAAGTCACGCAGGGGCATTTTCTTAGGAGCAAGCAATTTTTGATGGGAGAAGAGCAGAATAGAATTCTTATTCTTAACCCAAAAACACACGTCTTACAGTCCCCTTTTCTTCATCATCTTGACTCAAATCCACCTTTATCCTTTACAATTTTATTCCCCATAAACTCAGCATAACAAAAACCCAGAACCCTCACAACCTAAATCCACCATGAACCTTTTTGAATCTTGCTTCAAATCTGCCATTAATTTTATAATTCAATAATTCTGATAAGCAGGCAAAATCTGATGCTTCTCAATAAAACGACGTTTTTTTATTTGGTTTGAGATACCCAATTTGACCATCATTAGTAATGCTCTGAAGACATGAAATACAAAAATATCAAAATAGCGTCTAGTGAAATATGAAGATAAGGTATTTTTCTGGAATACGCAAATTGCAAATTGAGATGTGAGCAATTTGAAAGATTAAAACATGATGCATTTATCCTTCAAAGTCTAAGAATGAGTATTAGAATAATCTCTATCATTTTTAATCAAAAACTTGCAGAGCACCCTGAACCGTTAATTACAAAGTACAAAAACTGGAAAAACTGAACTTCTTGTTCCTTGAACTAATAAATATTGATAGGAAAAATCATGACAGCTTGTCTACACAAAATCATAGTACAAAAATGTTTACAGAAAATCAATTTGAAGTTCAGAAACAAATGAACTTCTTCAGTCAAACATGTGGGGAAGTGGCCTGACAGCCATAAATGCATCCACCATCTGAAAGAAATAAGGAAAAAGGAGACTAAGTAAGTTTTGGAGCATATAAGTGATAAACTGAACACAAAGCTTCAATCCTGCTAATCTTACAGATATGAGGTAGAAAAATAGCAACCCAGCATACAATTAGTTTTGATAATAATTTCAGACACTGAAAAGCGCTCATATCAACAAATAAATATTGACATACATAACATGAATTACAAATGAACAAGTTGGTACCTTTTCAGTCACATTAGCTCGAGCCGTCCGATGTCTCTCCACTATTTCTGTCAAAACTTGAATTAGACGTTGCTTCACCTCACCAGTTAGCATGCGTCCTGCTCCATACTCCTAAAAGAGAATGGTAAACTTGTCAGAGAAGAAATTAAACAAGTCTTTCTTTAGATAAATGTAAAAATAATATAGCAAAAAGGATAGAAATATGACCTTCTTTATGTGTTCAAGTTCAGCATCATCTTCCAGGAAAAAAGAAAGGTATTTGATAGGTATATCTACCTGAATAATGTCATCCATCAAATGTTTAAAATCTTGAGCTATAACGAAATGTAAAGACTAAGAAGTACCAAAGAAAGACACAGGAATTGACTGGCCAAAAATGGAGCATGGATTATATCAGTTTTTGCAAGATTAAAACATATATCAAATTAATCCATTTTGACTCTTGTTTACGTATTTGTTACAAGCAAACAACATATTGTTCATGAAAATAAATCAATAAGAACTTACATTACCTCAAGATTTGCCCCTAATTGTCTATGTTTTTCTATAGAATCTTGCCCGCCGGAGAATGCATATCTGTTTACCTGCAGATAGCCACGCGTATACAGTGTGTGATGAACTTACAAAGTGGATGCAAAAAAAATGAGAAAGAGTTTACTCAGAAAGAAAGTGTGAAGCACAGTGGGGAGAAGAGCACAAATTAATAGATTTTATGATCATCATTATTATAGCACAAGATTTACTAGAGTGGGATCTAGTGCTAGGTAACTAGACTGAATTCATTTCAAGGAAGATAGTAAGCAAACCCTTTTGTATCTTGCATATACACTAGTAGTAACAACATCGACAGATGAAGATTCTAGAGCTAATTAGTATCACAATGTACAAATAGATCTACAATGCCTAAATGTAAACATTACATTATAAATTAAAGCTTTAAAACGAATTCAGAAATAAACCTTATTCTTTATATCTTTTGCAGAATCAGTCACATATATTGCAGAATTGGGATCACTGGCAGACATTTTTCCTGTTTCTCCCTGCAAACCAGTTATATTCAGAAAAAGCATTGAGCAAACAGGCAGAACAAAACATACAGTTATACAGGAAGAGACTATTTTCAGAGAGAAAATTTCGAAGGCTACATATATTGATTGTGTCCCAAATGAGATTCATGAAAATGCAGATTAATGACTATGACCCCCGATGTTTGCATTAGCTAAATATATGAGCGCAAATGCAATGGTAAATATATACACGAACTTGAACAATATTAGTTTGCCTTAATTTGATAAATTGGCATTTTTTTGCAACATAATAATACTACCTGTAATGCAGGGAAAAATGATGATTCAATCAAAGCAGGCTTGTTGTATCCGATTTTAGGAGCAACATCTCGTGTCATTCTAAAATAAGGATCCTGTAGTTGTCATAAAGAAACACAGTTACAATCATGTCATTCTAAAATAAGGATCCTGGAGTTGTCATAAAGAAACACAGTTACAAAAGAACAGGTAAAGTTTACAATGCACATGCATCCAAGATCACATTTTATGCCGAGAAAAAGCATGACAATGTCCGCATGGAAGATATTAGAAAGAAAAGATGACATGAACATCGGGTTACATTGCAAAGGGCATAGGGAACCGCTTGAGTAGATATTAGCAGCAGCTCTTGATCGCAACTTTTAATAACACATAGTTAAGGTATAAAATACCTAAGAGAAGAAAATGCCAATTGCTGTTAAGTTAAAAGCAGTGTTGTTGACGGCGGATGGCAGTCCATGGCAGAGAGCCAAAATCCTGCCATATGGGCCGCTTTGTGGCTCCGCCATATCGGATTATGGAGGAAAATCCCACCATATCGGCCAAAACTGGGCATGGCAGATAGCCCAAAAACACCGATATTTGACAACATTGGTTAAAACAGATCATTTTTATGACTTTCTTTTTCCTTTCAATATCTACAGGTGTGTTTGAACATAATGATGTCTCAAGCAAAGCAAGAAGTTTACAGAAACATAGGAACCTGAGTCCTGATATCACCATGGTCATACTAGTCCATCTTAAATGAAATCAACTATTTCATATAAAAACATCAGACAAACAAACCTGGTCGATTGCACAAGGAATTAAACAACGGAGATTCTCTTTGCCTTCAAATAGATGCGGAAATGAACTAGGAAATGATGGAGCTGCCTGCATAAACAAAACAAAGCACGTGCAATCATTTCCAAGTAACAAACGCAAAATATGTATCATTGTCAAATGAACAGGATCATAAAAAGAAACTAACGCAATGCATGTACGTTAAAAACAAACACATATAACACTAGTTTACAAACCCGCGATTGCATACAAGTTCACAGTATGTAGATGAAGATCTATTTGATGCCTGAAAACCTAAAGCTGAGGTTTATAATTCTTTATTGTACCATAAGAATTGTTGAATATTTCATTTTTGACTCACCAATAACCGAAGTACTAGAAATCTAGAAGAAATTATCAATTTGATAATATCTCATGATTAAATTGCTGAATGGCATCTTCACATTATGCATGAACTTATTGAAGTCTTGCACTCATGTTCATGAATCCTAACCCATTTATAATTTTATCCAGACTCATACTATTACTAAAGCATAGAATATATTCTCGTCTACATATACCTTAATGTCAAGATGACAATAGCAACAACAGATATTGATGGGGAAAATGATTCGTTAGTACAAAATCCTGAGATAAGATGGCAAAAATATTATTTGGTCCCCACTTGACAATAACAACTGCACAGCTTAATCTGAAGAACAATACAAACAGCCAGATGAAAGAGCTGTCCAACAAGAACTCACAGCTCAACGCAACATTTAGAACGATGCATTATGATAATCTTGTATTGGTGAAAATGGAGATAAAGTGACAAGGGAAGCCAACACTAATGGTCCAAGCCCACAGCAAAAGAAAACGCATAAATTAAAAATTAAGCAGAAATATTCCATGACAGGTACATTTTACACGGGGAAGAGATGGACCATACCTGCACAGGTGGAAAACTAACTTTTCCAATATGATCTTCCCCAATGAACCCAAAAATGCCAACAACCTGGTTATAAGTCACACGCTTTCCAATCTGTACCATGTTTCTGTAGAAGGCACTGGAAAAGGAATTTCTTCTGTCAGTGTGTAGTGATTAGCGATGCAATCAGTGTTGTTATTGTTTTTCTGTTCCTAACAGTTGTAGTAGTTAGTTTACCGTTAGGTAACTACAACTGTAATTGTAACTGTATATATAGGTTCAATTAAGCCTAATAGAATCAATAAATACAAGTGTAATAACTAAAATTATACAATGAAAATCATTTCCATCAGAAACAATATCAAAGTTCTTCCATTTTAGGTTCAATTAAGCCTAATAGAATCAATAAATACAAGTGTAATAACTAAAATTATACAATGAAAATCATTTTCATCAGAAACAATGTCAAAGTTCTTCCATTTTTCTCTTAATAGAACTTTATTGTTCTCAGATGAAGAGTTATAAACATCTGTGTGTGTTTAAATTAAAAAGGACATCAGGTTGTGAAATTTCTCCAGCAACATTTATTTTAGAACAGAGACAACTGAATTCAAAATTCACTCATTTTTTTCCCAATCATGATGTGTATGAATATAAGCCCCAGATCAATTTAAATTTTAAACAACCAATCATTATTTCTAAATATGGGACCCAAAATAGTTAATAATGCACAGTACAGTGAAGAATATTTCTGGTCTGTACTTAACCACAACATTCATAGAAAAATACAATTGTCACAGGATTTGATTATAGTTTTCGTTCTTAGGTGCCAATGCCATCAAATAATAATCACTTAGATATCATGAATCCAAACAACTGTCTATGTTGCATTAAGCCTAGAAAACGATAAAGGTTATATTAGGCATATGACAACATCAGCAAATCTTTGTCGAATCATCATAAAATAGATCAACTGATGTGATAGTGTAGAAAGCATGAAACCATTTCCATTTCCTAATTCAGAATTCATTTTAAATCACATTCTTAAGTTTGCAGGTGAAATTAGTTCTTATTAGATCAATTTTCTAGTAATGTATAGATATATGTTCTTATGAAATTCCTGCAACTACAAATAATCCAAAATTCTACAAAATCTCAAGAAATAATAGACAAACATGCTTGAAAAAGAAACTTCAAGAGAAAACATGCATTTATATTTTATATTACAAGTGACTCACCCGCCAACATAATCGAAATCAGAAAAGATGAATGTCTTTGATACGTCAAAACCACAAGCAATGATATCCTTTGCATTCTCCCTCGCAAGTCTTCGGCTCTCCTCTATAGTAAGATTTTTCCACAAGAACTTCTCATCATCAGTGAGCTGTATAACCAGAGGAACCTTAAAAGCCTCTTGCAAATACCTACACAGCATTTACCACCACATTAAGTCGTCAACAAACATCCTCAGGAATCACCAAAACTTTGAACTCAGGTTCATTTCCACAATCCACTTGTTTAAGTATCTAATTTTGCACCACCGTTATTTAATTTCTATTAACCTAACATTTAAGCATAGCTACATCACTAAAAAAGATGAACAAGATAGTGTGATTACTTGGGGGCACTTTATGACAATAAAAATGTAGCTAGAATGTGAGACAGTAATGGTCTACACATAACTGAGGTGGTATACATTGAACTCTGATTCGTCTTGTTCCAATGGCACTAAAGAATGTCACATAATAATAAGTAGTAACAACTTTAGATTCCACTTTCTTAATCGTATGGCAACACAAATGAAGTATAATATACGAAAACTTCTACACTCACGTCGGTTCGAATTTTGCACCTGAGTGATTATTTTAAAAAAATAAGACAGAACATTAGGGTGTTACTATTTATTCTGGTATTTGTTATGAAAAGCAAGATCTATTTTGCCTTTGGACAAAATTAACAAAATAGAAACTTCACTTTAAATAGAGATTATAGATTATTTGGATTCAATAATGTAAAAGTACTTTACCAACATATTTGAGTGCATCTGGAAGAGCTTAATTGAGGTTATCTTACTACATAAATACTTGTGTAAGTGTTTATAAGAACTTGACCAATCAGTTGTCACAAATCTCAAGAAAGTAATTGAAAGATTTCAGCCCCTATTGACCAAGAACTTGACCAAACTTTTAACCAAAACGTTCCCTTTTTTTTCTAAAGAGCTCAGCGGCAATGTTATCGATGGAGGACCATAGTGGAGAGACAAAAACCCGACATACTGGCCAACATAAGGCGCCGCCATCCTTCACAAAATTGGCTAAAAACCCACGACTGACATTGATCATGACGCTGTCATGGCTGATATTTGACAACACTACCTAGTGGGCGAAACTCACACATACTAGTCAGTGTTGAGAAATGGGGAATTGCGGGTTTGAACCCGTACACCATCATATCAAATGTACCTGCAGCCTTTTACTATTTGAGTTGTACTTACTAGTGTGATACTTTTTTATTCTAGTGTTTCTTATGCAAAGCAAAAGCTATTCTGCCTTTGAATAGAATTAACAAAAACGAAACTTTACTTTGAATAGCAAATATAGATTATTTGGATATGATAATGCATAAGTACTTTACCTACAAATTGTTTAGAGGAGCTTATTTGAGCAAACCATAATACGTAAATACTTATGTGAGTGTTTAGAAGAACTTGTCATTTTCATAAGCTCCTCAAAAAAAATTATACAAATCACAAACAACTTTCCCAAATCTTTACAACATATGTGAAAGGTTTCAGCCTCTAATAAATAGGTATTTAACTAAACATTTTAACAATACATTACTTAAGGTCTTATTTCGATTGGCTTAGCATATGTTTGGTTTCAATTTTGAAAGTCAAAAGTGATTCTAGAGGTTGTAAAATTGATCATGTTTGGATAATTTAAAGGAGAGTTTACTTTAAATCACTTTTGACTTTCCAAAATGTTTTGTCTCAACACTGATTCGTATGTGTGAGTTTCGCCTGCAAGGTAGTGTTTAGAATTTGTAGCTTTTGGCTTCTACAATTGATTTTAGCCTTAAATTTATTGTTAAATTCACTTTTAAATAAATAAATCCAAACAAAAATCACTTTAAATTCAACTCACTTTTATCTAGAATCAATATTACATAATCAATTCACTCAAAATCAATTCTTGTCACCACAGGACCAAACATACACTTATTTGAACTTATCTACTTTAATAAGTACTTGTGAAATTGTTTGGGAGAGCTTACGGAAATAATTAATGACATATCCATAAGTTGTTTTCAGCTTACTTCCATAAACTCTATAGAATAGCTTATAAAAACAACTTACGGCGCATATGAAAATAATTCGACTTTACTTTATCTCTTATTATAGAAATAGCTTATACCTAAATAAAGCGCTTAATAAAGTTGTTCACACTCATAATAATTACATAAAAACACAACACAAATACAAATTTCGATTAAACTATTTATTTCAAATGTAAAAGGTTTGAGCCCCTATTGAATAAAACTTTTTTTTTTGGAATACACAAATGTTAGTAATTAGTTGTTATGTTTGCGTTTTCTCCTTCACTAGTTAGCTCAAACAAGTTGAGCTACCTAACACGCTATTAAATAAGAACTTAAGTACTTGACTAGACATTTTACCAAAACAATCCCTTAATCCTAAAATAATACACTCTCGAACTCATAATTAGATAAATATCACAGCAGATTTACACATTTCACTTAAATTTTCTTAATGGAAAATGAAGAAAAGAAAATCAAAACGCACTCACTTTGTGAACATGAATGGAATCAAATGACCCAAATGCAAAGCTTCAGAAGAAGGTCCACGTCCTGTATACAAGTAAAACTTCTCTCCCTTTTCAAATGCATCCAAAATCTCAGCAAAATCACTGCAGCACACAAATCAACAACAAAAAATTTCACATTATCAACTAAAATTCCATATTCAACCTACGAAGCACAGACACCAGACAAAACACACAACACATACAGATATGACATGACGTAATTCAATGTAATTATGTATGTCATGTCGAGTCAAAGTGTGAGACAAGTGTCACATCAGACACGTGTTCTATCAGAAGTGTCTGTGTCAGTGTCATGTCACACTGACACATGTTAGATACTGAACACGCTTTCGATCAGAAATGTAAGTGATGCGTAAAGAGAGGAGATGATACCGGTGAGCGAAGAAGACGTTGCGACGGAGGAAGACATGAGCGGGCTGAGAAGTGAGTTTCTCAACGCGTTGAACGAGAGATTGATCGATTCTTTGACAACCGAAACGGTCGATGAGTTTGTCGTAATCGATTTTGCCTCCGTTGCCGGCAACTTCCCATGGAGTCACCACCTGCTCCTCTTCGCCGGAATTGTTGTTAGTTTCAGTTGATGCTTCCATTTTCTCCGGGTCGGAGATTGTTGCCGCCGGCGCGTGAAGTTGGTGATAGATAAGTTCAGAGTAGGTTTTCAAGTGATTAGTTAAAACCTTACACAATAGTTGTCTTTTTTTTTTCCTCAAAAAATTAATAGCCAAAAAAAATATAATTTTTTTTTAGAGAAAATGCAAAATCCCTCTTAAATTGTTAATTTGTTTTTTCGTTACTCCAAGGAGTTAAGTAAGGACGGGTTTATTTCATTGTTATGAAGAAGTAATCGTCATGAATATAATTTTAGTATAAATTAAGAATAGATTTCACTTTATTAATCTAAAGAGTTAACTAAGGATGGGTTTAACTTCATTGCTATGGAGAAGTAGACGTCATAAACATAGTTTTAGTAGGAATTGTTGGGGTTTTAGACATGTATTGCATGCACTTTGTTAAAACATTAGTTCTAACAAGATGTAGACATGATGTCTTAACATGTTGGTACGACATCATAATGTGTCTTGTTCCGCTTACTAAATTAACCCCAATTGGTTGTTAAAATCAATCTTATACTGATCCGCATTATATTTTTTTCGAGTTAAGATCATCTATATTTGTTAAAAATAAATGGATAATGTCATTTAGTAAGAGATAGATAAAAAAAAAGTATG
>Ga0315914_1012242_pt1 | contig 9956 bp, 7 predicted proteins | sample MpolenodulesMG_FD_203920 | JGI IMG/M metagenome (GOLD analysis project Ga0315914, IMG submission 203920) | Medicago polymorpha root nodule microbial communities from Los Angeles, California, United States - elongated nodules | ecosystem: Host-associated > Plants > Roots > Nodule | place: USA... | reverse complement strand
GGTCTTTAAAGTTTATTTAAGATTCAAATAGACCATTTAAGTTGTTAATTTAATGGTTCTATTGGAAGTTTTTAAGTTTCAAATAAGTCCTTAAAAAGTTAATAAGAATCTATTTGAAACTTAAAAAACTTAAAATTTAATCCGGTATTTTTGTCAAACTTAAAGACCAAAAGAAGCATTTTGCCTTTTTATTTTTAATGTCAAATAAAAGACTAAATTATAATTACCATTTTAAGTAATTACTTAATGACTCTTTCAAAAAAAAAGTAATTACTCAATGACAAACATCCGAAGTGCGTGATTTTAAATTAAATTATAATTACCATTTTATAATTACTCTTATTATTATTTAGAAAAATAATTAGTTTAATTGATTAATTAATGACTAATTGTTCTCCTATGTTTAAATTGGACACTCAAGAGACACTCTTTAGTGTCTTATTTTTAGAAAAAACATGTGAAACCATTGAATTATTTATAGTTGATGTATTATAATTGTTTTCATCTTTATGTAGAATATGTTTTTTAAAAAAAAGGAAAATTAGACTATACTTTTTTTATCTTATTTTGTTGTAACACATTCCTCTTTTTTTTTTGTTCCATTTAAGTCTTTTATCCATCAAGCATGCACTAATTAGCCCTTTTTACGGTTTTTCTATTAAAAAAAATATTGAAATAATAATTTTATTAGTAACTTTATTTTGTAAAAATACTTCTTTACTAAAAATAAAGAAATTCATAAACCACATTAACATCTTCATAATATACCTCCAAATTGTTTGAATATCTTCACTTTCATCTTCTTCCTTAAACTCAAAATCCAACCACATTAACATCTTCATAATACACCTCCAAATTGTTTGAGTATCTTCACTTTTATCTTCTTTCTTAAACTAAAAATCCAAAATCCTCAAATCTCAATAAACCTTGAGTTTATCAAATCTAGGAAATCCTCAAATTGGTTGTGAGATTCAATTGACACAAATTAGGAAATGTCAATTATTTTCTAGAACAAGATGAACTATATTTACTCGACCCATGAAGTTGTGTTGGGTCGTCCTACCAAGTCTATCTCTACAAACATTGTCCACCATATCTACACCATAACCAACAGAAGAATATAAATTAAACACTCTGTTTAGCATTCCATTGAACACCTAGAGCAGAAAATATACACTCAATATTCATTGTGTTATTTCAATTCTTAAACTATCACATTACATTAATATTTAGTTTAATCTACATTCATAGTACAAAAAAAACATTCTAATCAATCTACAACAATCTATTTCACAATCTATAATCGTAACATAAAAATATTACAATGTGTTATTTTAATAGATTTTGAATATTTACTTGTTGATTGTGTCATTCGTTCTTTGCCATTGAAGAATTTTGATGGAGTTTGATTTGTTGGAGTAGGGAGGGATATTGTATGGTTTGTGCTTGAATGTGTGAGTTTTTGTTTTTGGTTATGTATATGTTACAACGAGACTTGTAACTTTCGTTCACGAGCGAAAGAGAATTAAAAACCGTTCAAAAACAAACGTAGTTAATTACAATTGGAGATATTTTCTTCAAAAAAATAAATTACAATTGGAGATATTTTTGGTAGTTCGAAGTGCTTATGAGCAAATGGTAAGTGCCTAAAGAGCAATTTCCTAATAATATACAATTTGAGAGGAAATTGACCCATCAAGGCATGCATTCAAAAACTACATGTAAAAAAAACTCTATTTGTCTCAAATTAGGTGTTCATTTTGAGTTTTACACGGTTATTAAAGAAACTATCAGCAGTGTGATTTTAATGGTAAAATGCGTTTCATTTACTAAAACACTCTTATTAATTATAGTTAGTGGAATAACTTGATGATTGAAATGCAGTCAGTAATGGTATATTAATGAAAAAGAATTCAAGACAAAAAAAAAGTAATTGATATCTAATGTAAGACGAAGGTCAGACCCGTCCTTGAGCAAGTGCAAACAACTCTACGAAGTTGGGCCTCCGATTTAAGTGGTGCTCGATTATTTGTAGGAGTATGCGTATAATTGTTTTTCTCCCTTTTAAAATTGCTCATTCTCTGAAAAATGCCCAACATGAGTTAACTCACGCAGGAACTTTTAAGATCGGTGAATGAGCAAAAACAAAAGGGAGAAGAGCAATTTCCTTGTTAAGGGTGTGTAGGATTTTTTTTTTTTTGTTGTTACATAGGCCCAAATCAAACACTTATTATTTGACAAAAATAATGAGTAAATGAATCAGTTAGGCACAATCCACACACTTTCACCAACAACAAAAAAAATCAACAAAATAAATTGAAATCAAAATGACGTTGATTATTAATTTTTAATTGTTTAAATTATCATTAATTTTTTTAATATTACTTTTCCCATCCTAGTTGTTTCTCACGTGCCCTATTTTTTTTTTACAAAATTACCTCTTGTTTGGATTTTAAAAGTCGAACGGTGTTTCAACTTATGTAATTTGAATGGTGTAAAAGCTGAAGGCAAGCATGCAACTATGTTGATGCTTAACTTGAGCTTCTGAAAAACCCGTTTAGAATATAGAACCGGAAATGTTTACAATAATTCAGAATATATAATACAAATTGTTAGTTTTGGGCCTACTTCTCTATTCTTGAAACCTAGCTATTAAAAAGCGGGAAACGGTTCAGATTATAAAATCCCTTGGAAACCTAGGTTTTTAAAAAGCGAGAAACGTTTCATATTATAAAATCTGAAAATATATATAGGGTTTGCCCAGAACCTGACAGAAGTTCATCACCTTTATCACCAAACACTCATGCACCTCCAAAAACACACCATCTTGGGCGAAAACGTGATTCGGAGTAGCAATCTAGTTATAAAGGGACGTCAACAACATCATTTTCGTTTGAATGTAAATGTAATGTTGCTATAAAACCTTTCTCATTCGATTTTTAAGCTTTTTCCTTTCGATCACGTCACCACAAATGTACCAGCTTTGTTCGGATTGTGTAATCCAAAAGCTTAACAACGTGATTCAGATTATAAGTTTTGAATCATACCAGTACAAAAACTGTCAAGTTTTCATGAAAATGGTTTTTCACAGTTTCAGTTATGGATGCTCTCATTGATGCCCCATACTTTGACACTTGACATTGAACCCACTATATTGTGTTACCGACTATTTCTCCTGAAGTTTTAGATAATTCCGGAAATGCCATAGCTGAGGATCTCCAACCTCTTGTTGATATTCCTTTCGGCGATGCAAAAGTGGAGGATTCTCCTCCTCTTGTTGTACCTCCAGCTAATGCTCCTCAAGTTGTTTCACCTCTACTTGTTCATATTGATCATCAAGAACAATTTACCACTAAAAGAAAGTTTCTAACATTGAACAATTTGTTGGAATAGGTTCGAGAAGAAGTAAGGAAGCTAAGATTTTCACACGTTATTGGAAAATCATATAAAGGTGAAAATGAGAGAAATGCATTTGTTACAGTGATATGTGAAAGAGGAGGTTCATATACCGAGTGCAAAAAGTTGTCCGGGCGTAGGATATCTGATTTTCTGAAGTGTGATTGTACGTTCATTGGAGATATTATTTATTGATTACTGATGATTGGAGCCTTAAAGCTAGTGACAAAAAACACAACCATGAGATGTCAGATGAGTTGAAAGGTTATAAAACTGTTGGACGTCTAAACCCAAATGAAAATAGATACCTTCATGAGTTGGCAAACTCAAAGGTTCCTCCTAGGCATATTCTTACCAATTTAAGGAATATGAACAATAGAACTTCAAATACTAGGCAGTCTACTAGGGGTCTGAGAACAGAAATGAAACATATCATGAAACCATTAGTTGAAAATAAGTATATTTATCATGAAATCTTTAGTTAAGAATAAATATGTTTATCATTGTACGAAGTATGCTGATTCTGATGATGTCATAAATATTTTCTAGGTGCATTCAAATGCTATTAAGTTGTTCAACACGTTATTTATTGTGCTTGTGTTAGATTCCACTTATAACTCCAAAAAAATACCGTCTTCTGTTTATTGAGTTTGTTGGTGTAACTTCTACCAAGTTGACGTTGTCTATTGCATTTGCTTATATGATGTCTTAGAAGGAAGATAAACGTCACTTGGGCTCTTGAGAGGTGTCATGATCTGTCAAACTCCAACAATATTTCACCTAAAGTCGTTGTCACTGATCATGACAATACTTTGATGAATGTTGTTGATACTGTTTTCCTAGAGGCTAGACGCTAGTACTCTGGTGATCCTAAGGATATAAAGGAAAAAATCTCTCTTATACCTTACTGAGATTTGTTTTAGGCCCTTTTTTTTTTCAAACCGTTTTTAGTTGAATTTATGTTTTCTGTATTTTGTTCTTGTCCTTGAACATTTTGGATTATATAAGCTTAACAAAAAAGAAATGTTTTGGCTTATATAATTTGAAAGGGAGTTAGGGGCATTTTGTATTATAGTATTTGAACTATGTCTTACATTTTCAGAATATATAACTTGAAATGTCTCAGAACCAGAACAAAATGCATTTCCCTGGTTTCCTACTGCTTCCAACTAACATTTTTGTATACAATACATGCAAGGTTTAAAGATGCAGACTATAACATGAACCTGCATATGAAAGAATAATTTTGACAATTTGTTTTGCCAAAGACGACCTCTATGCGTCCACCTCCAAAAATAGGTCAATAGAAAATGGGCGTACAAAAAGGATAAACATATTGTACAACAAACAAAGCTTTGGGAGTATGTTAACTCTCAAGATCCAGATACATAGGCTTCACACTAATCCTCCTAAGCCACGTTTGGTTAAAGACAATTTCCCACACAGAGACAAAATTATGTCATTCATGCATGAATTTATTGAAAAGGTGGTGTATGTAGCCGGTGATGATCATTGTGGATTCCGTGCAGCTGGAGCTTAAGTAACATATATGTTGATGATTATCTGATGATCTGTTATCAACTTCTAAAAGACCTTACAGTGAAGATAATGATCGTTATTTTCTGATTGATTGGGTCAAAAATCGCTTCGACAAGGTCTAACATGCTCTGACCGGTGATGATATTGGTCTTGCTCCACGAGATAAATGGACGTTCATGTCGGATGTGAGTTTCCTCATTGCACAGAGATACAAGCATGTGGTCGTTCTATTATCCATCGAACAAGGGCAATTAGAAACTTTTTTTCCTCTATGCGGTGCACCTTCGCATAAAGACCGAATTATGTGTCTAGCGCATGTGGATGACAACTATTTTATGATGGTATACTTTTGAAAAATGATTGTCCAATCCCTCCCACTTTCGTGCTATGGAGACAACACTGTCAAGAAGATGCAAAGTCACAGGATTAAAGATACGTTGGTAGGATGATTGCTTTTAATGAACTAAGTCGGCGACAGGTTATGAAATAATAGGAGATTATGATTTGTACGTTGTTGAAAACCCTGACCATGAAGACAAGGTTGCTGCTCATAAGAAGGTAAAAAATGAAGTCAAGATTGGAAAAGATGAAAGCCTTCAACTTGATGATTGTAGCATAGATCTTGGGACATATTAGTTGAAGTGTATATCATAAACAACTACATGATGATTTTTTGATTTAATTATAAGCTCATCGTCTTTTAAATTATTTTATATAATGAAAATTTATTCAATCCACAAAGACATAAAACCAATGCAAACAGTTTATTCAAATTTGACAGATTTTGGATTAAATAATCTGAAAAATCATAAAGATTGTTCATATTATATAATCTAAACAAAAGATATTTCCGGAAAAAATATGGCGCAAGAGAAATTCATAGATAAGAAAAGTAATGGTTTAATTTTTTTTATTAGAGTCTATTTTTTTTTTGGGTTAAATATGTTTTTGGTTTTTATAAATATACAAACATTTTCGTTTTAGTACATCTAAAGTTTTCCTTGAACTTTTAATCCCTATAAAATTTTCAATCACTATTTTTGGTCCCTATTTTAAAGTAAATTTTTGTATTTTTTAATGAAATTGTGTAGAAATATGTAGAATATTGTAAAAATCACTCCTAAAAAAATTAGAATTAACAAAACATAAATTAAATATGAATTTTTAACCGCCAAAAATTTAAATATTAATATTCATATTTAATTTATGTTTTGTTAAAAAATTATAATTTTTTTTGGAGAGATTCTTATAATATTATAATTTTTTTCTGTAAAATTTTAGTAAGGGCCATTTTGTTACGGATTAAAATAAAGCAATTTTGACATTAAATAAGTTAGAGATTATATTTTAGAGATTTTATGAAAAATCAGAATCTATTTTGCGTTTGTTTACTGTAGTAAAAATAACTTTTTTTAAACAAATAATTTAGTTTATTTGGATACAACTATATCGAAGAGATTTTTTGTTACAAAATTAGTTCAATATTTATCTATTTTGACAAGAATTAGTTCAATATTTTAAACCATATTTTCTCTCTCCTATAAAAAATCTAGTTTCTGCTGTTAACAACCTCATCATCTTTATCCTCAAAATACAAAACTCAACCCAAAAAAATCAAACAATCCTAAAGCTAGAGATTCTATTAATAATTAATTCTCTTACAACAACATTATCTTGCACCATCAATAACAGAATCCGAGCACAAAAACAAAATAAATTAACAAAAACAAAATCCCTTTTGTATCTGTTATCGATTAACATTCATCATCTTTATGATTTTTCTCACTTTGTCCAATAATGGGTGGTGTAATGCTCATCTGCATGAATAATGCTTCAATTTCAAACATCAATGGTCAACGAGCACTTCCCAGCGTTACATTTTCTTGTCATATTTCAATAACCATATACAATTCATTAACAAAAACAAAATTGAAATAAAAAACCCAAAACCTATAAATGTTAAATCTACGAACATTGCAAATGGGAATCAAAGATCTTCTCAGATTCACAAACATTGCAGATGGGAATCAGAGGGTTGGTCTTCAATGTCGTTGAATCAGACGTTGGGTCAGCGTTGCCGCTTCGATTGGTGAGGTTGAGGGGTTTAGTGTTACTGCAGTTGTTGCTACGCCGTAAATCTGCACCTCCGATGCCGTGACTTCTTCCATATTGCATGATGTTACTCTATCTTTCTCTTATGCGATTGAGATTCTGATTCAATCTATGGTTATTATTTACACAAGACATGGATTTTTTAGTCAGCACTAAATCACAAAAAGTTTCAATGTTTGCTTTTCTGGGTTTTTTTTCTCTACCGCAAGATTGGGGCATGAAGATGGGGAAAGAAGGGTTGGGAGAAAATAAGGGTAATATAGGGTTTCAGTTTAACAAAGGATGAAACAAAGAGATAAGAATCGATGAGTTTATGGGCTGATGAATCATGAAGATTATGATGTTGTGTTGTTCATGTTAATTCACGCCTATTCCTTTTTCCCTTCCTTTTAATTTTTTTTTTAATTTAAAAAATGAATATGTGGCTTTTTTATTTTTTTTTAATTCAGGAATTACACATGTGGCATGCCATGCAGGCGTTGACTGGGTCAAAATTGGCCAAAAAGACTATTATTGCAAAGAGGCTAAATCTTAGGGGGCTAAAATCGCAACTTTTTCAAACTTAAAGGGGAAAAGTGCAATTTAGCCTAAAAAATACTATCATATATAGAATTATATATAACTTATAATAAAAATAGTAGCAAAAAATGTTTAATTTTGTTTTTAAAATTTTTCTATGACGTTATGCCCACTATCTCCATAACTTAGTTGAGTTTTTTTATTTAGAAAGAAGGTTCATTGACCACGAGAGAGATGTCTTTTTAGGAGGTGTTTTAATGGCATGATCACATGTTGTAGAATGTAGAGTTTGATGTTTTTGGGTATCTGCAGTTTCACTTAAACTCACGAAGAAGAAATAGGGAGCACATAAGAAAGAACTCAGGAAGAAGAAACAAGGAGTAGAACAAGCGTGTGGTTAAGTAAATAAAAAACTGGGTTAAAAATGTAATTGTTTAATTAGGAGACCTCATTCCATCCTATACACCCTAAATTGGGGGGAATGAAAAATTAAGGAAGATGATGGAATGGGATGGAATGAATTCCATCATGTACCATTCCATTCCATTTTTTTTTTAAATATCCAAACAATGGAACTCTATTCCATACCACTTCATCTCATTCCATTCCATCAATTCAAACAAAGTCTCCATACCACTTCATCTCATTCCATTCCACCATATTCCATCAATTCAAACAAAGCCTTAAAGTTGATTTTTTTAATTTAAGAAATTAAAACAAAATGTTAACATATTTAGAGAGATAAAAAACAATTTAACTTTTGTTTTTTTTAATAGAGTCGGTTTTTAATACTAGAGCAGAACCTCCAACTTTATTTGGACGGTCCTACTAAGGTAGAAGTGTTCTTATGGATGATACGGGGTGTTTATTCAATTTTTTAATATGCCACGTGAATCGCGATGTCTTATGTAATAAGCATCAAACTTTATTGAAAACTTTTGACTTTTTAGATGAAGACACAGTCCAACAAACATGTATCTGTCTGGTCTAGTGCGTTAGGTTCGGTAAGGAGAACTAACTAACTCATTCATCATGAGTCAATACAATTCCTGAAACAAAACAAAAATGGGAGATTCGAAGGTAGAAACAATTTCCCGATTAGCTCAATGGAAAATCGACAACTTTGGTCCTTGTTCTTACAAGAAATCAGACCCTTTCAAACTTGGTATTTGGAACTGGTAAGTAAATAATCACAAACGTTGTTGAATTCAATTATACTATGTTGAATTCGTGGGTTGTTATTTTACTATGTTGTTGTTTTTCAGGTATTTGTCGATAGAGAGAAACAGGTATTTGTATATTCATCTATTTCCTGAACCTTCGCGTGTTTCTAAGGAACAGCCTCCTATTGCTCGTTTCATTCTTCGCGTTTCCAATACTGCTTCTTCTTCTTCTTCCTCCCGCAAATTTTACATTTCCCCTGGTTAGTATGTTATCTCTTACTTCTTTTTGTTTTCATCTTTTTGAAGCTAGTTCAATTGTATAATATATGCACTTTATGCGACTTAATCACTATAATATCAGTTCCTATTGGAAAAACCAAGTCCATTAAAGATAGTGTCTCATTAGAGTTTACAAAGGAGTAAACCATCAAATTGGTCCCTGGGACCTAATTGAGAAACTTTTGACATAGACAGGGACTAATTTGAAATATTAATAGAGTCAGAGACTAATTTGAGAACGACTTACAAAGACAGAGACCAATTTGGTGGTTTACTCGTTTATAAAGAGTGACATCTTTCACCTTACAAAAGCCGGTTTTGTAAAGATGAGTTAGACTCGACATAAAAATTATCTGTCAATTTGGTTCTCCTTGAATTTCATTAGTAGGATTATTTTAATTCTTTTGTTAATAAAAAGTTTAGGTAAGTTGGGTTCCGGGGCTGACTAGGGGTCAAGGCTTACCGATCACCCACCAAAGAGATTCTCATGCGGGCGACGAGTGTTGTACCCACGCCCTTGCGGGACGTGAATCCAACTCCTTACCAACTGAGTTGGGCTTCGAGGCTGACTAGGGTTCAAGGAAGGTCTCGAAGCTTACAAATCACCCACCAAAGAGATTCTCATGTTGACAACACGAGCTATACCCACATCCTTGCGGATTTGAGTCAAACTCCTTACCAACTGAGCCAACCTTTATTGGCTATTAGTAGGATTATTAGCAGTAGGGTTGGACTGCAAACAAGAACTAAGGAAATGTCCCCGTTGATTGATATGGATTCCTCCACTAATGATAGTTTAGATAATGAAGGTTTTTTATGACGGAAAGACTAAATTGACTTGCGATTTTCAATTTATGAGATGATTTTGTTGTTTCATAAATTTTGAGTACTAGATTGGTGATTCACTCTACAGCTTTAATCCTGTTTTATTGTCTTTCCTTTTGCTTG
>Ga0315914_1012233_pt1 | contig 9965 bp, 3 predicted proteins | sample MpolenodulesMG_FD_203920 | JGI IMG/M metagenome (GOLD analysis project Ga0315914, IMG submission 203920) | Medicago polymorpha root nodule microbial communities from Los Angeles, California, United States - elongated nodules | ecosystem: Host-associated > Plants > Roots > Nodule | place: USA... | reverse complement strand
TGGGGGAAGCGTGACACTGCTCACTGTAAGAAACTTATTAATGTGAACCTTAACTTTTATTTTTTTGTTATATTTTTCGTGCGTAATAATTTATAAATGTGATTTGTTTGGTTTGTGCAGACATGCTTTTTGGCGCATTTTCCTAAGTTTTTCAGTGTTGATCCCAACTCCGACTATATTGAAAACTATCTGGTTGCGGCGAGGTGGAAGCTATAGAAGGGTCATGGAGAGCGGGTGACGTATCGCTCATTGCTTGATCGAATTCAGTTTGATGACGTATGCTGGAGGCCGTACGAAGAGCACAGGGAGATCCAGGGTTTTGAGGAGGTTTTCTGGTATTCAGGCTGGATTATGTTCGGTGTTCGTAGGGTGTACCGTCACTTGCCTGAGAGGGTTTTAAGGCAGTACAGATACGTCCAGAGGGTCCCTAAACATCTGACGGATGTTGTAGAGCTGCTAACTCCCCAGATTGTGCAGACATTCGTAGACTTCCGCACTCACACTCTTAAGGAGCCCGATTGGGGTGATCTGATTGGAGAGCAGACATGACGGATGACTATGTGTTATGGTACAGTACAATGTCTCACCCTCAGATTTTGCCACCTCTTCCAGGAGATCTTCCCAGGCCAGCAAATGAAGAGCAGATCATTGCACATTAGTGGGAGTTGTACGAGGCAAGAGGCTTGCCTGATACCTATGACATGGTTAGTGCCGATGTTGCCTACGCTGATGAGCAGATGGGTCAGGAGGAGGTCATGAGCCCTCAACAATGGTTTCAGGCCATGAGCCATGTTAGGGAGCAGATCGCGCCGATATTAGCCAGGAGGCGAGGCCAGAGGCCGAGGAGGCGGCAACAGCAACAGCATCAGCAAGATCAGGACCAACAGTAGGATTACTTGTAGTTGTTATTTAGGGATTGTTGGTTTTAGGCTTTGTTAGTTTCATTTTCAAACTTTTGTGACTATTGTTCGTATTTGGTTGACATTATGTATTTTAAATGATGTTGGTACATTTTGATTTCATCTTGGTAATTTGTTATCGTGGTGCATTTTTACTTGAATCAAATATTGATAATTTATAATTGTTGTTGATGTGAAAATATTGAAATAGGTTTGTGTTATGTGTTTTAAATCACATTACAGGTCCAGAAGCAAGTGCTGCTTCTGCCATTTCTGGTTTCAGGATGCCTCGGTAGTTAACTGCAACCGGTTTTATATTTCTTCAGCAGTTAACTGTCGAGGGGTATTATCGTATTTTACATGTGTTTCTCAGCCAAATCAAATGTGTCAACATCAAATTTCAATTTACATAGGTCCCATCATATCATGTTAGTCTCATAAATTTGATGGGATCCATGTGAATTTTAACCAATAAAATTTAAAATCTAATGATATAAGGTGTTAGAAAGATTTACATAGATCCCATCAAATCATGTTAGTATTACTCAAGTAGTAAAACTCACATGAATGAATTTTGTATATAAGTGTTAGAAAGATATTATTTCTCAAATGAAAAAACATGTAAAGGATACTACCTTTAAGCTTTATGTATCAAAAGAAAAAGATAGAAAAGGCTTCCACCTTTTGGGGTTATAGCAAGATGATTAACAAAGCATCAAACCTAAACGAGTTGATTCAAGGTTTAACGGTCTAATTGGGGTTGGACAAAAGTGGTTAGCAATTAGATAGTATTTCTTATAATAACATTTTTATATATTATTCCAAACATAATACAAATACTAATTATAATACTAAATTAGTGTATGTTACGTTTAATTTTTTCTCTAAAAAAAGTTTTCATTTTTAGAGAGATTTTGGAAGTATGCTTTGTTGCTCTAAAGTTTTTAAAATTGACTTTACTTGTATTTAGAAATCAGAGCTTTTAAGTTTATAATTGATTTTAACGCTCAAATATGTTGGTCAACTCACCTTTACATACAAAACTTCAAACATAAATTATTTTTCCTTCGACTAAATTTTAGAGGGAACCAATTTTCCAAAACCAATTCATTTAAAATCAAACTATCAACGCATAACTAAACATACACTTGAAAGAAAATATGTACTCTTGATCAACCGTCGATTTTTGTCCAATTTTTAACCGGTTTCTCAAATACATTGTTTTTCAAGTTCTTCAAGATCGAGCATGAATCCATTTTCCGATAACTGATTGAGCAACCAGTCTAGTTTTGATTACATTTAACAATTACACCCTGGTTCAGAATTAATGTTGTTCATCGTTCACATGTTTTCATATGCATTGATATATCTTTGCGGACATAGGGGCCCTAGCCACAAGTTTTTTGTGATAAAATCGTTACATAAATTGTTGAAATAGTGTATACTCTCGTTATATCGTTATAAGTACCAAACAAACACATGGGAAAGTTGGAATCTTACAAGTTTAATAATTCCAAAATTTTCGGATGTCATCAATATTGTGAACCAATCAATTTTTTATTGTAGTAATCAAATAACAATTATCTTTTTTTTTTATATCTTTGTACCAAAAAATTTAAATAACATTATTTTGAAACGGATAGAGCATATTATTTAAAATTTTATGGCGGGCCTCAAAATATGTCACTCCCTCTGCTCATTTTTAAGTGTATTTTTTCATAATGTTTTTTGTTTCTATTTAAATATTGTTTTTTCCTAAAAACTATTCCTAATTTTATTCCAAGGAGAAAAATAAGCGAGTTGAGATGATAAATAATTAAAAGTAATATAGTAGAAAATAGATGAAACACTTGACAAAAAAAATAAAACATAGAAGAAACGGTTGAGAAAACAGATGAAACAAATTCAATAACTTCATTAATTGGTGCAAACTTACTTATCATAAATTATAATCTTCACGTTTCCAAAAGGAAAATTAGGAAGCAAAACACGAGCTCTTACAATTTACGAATTATAGAGGACATTAAATTGAAGTAGAGAAACAATTCCAGTGTCACTAGCCCCTACAATACGTTGAAGAATAATGTATAGCATTTTTTTTTTAGGGAAATAATGTACAGCATGTTTGGCTTAACTTTAAATAATGATTTAAATAAAAAATTATATCATAGTTTATATCTTTTCATACAAAAAACCAAACCTGTATCATGATAAATACTTTGTACTCGTGCTACTGTATGGTATTGACAGTTCAAGACTAGAATCAACTTTTAGTTTACAAAATCATGACATGTGTAATTAAGTCTGTGATGTTACAATAAACTTGTCCATTTAAATAGTGAATTTGAGTCATTCCTAAACTTAAAAATATACTAAACAATGTAATATTCTTAAAGGAGGAAAAGTTTAAAAAAGAGTGATTAGACAATTTGTTGAATGAGAACAAAATGAGCAATTTCACCTCTACTATTTTTGAGTTAATCTTAGAACTGAAGACAATGCAGATAGACTTACACTTATTATTATTTATATAAATATAATTGATCTCTTACTCTTATTTGGACATTGGGCAACAATATCTGTCCCGTGAACTTTGTCACACCAATACAAGAGCATGTTTTGGGTGGTTTAAGGACCACCTCATCCTTTAAGTTCACATGGCTTTGTATATTTGTGGAAAATCCAATTCCGTGTCCCTCTAATTGTTCTCCCCCTTCTAAAATTTATCATCATATATGCATATCATGTCTTTTTTTGTCTCTTCATGAATTTTTGTTCTTGCGTGTTCTAACCAATACCATCGAATCACTTAATAATTGAAACAAAAAAACAAACCAAACAGTGACAAGTGACAAGTTTAATTAACTTGATTCATTGCTTTGCATTGTTCTCAACTTGATTCATTGCTTCCCATCATTAGGGAAACAAGCAAACCATAGACACTTACAATTAATAATCTTATAATATAAATATAAATATATAATAATATACCTTCTTCCAAGTTCCAAATGTAATACCATACCTTAACTTTTCTATCAAACTAAAAATTGAAAAATAAAAAATTACATTACTTAAACTTAAAATTCAAAAGAGTTCTTTTAACTGCTGGTTTTTTTTAGCAGAAAAAAAGAACCTGTTTTGATTTTTATCTATTGTACCATTCATCTTTTTCTCATTCTTCACAAGCTTCTTAATCAGCAACTGTCCATGACAAATCATTCTCAAAAATCCAATGGCAAACCTCAATCCGACCCGGACCCGACCCAAGAGACATAAAAGCACCGTGAGTTGGACTCCAATCAGAAGTATCCAAATGACAAACAGCAACCCCTTGATTAATCTTATCTTTACTCTTCGGGTCAAGTAGCTCCGCATGATAAACCCGAACCTTAGGAACCGAGTGACAATAATAAAGCAAATACGGAAACAAACTCTGATGACAGGAAACAGACCGGGTCACTTTCCCACCATTAATCCCATTAACCCGACCCACCATAACATCCTTCTTTGACCCATTTACATTCTCAGTAGTCCGAACCACCACATTTCGACCCAAAACCGAAGTTGCAAAGTCGATCATATCCTCAATAGAACCCACACATCTTTTTGTCTCACCTTTAGCAGGAACTCTCTCACAATCACCCAATGAATCCCTCATCATCTTTTCCATTGAACCATTATCAGAGGCCTTGAATAGCCCCTTCATCTCATCAATCTTGGAGGTCGAAAACGGTAATTTCGCAAGAATACTCCGGGGTAAAAACGACCTTTTAGGTAATTTATCTCTAATATCAGGCATAGGCATTACCGTACCTTCTTTCAACATTTTCTCTCTAAAAAACTTACCAGGTTCAACCCATTTTTTTACCAAACTACCACTCACAGCGTTTTTTTTCACTTCCACAGAAGCACTTAAACTAGAACTCACGTTTGTGTACTTTGCAAAAGAAACACCTTCCTTTGAATACTCTTTGAAATCATTTTTAACACCATAACCTTTAAAACCAACCTTTGTTTCACCAGTTGATGTTTTAGCATAGCTTGTGAATGTATCAGTTCCATCATTGAAAGATTTTCCATAGTTATCAAAACCAATTTTCGCAGCATTTGCGGTTTTTGCATAGCTAGTAAAAGAATCAGCACCAACGTTGGATTTTTCACGGTAAGTTGAAAACGTTTGAATTGCACCGTTACCACCGTTAGCATAGTTAGTGAAACTGTTTGTCGGGTTATTCATATCTACGCCGTAACCTTTGAAACTGTCGTTACCGGCGTTCGAGGTTTCGGCGTAGTTTGAAAAACCCGATCCAGCAGTGTTGGAGCTTGTTCCGTAGTTGGTGAATTCTTCAGTGGGGCCATTACCGTTTTTACCGTAGGAAGTGAAAGATTGTTGACCGCTGTTACCGTTTTCTGTGTAAGAGTTGAAGGATTGCGTTCTTCCGTTGGCGCTATCGGAGTAAGAAGAGAAAACTTCGTTTGGAACGTTGGTTTGAGTTGTGTATGTTTTGAACTCGCCGCCACCGCCGGTGGCTCCGGCGCCGTAAGTGTGGAAGCTTTGATCGGCGACGTTGGCGTTTGTAGCGTAGCTGGTGAAAGTTTCTTTATGGCCGGCGGAGTTTCGGCTGTAGCGACGGAAATCGTTCACCAGAACGTTTTCACCGTCGGAGTAGTTTTTGAACGAGTCGAATCCACCGGGTCGATCCGTTCCGTAGTTGGTGAAGTTCTTGTCTCTGTAAATGGCGAAATTTACATCACCTCCGTGCTTTTCGAGACTCTGGGCTACTTCCGGGAGGCAGAGGAGGTTCGCGGCCGAGCAAAACTCCGGCAGGCGCGTGGATAGCACGTTGCCGGAAGCTAGCTTCGCGAACGTCGCTGCTTCCACGGTAGACAACGGTGAAGCCTTGGAGAACAGAAACGAAGGTTTCGGTAAACCATTGCGGATCTCTTTATCCCAATACCGATTCAGAAATGCTTTTGGTGTGAACGGATTTTTGTCTCCGGCGACCACATCTCCGGCGGAAATAACCTGCATTGATGAAAAATTGAAAACCCATTTTAGATATGACAAAAATTAACATGAAACAATTGAAAAAATTGAAACTTTGAACAATGAGAATGAAAAAAAGAGAGATTCTAACAGTGATAGATGAGAAGAGGAAAAAAAAGAGACAGATAAGGTTGAGTGGTTTGTTCATATTAATGTTGTTTTGTATGAAAGAGTGAGAAAGATGAAAGAAAGTTGAGAATGTTGGTTGATTTGTTGAGTTGTGGATGAAATTTATATAAAGAGGAGTGAGAATGAGAATGTGTGTATGTGATTGTAGATTGGGTCTTCAATCTTCATCCTTTCTTATGTGTGAAAATTTCCTGCAAATTACAAGTACAAAAAAATTAAATTAAATTTGTGATATGATTAATTAAATTAAATTATTGTTGGTTGATTAAATAATGTGGGCTAAGAACCAAATGAAAAACAAAACATGTAAAACAAAGATTAAGTGAACTAACACAAGTGAGAAACTAATTTTAGAAGAAACAAACAAGTACAATAAGTCAATAGAGATAAAAAGTTGGAAGAAAAATATTGGTGAGCATTGAATATTAAGAGCATAGAATTGAATAGAGAATGAATTCACCTTGATATATGCTGGACAGTTTGTTTGCATGAACGATACGCATGAGGGTAACATATTTATAGCAATTGAAAGTTGAAAATTTAATTTCACGCGTTTTCTAGTTTCTCAATGCAATGCCACACAGTGAAAAATTAATGGGATTCAGCTCAACATCTACATGTATTTTCTGTTTTCTTTTTTATTTTCCCTGATTGTAACTGAATTGATTTTATATAAATGTAAATCAAAATTAGTATTGAGAAAATGTACTAATACGGTTATGCCACATCACTACAGTCAACTATTGACTAGAGTCTGTCATGATAAAGAAAATAACTAACTATTGGCTGGAGCAGTCTCTAAAAAGGAAAAAATATTTAGTTGATAATTAGGATGAAATAGATAGAATAGACTAGACAATCATTTTTTTTCTTAAAATTTCTTATAGAAAAAATCTTTCTATGTTTTTTTTTTTGACAAAATATTTTTTAATTTATTATTCAGTACTAATAAGATGTTTTCTTTTGAGGGAGATATGATAAGATATTCTTTTTTCGAATTTATTCTTGAAACTATAATACAAAAAATTTATTTTTTGTGGTTACAAACTATAATTCGAATTATATCAAAACATTCAACATAAAAGACAAAAATATTAATATTTTAAATTTCAAAAATTATTAAGAAATTATAATGTACTAAATGCTAAATTAGATTAAACTAGTAAATTATTAAGTTGATCATTGTCTTTGTAACACACTCTCAAACTAGACTTTGATTGTATTGATATCTCAAAAAAATCTATGTCTTTGTTAAGCGTTTCTCAATTGAGCTCCTCTATTAGTATATGCCATCTAACATTGTTAACGGTGATGATGTGGCACGTTAACTTCATTTGTTTGAGTATTTTGTCGAAATAGTCCATAACTTTATCCATTTAGTCTCAAATCAGTCCATAACTTTATCCATTTAATCTCAAATCAATCCATGTCTTTACTCAATTTCTATCAAAGTAGTTCGTCCATGAATGAATACCAACTCAGAATTAGGGCAACATTCGTCCACGTAAAACCCCAAAACATTGTGTAATTAGACTAGAAACAATGTTTTTATGCTATTCTTCATCAAATTCCAGGAAGATGAAGATGGGTGGCGGGATGTCTCGACTTGTTTGGTTCGTAAATCTCTAACCTGGTTTTTCTGGGTTTGAGATGGGTTATGTCCTGATATGCTCGAAAGGGCTAGGTGCGTAGACACTCCGTGCTGGCGGTAGTTGTTGTTTATCGTGCCTTAAGGACGGACTTCATCTGCCGCGGTTGCATCTTGAATCGTTGGTGAATTGTGATAACAAGACCTATGCGTGCTTCGGTTCGTAATTGGTTGGTTTAGCCTGAAAGGGCTTTTAGCTTGCTTCGTTCAGAAGGGAGTTGTGGAAACTTGGATCGTTTCTGTGTTGGCAGTCGATTCAAACGCATGTTCAAAGCTCTGAATGCTCACTCTGCATTTTTTTGCAATTCGGTTTTGTGCCCATGTGTGGGCTCGCTGGATTGTACATGGTAGTGATTGTTTAAGGTTGTTTCTTTTTATACCACTTATGTGCTAATTTGTTGTATCACCCGTTGCAGGTTATTTTTGTGGTTTACTGGGTCAGGTACATGTCCCCCCAGTCTTATACTTCATGTTTTTTTAATTTAATTTCTATTTTGGCTTTTAAAAAAAAAATCATCAAATTCCAGCCATCATCATTTAATTATTCATACATGAACAAGTTTAGGTTTGAGAGATTTGGTGATTTAGGGGTCTTCTATAGGGAAGTTTAGAAATACAGGAATTTGGAAAATAAACATAAATGATAAAAAAAAAAAGATTAAGATTAAGATTAGTGAGGGAAAGAAAGACCTTTGGTAAAATCATAGACTAAATTGAGAATGTGTTACAAATACACGTACTATTTTATTGATGTGTATAAAAAATTTAATGTCATATGGTTAAATAATATTAAATATTAAAATTTTTATAAAACTATATAGTTACACATTATGACTTCTTTAAAGTTGTTTATTTGCTAAGCCAATGAATAATTTTTTAAAGCATAAGGAAACTGTATAATTGCTTTGTGTCTTTCTTCTCTCTCTCTGTTTTTATCTGCTGCATTTAGATTCTGATTATTACTTCAGAAGCTAAACTCTATCTGCTTCTGATTAGTGACTTCAGTAGGAGAAAACGATGAAAAAGTAAACACAATTCAACCCCCTTCTTGTGTTTTTCTCACCTTCAAATAAAACAGAAGAATTTTTTTATTTGCTTGGTTTTGATAATGGTTTAGTTGTTAGTAGTAATGGTCGGAGTGGTGGCTTAGCACTATTATGACGCAACTCTTTTAATTGTTTTGTGCTAAATTATTCTTCTAATCATATTAATGTTGAGGTTGTCTATCCTTCTTGATGTAAATGGCAGGTCACAGGTTTTTACGGCTACCCCGAGGGAGATAGAAGGCGCGCATCATGGGATTTTTTGAGACAGTAATTACAATGTGTTTCAATTCCTTGGTGTATATGATGTAGTAAATCTGCAAGTGCACGGTATATCGATGTAGTAATAAAAGATATCGTTCCGACAGTGAGTTATGAATTTAATTAACTTTTAATAAGGATTAGATAAGAGTTGAAGTTGAAAGGTTTTGTATTTTGTTTTAAAAGAAAATAACAAAAAGAATAATAAAAAGCGCCTTGAGATTATTGGTTCGTCATGGTGACAAATCCTTCACAAACCAAACCCTAAACCTAGAACTTTATATTGGACCTACTTTCTAAAGACAAGTTTCTCTTAAGCGTATCAAAGTTTCTCTCAAAATCATTGAGTGTGTTCCTCTAGCAACCACGCCTATTCTCATGGTTGATTACTATTAGAATCCTTGAAGAACGAAACTTTATTTGTCTCAAGGTTTGCTAGACTATTCTCATGTTTCGCAATCCTTGTCTAATTTCACTTGTTCCAATATAAAAAATCCGCTGTCGCTTTATGAATTGATATTTGTGATGATGAATTAACAAATACTAACCCTTCGTTGTCGCTTTATGAATTTGGTATTTGTTAATTCATTATATAAACAGTGAAATTAGATTAGAAAGTAGATTTATATAAAACTAGGGTTCGAGGCTTGGTTTGATTAATATTAGGTCATTAGACTCATCCAACAATCCCAAGACAAGAAGAGTCTACTAACCCACGTTCATTGTAGACATAGAAGAGAAGAAGAAGAAGAAGAACATAACATACAATAACAATAAAATAAAGGTGAACTTTTATTCAAAGAAACAATTGTCACTTACTATTTCCAAGAACAAAAGATGGTTTTACAAACTAGATGGTTGCTCTATTTATAGTCTAACATTGACTTGAGCCCCAAGAATTAAATCACTAAAGTGTTGCACAAGAAACTATGGGCTCT
>Ga0315914_1012230_pt1 | contig 9966 bp, 3 predicted proteins | sample MpolenodulesMG_FD_203920 | JGI IMG/M metagenome (GOLD analysis project Ga0315914, IMG submission 203920) | Medicago polymorpha root nodule microbial communities from Los Angeles, California, United States - elongated nodules | ecosystem: Host-associated > Plants > Roots > Nodule | place: USA... | reverse complement strand
TGCAACACTAATATATATTAATTAATGCGTCAAAATTTAAGATTTGAGTAAAATTATCACATTAGATAGAGAGAGAAGAGGGGTTTAAGCACCTTTCAAATAGTCAAAGAGGATCCCTTCGGCAGTCAAGTGTAGCAATAGTATGGAAACCACGACCAATGAGACCAAAAACTTGTTGGAACCCATATGGTAATTATTTGTCTAAATTTTTTATCACGGGTTATATGAACTATAATATATAAGAATAAAGTATATCACATTATAGATTTAACCCGTAAACATCAAATAATTTAAGGGAGATAAAAAATATTTGAGATTATGGAAATCAAAATATCTATAGTATTTTATAAAATAAAATAAAAACACAAAGAGAGAATTAAAGACTCGATTAAAAATGTGATTATTAGATTCTAACCATTAACATAGTAAAATTGGTTGTTTACAAAAATGTTAATTTAAGATTTAGACTTAATAAGGTCTTAGTTTAGAAAGAAGTAAAGTCAACTCACATAATGACTTGTATTGAAGAATGCATTTTTTAAAATGGGAATTTTTTTTCAGGGATTCAAAGGGAACTTATAATTACAAAATGTGAAGTATATATATATTACATCTATTTAACATATAAATAATAAATACAACTCACATTTATCTATCCTTTCAAAACAAAAACAAAAATAACTCCCATAGGAACTTACATGTAGAAACACAATTTTTTTTCTCAAAGGAAACTTATAATTACAAAGTGTGGAGTATATTACATCCATTTAACATATGTTTTTGTAAAAAGGGTGGTCAATATAGGAAGAACATAAACCAATATACATAATGAAATAGAAATGAACTAAAAATTACTCCAACTAAGTAAAATCCTCAGATGCAAAGACATTGCCATAAACTTTTTAAGCACAGGTGAACCACATGCAAATATAATCATGTTTGCCCACCAATTTAGTCTTTTAAGTGGATCAAGACTAAAAAGGACTCCATTTACTCTTCATGCTGAATGAAAAAGTAGCAATGCCTCACTTACAACAATTAATGCAGTGCCTCACAGTGATTCTGCAAAAACCTTGGCAGGAAATAAAAAAGCAAATGAATGTAAAAATTAACTTAAGCATGATTACCTATCATATATTTAGAGAATTTTTTTTTTTAAAGAATATATTCAGAGAAGTTAGAAACATTAAAACCTCAAAATAAGCTCAACTGTATAAAAGTAGAAGACAAATTAAGCATTATTACCTGTTATATATTTAGAGAAATTAGAACCCCCAAAAGTATCCTTTGAGCTGTAGATAATCCAAAGAGTATCAAAATTATTGTTTCACCTGTAAAATGTAAAATGCAGGAAATTAGTTGCACCGTAGAAGGTAAGGAAAAAAAAAAGATTTTCCCCAACCAAAACTAAATAAACCTTTGAAGAATACCATATATAATTAGAAAATGACATAACTTCTCTCTCATTCATGCATTAATAACATTAAAAAAATATGATATATCTAAAATACCTAAAAAAAAGTCATAGAAAGGAAATGTTTGAGATATCGGTAGGGGTTTACGAAGGGAATGAACCAAGATTCATATCTTTAATTGTCTTCTTTCACCCAATTATGCATTTTGTTTATCTACTATGACAACAAAACAATAATCAAACAACATCATTCATAAAAAAAAATCTAAGAAAAAATAGAGATCACTTAATATATAAGATTACTTTTATCCTACTTCTGATCAAATCAGTAATCATCACAATGCCTAAAAAAACTAAGCAAAAATAATCATACAATTTGGGGTTGCTAATGAATAATCTAATTAAGCAAATAAAATTAGACAAATCCCATTTAGAGACCTTTTCTATGGTGTATTTAAATTCCATTTTAAAAGAATGAGATATTTAGAAACTTTAGCAACCCCATATTGATCATGTAGGGAAGACAATATATCTACACAACTAAAAAGCAATCTGAATAATGAATAAACAAACAAAATACCATAAAATTTATGTGAAAAATTAAAAATCCTATTTTATTTACAAACAAAATGGAGCTCCTCTTATTCTGAATCGTACATTAGAGGAAAGAAAGCATTATGGATGTTGAGAGAAAATCATAGTGCACAGTACTATCAAGAACAAACATGCAGTGCCACATTTGAAGTCCCCTCCACTTTGCTGCCACCACTCCTTTTGTTTTGCATGATTAAAACAAAGCTTTCACTTATATTTGGTAGATATTGCACCTAATCCTGAACCTAGTTGATGGATCATGAACAAATTATGAGATAACTATCACAAAACGAAAAGTGAATCATTAAAGCTTGCACTTTATTCGTTGTCTTTTCCAATACCAGTAGTTTATGGATCTTCTTGGTCTACATCAGTATTGTAGTCAATCCATACATATATCTCAATAAACGTCGTCCAACCAAAAAGCGTGACCTGCAAAGCTGAAAAAAACAGAAAAAAATATAAAAGAATTAGATGGGAGAAAGAGAGTGAGAGATACACCCAATTCAACCATTGAGTAGTTTGAAGAATACCAATCTAGATCATCAACGATCATTATAATCACCTTCTGATAAATTTTCCGAAATCCCTTAAATTTCTCTTCACAACAATGAAAGAGATTAATGAATAAAAGAGTTTATGCAATTTAATGCTGTTGAGCGTAATTGAAATAAAAGAGTGAAAGTATTGTTTGTCTTAGTGGCGGATTAAATAAACCATGAATTAATAGGAGCGATATGTTTACTAGAGGAGGTAGGAAAATAGGATAATTTGTTAAACAACGATTGGATTAATAGGAGCGATATGTTTTTTCAAAAAAACAAGAGCGACCTGTTAACAAAATAGGAGTGATATGTTTTGTCAAAAAAATAGGAGCGATTCTTGATATTTAGTTTGGAAATGATTTTGTTTTGTTTTTTAATAAAAGGAAATAATATGAGTGATGTGCTGTTTTTTGGTTATGGATAAGAATAGGAGGATTTGTTTATTTGTTTAGTAAAATTAAGGAGAAAAATTAGGAGCGATTTGTTTATTTTGATTTCCATAACGATTAATATTTTGATTAAATTAAATAGGGTTAATTAAAGGGTTAATATATTAAAATTAAGCAAAGAAGTTAGGTTAAATCTAGGGCAAAATTTTGCGTTCGGGTTAACTTTAAGAAATTTTTAATAAATAATAGGTTTGTTTTGTTTTTCACAAGACGATTTTCTTTTGTTCTTAATAAAAAAATAGGTTTGTTTTGTTTTTCACAAAAAATAGGGTAATTAGTTTAGTTTAGGTTTCATAAAAACATAGGGGACGGTTTTCTTTTGTTTTTAATAAAAAATAGGTTTGTTTTGTTTTTCACAAAAAAATAGGGTAATTAGTTTAGTTTAGGTTTCATAAAAACATAGGGGACGATTTTATTTTGTTTTTAATAAAAAATAGGTTTGTTTTGTTTTTCATAAAAAAATAGGGTAATTAGTTAAGTTTAGGTTTCATAAAAAAATAGGGGACGATTTTATTTTGTTTTTAATAAAAAATAGGTTTGTTTTGTTTCATAAAAAATAGGCCTGTACCATATGAAATATATAGGAGCGATCTGTTAACAAAATAGGAGCGATCTGTTTTTTCAAAAAAATAAAAGGAGCGATTATTGATATTTAGGAGTGATCCGTTGTTTTTGATTTCAGAAGCATTTGAAAATAACATTTTGATTAAATTAAATAGGGTTAATACAGTAAAATTAAGCAATGAGGTTAGGTTAAATCTAGGATAATATTTTACGTTCGGGTTAACTTTAAGGAATAAAAGATTTCGTCTAGAATAGGGAATAGAACCAAAAAAAGAAACTGTACCAAAAAATAAAAAAGAACTAAAAAAAAGTGAGTTTATACCTAATAATATATAATGGGAAATGCTAACTTGCCCTTAGACACATGTTAATAATTTCATTAATAAAAATGATGTATTGAAACTTGTGTTAATTTATTGTTTAAAATGTTGAATATTAACTTTTTGCAATAAATTCTTACTATTAGTGGAATGCTCACAAGTTAGCATAACCCTAATATAATTTATGAAAAGGTTTAGTAAGTAGTGGAGACCGGAGGAGATATAGAAGGAGCGGTGAGATTCAAAAGTTATACTATTAACTAAATAAAAAGTATACTACGTCAGTCACCAATTATTGGATCCTTTTAAAAAAATAACGGAAATTAAGAAAATTGAAAATTGTAATAAATTTGTTTGTAATTAATATTGTATTTACAATTTTGTCATTTAAAAAAGAGAATTAGTGTATGTTTTCAACATAGTGTTTAATGCTTGTTAAAGAAAAAAAGTATAAAATAAGGGATCTTGCTAACCAATGCTCTCAAGGCAATGGTTAAGGAAACCAAAAATAGTAGTTTTACATTGGAAACTACAATTTTTAAACTTTTAAAAAGTTGAATCCATCATTTTTTTTATCACTTTCCAACACAAAATTTCTATTATTGTTCTCTTAACTAATGTCTTAAGGGCAATGTTTAGCATTTCCCATAAAATAAATAGAGGTATGTTGGTAAAGAATTAATTAATTTACTTGAAAATACTAAAGGAGACTTATAAAAAGAAATATTTTTTCTCAAAATGATCTTATATTTAAAGGCGGAGGTAATATTAACTTTACATTGACACTATCTATCTATCTATCTTTGTAAAAGAAACTTAAGTTATTATCATGCAAACTTTATGATGATGTGGCACTTTCCAAAGAGTTCTTTTCTTCTCTTAAAACCTTACAAAACTCTCCACTATATCAATTAAATATCTAACCTCTCTTAAAAGTTTGCAACTCTTCACTATATCAATTTAATGTATCCTCTAGAAAAGCCTCACACTCTCTCTTATCTAAACTTATAAAACACTCATCCTACACTTTTCATTTTCTTTGCAAGCTTTATAGTTATACGTTAAGAAATTTGCATAGTCATGATTTAATCGTATAACTGAATAATAATAATAATAATCAATTGTAAGTTAGTGACATGTTTGTTTAGTTAAGGACTGTTATAAGTGTAGTCAAATTCCATTGCTGTCACGATATTATATATTGTCTATTAGTTAATACATATAATATTTTACTAAGCATAACCAATTAATTTTTTTTTTTTCATTTTTTTAGAAGATAAATTTTTACTCATTGTTGCAACAATTCATTTTAGTTAAATAATACTCCTTCCGTCCCATATTATAAGGAAAAAAATCACACTTATTAATAAAATTAAAACATAATAATTTGTAACATAGTTTTTTGTGTCATCTTTGAAATAAGTTTTATAGGAAGATGTAAAAACAATTTTCATTGGTAGTTGATTATAGAGAAAATAAAAAAAAAAGAGCAAATTGAATGCACTTTGCATTTAATTTTCCTTTGAAAAAGATAATTTTTTTAAAAATCATAATTAAATATGATAAAAGTTGGTCTTTTTTGCTTATAATTTGGGACAAAGAAAATGATTTTGTTTTGCTTATACTTTAGGACGGATGGAGTATAATTTAAAACAAGCAACCCACATGTGGTAAAATAATATATATATACACACACACACATACATAAATTAATTAGTTACCATTTCCCTTAATTTGTATTGTCATATTTATTATTTTTAAAAATAAGTTTATCACTTCAACCTTTAAACAACAATTTGATTCCTATTCCTTAGCTTCTAATACTTAAATATGAACATTCATCATTTTTTCATTGTATTATTAGTTAGTTATAATTTTTTTCAATTCATATTCATGATAATTGTGTGTATAAATGTGTGATGAGGCTTTGGGGTTTTTTATCTTACCCTCCATCCTAGCAAAAGGAGTGTCATATGAAATTATGAAAAATAGAGTAGGAAGAAAGGGCTAAATTGTGAAGTTTTAGATCATTGTCACCTTTTCCAAACAATTGTTGGGTGATACTCTTCAATTTTGTATGATAGTTTTTGTTGCTTTTTCATACTCTTTACATATGTCTTAACTATTTATTGGTTTCTATGGCAAGCGTTAGAGACTCAAGTTACACCTTTATATAGATTTGTCAAATATTTCACCTTCCATTTTTTATTGATATAATGTTTATTAGTCTATTTATATATATATATATATATATATATATATATATATTTCCGTCATAATTTTATATATCGTTTAATATAGATATCCCTATTTTTCATGCCATTGGGGAGAAAAGGACAAAGGACACTGATAGTTTTTCTTTCATTGCATCATTGATGCTCAGGGAGCCTATGAAATGACAACTTATGTAAATACATATTTTAATTCTAATATTTTCTTTCTGTGATTTAAATTTATTTATTCAATTAATGATTTTTCTGATTTCAAGTTATAGGTTCTACCTTCTTTCAATAAACAAAGTTATAGGTACTACCTTGAAGTTTCATTATGAATTGACATAAAATCCATGTTGGAGGCCTTACATCAAAGGACAACAATCCGATGAATTTATACGAATATAAATATGTGTCTCATTCTTAATTCAATGATAGAAACAAAATCAAAGTCAAACATAAAAGACTTCGATGTTCTCATATAAGAAGAATATTGATGTAACTCGACTTAGAAGTTGTCTAGGTAGATTATCTTATGTACAATTTGCCTAAACATTGTTGGTTGAGTAGAGTTTATATATGAATTTTAAATGATATACGAACTATTTAATCTAATAAAAAAAAATACTACTTACAAATGATAAAGTTGATTCGAGAAAAACTTTGAATATTTAGCTTATTTTGGTTATTGTAAAAGCTTGGATGTTGATGTCATATATTTACTTTTACATTTTAACTATTTAGCCTAGATTAAAGGATTTTACTTTTAAAAGAAGTCAAATTAAGTGAAATTTTTCTTCATGTTTGAATAAAAAATGGTACTCCAATCGAATTAAAAATTGATCAAAATAGTAATGTCGATTATGATTTTATATTTGGAGATGTTGGGTGCGATTAAATTTACTCTTATTATATTCTTTGAATAAAATTACTTTGGCCTTTTAAACTCCATACCCATTGTTCCGATTATATCCTTGCGTAATTTTGTTGTCTCGAATATGTCTTTCGAATTTTGAAAGTTTGAATTTTTCTCAAGTTAGAATCATGATGATGTGACATTCTATATGGAAACTTCTCACTCTCTTTTATACTCCCTCTGTCCCATAATAACTGAGTCATTTGCAAAAAAAAAAGTGTCCCAAAATAATTAAGTCATTTCACTTTTCAATACAATATTAATTACTTTTTCCCTTTATAACTCTAATTAATACTACTTTCACCACTCTCAATTCAATATATTCTACTTTACATTTATGATAAAGAAGAATGCATCAATACTTGATAAATGCACTCATAATCATTTTTCTCTCTCTCTCTTTCATTTATACACTTTTCTTAATCTGTGTGAAATGAGAAAATGACTCAATTAAACTGGACGGAGGGAGTACTATCTAATTTTCAGTTAGAATTGTGATTTTGTGGGACTATTATAAAAACTCTCCATTCCTTTTTAATGTAAATATAAATATAATTAAACTTCAATTATATTAGTCCACCCTTTTTTTATTCTATTAATGTTTATATAAGATTGAATACTACTAAAAACAATCTTATCTTAAAATAATAATCTTATATTCTCACTATAATAGTGTTATATATCAAAACGTAATAATACAAATAAAAAAGGAAAAAAAAATTGGAGAACATAAACGTCATCCATAAAAGAAAAAAGAACTACGCAAAGTGACCAGGCAAACCAAACCGTTGACTAAAAAAACTCATACTAATAAAAGTTGGAGTAAAATTCCTCAAAATGAAGATTTGATAGGAAACTTCAAAAGAAGCTAATTAATCAACATAATAATTGTCATTTTAATAAATATGAGAGACCTTAAACAAGATATAGAAAGTAAAAGTAAATAGTTGTGCCATGTCGCTTAATTTCCAAAGACATGATCAAGAGATGTCAAATGACATAATTTCTAAGAACATGATCAAAAGATGAAAAAGACGAAACCACCAAAGATTAATCATATGCTAACTAGAGCTTAAGTAACATTAACAATAAGCATGACTGCACTATTGCGATCCCAAAAAAGAAATATTGCAACCAATATTTTAATCAAACTCGTATAACGCGCGGGTTATATACCTAATTTTTCTAATGAGATTCAAAAGCATTTTTGAAGAATTCGAAGAGCACTAAGTTGAGATTTATTAGCTAATTTTTATTAAAAATGCAAATATAAGAAGTCTTAAGGTTCTTCATCATCTTTATATATCTCAAAATAAAAATGGCACATTATTTTTTCACATATTAAGATGATGAAGGTTGATTAATAAAATAAGATGATGAAGAACGATGGAGAAAATGAAACTGGCGAAGAAGAATATGAGCAATAGTATATATTTATTTATCTGTAGAAAAGTAGTTTCCAGTAAAAGTTATGAGATGACACGAGTATCTTCTAACTTAACCAAAGTCTTGGGTTCAAATTCGGCCTTGGACATGCATGCAGCAACGTTAAAACTCTTAGAGAGTTTGTTGTTCATTTGGGTTAAGACGAATATTTATTTCAACCAAACTAAAAGTCGGTTCAAAAACCAGTCTAAATTGTTTCACATACTATAAGATGAAATGAAATGTAGTAAGTCACTCAATCTTGGGCATGGAGCAGCGTTAAAACTCTTACGGAGAACTTGTTGTCCATTTGCGTTAAGACGGATATTTATTTCAACCAAATTAAAAGTTGGTTCAAAACCGTTCTAAATTGTTTCACATACTAAGATGAAATGAAATGTAGTAAGTCGGATTGAAAATTGGGCTAGAGGAGCTTTAAAAAATGAATTAAAATCAAATTTATGCACCAGAGAATGAAGAAGTTGATATAACGAGTTACAATATTAATTAACTCTAATTAATTATTGTTAACTTTTAACCATCTTAAACAATAATAAACTAACTCTAATTAATATTCAACTATGTCAAACAAATCCAATATGGTACAACAATGTGAGCGGGTGTTATAAAACTTGGATTACCGAATCAAGTTATAGAAGGAACAATGTGAATATTCTAACAGCTTGATGTGAAAAACCACTGTAGGATCATGTGGAAAGACAAAAACAGGGACGATGCAAAGAATCAAAAGCTATTGAACATTATATTTTTAGTTGTTTTTTACTTAATGACAAATGTTAGTATGTTAATTATTATACTTATATTTTTCTCCCTGCGATAGTTTGATTCATGAACTTTAACTCCTCAACTCTTTTAATCTTTTACCTCAAACCAATTGAGCTATCCAACTCGTATATTTGTAGTTAGGTGATGTAAAAGTGAAAGGTCCTTGTAATCTTCAATTTTCGTAATAGCTAACGGTGGTGAATATCCTTGACTAGATGAAAGCCAAATCCAAAACACTACAACAGCATAGAGATAAAAATCGAAGTCAACACAACATTTTTAATTGATTTATAATTTATGTTCAACATTATCCTGAATTGGAGTAAGCAATTAAATACTGCATTTGATCATCAATCATAATTCATCTTCTAAGACTAAATTGGTCTCTGATATATGACTAAAAAATTGTTAACATCTTAATTAATTTTCTTAGCACTTGCGTGCAAGCAATGTATGGCCCTTGAATTCCCGTTAAAGCCTCAAAGGAACAAAAGAAAACGTTGTAAAACAGTGATGTTTTTACCTTCTTCTTTTATAGAGAGACAGTATCATTGAATATTTAAATGTAATCCTCAAACTAGCTGTTAGACCATCATAAAGAAACACCTTTTGATTTTAACAGCATGGTCCCCTAAAAATTACTGCATACTCTAATGGAAATTTCGTTGGCTCTTGATGAGGCTAAAAGTGTAATAGTCATTTTGATTTTAAATATGTGAATGTGGCCACAATAGTCACCG
>Ga0315914_1012225_pt1 | contig 9972 bp, 2 predicted proteins | sample MpolenodulesMG_FD_203920 | JGI IMG/M metagenome (GOLD analysis project Ga0315914, IMG submission 203920) | Medicago polymorpha root nodule microbial communities from Los Angeles, California, United States - elongated nodules | ecosystem: Host-associated > Plants > Roots > Nodule | place: USA... | reverse complement strand
ATTTGCACACTTATATTTTTAGTATATTTTATCTATTTATCATGTTTATATACTTTTGAAAAATATAGAACACAAAAATGTTAGAGTTCATTAAATAATAATATTTTTCTCATGAACTTTGCAACTTAGATATTTTAATATTATGTAAAATAAAATATAGAAGGACAAAATAATTTTTTGTGGAAAAACGTTATAAATGAAGAAAATAAAATGATCACTCAATAATATATGTAGCCAAAAAATAATTATATTTCTTAAATTATTAATAACATTTGAACAAAGTTTAATGAAAGGTTGTAAGTTACAAATTAAAATAATTATATTAATAAATTCATTAGTTACATTTTAATTAATTACTAATGTCTTATTATATTTTTATAAAGACTTTGTCACACCAACCTTTGAACTACTATTTTTCACATTCTTTAGCTATGATAATTTACTCACTCATTATATTAATGAAAAAAATTTAATGAATAAATTGGTTAATTAGTTACAAACTTGCAATTGTTTAGTAAGTTTCTATTTTCATTTATAACTCTTAGATTGACCATGTATTCTAGCCCTATTTTTTTTATTGATATAATGTTTATTAGTCTACTTTTCTAATTTTCTTATTTCCTTTTGTTACTTGATTTGGATATGATAATATTTTCTTGTGAATTTGGAGAAGAGAAAAAAAATTGAAGGAAGGAGAAGAGGATAAATGACACTTCTATTTATGAATTAAGTATAATATATTAAAAAAATGAAAACTACAATATATTTAAGTAGTCTAAACTTAGAGTATTTATATAAATATCAATAATATAGAACATGAAGTAAAAGTTCAATTCATTTTTATTCAAATATTTTCAATTGAATATGGAAGATTGTATCTGACATAAAAACAAAATTTTAGTTTATAAAGGTGAAGAAACAAGTGTCTACCATTTTTTTCGTTTAAAAACAATAACAAAGATATTATAATATAATTAAGATATGGATAGAGAGAAGGCTAAAGGATATGATCCAATTTACACATTTGTAGCATTTGCTTATGAAAAACACTAAATGAATTTATACAATAAAAGTTTAAATTCATTGCACATAAAGTTAAAACAATTCATTGAGAGAAAGGATACAACAAAAATAAATTTAAACCATTAACTACAATTGACTTGAAAACTTTATATATGAAGGTGGTTAAAGGAAAAATAGGGTCTCATTTGCACGTATCATAGCCCTGGCTAATGAAGAGATTGTGCTAAAATCATATTCCATATATTTTTTTAATTCAACATTTTTATTTTAATAAAAAAATTGTTTTGTATTTAGCACCAAAATGCTAAATATAATATGCATCCTTCGTATATTCCGAAATTAAACAATGAAACTATAATTATTCAAATTAAATTTTAATAAATAAACTATTTGTAAAAGGGAGGAGGAGAAGATGAATAATTAATTTTTTAATCTAAAAACTATGTTATCATGAAGTGTTTGAATGGTACATATGAAAATGAGTCATTTAATTAATTTATTTATTAAAATTGAGTTATCTTCTTCTATTTTCTTTAAATAATTTTATTGACTCAAGTTAGAATATAATTCATAATTTTTTCTTTCTAAAATCCATAAATGTAAACAAAGAAAATATATTAAAACAAATATTTATTAATTTCTATTGATTTCTAATAGAGGTGAATGACACACTGTTTATATCAAAAGTAATTTTTATCTACTCTATATTCTATATTCATGGGACGAGAGAATAACAAGTTTAAGAATATTTTAATCAAACTCGTGCAACGCACGAGGTGAATACCTAGTACACTATAACTTGAGTTTGTATTGAGAGGAATGATAGCAACACACCTTCTAACACACACTTTTCAACACACTCTCTTTGATTGGTTAAAATTTACACGAGTCCCATCAAATTATGTGGGTCCCATATAGATTTGGTGGGTCCCATATGTATTTTAACCAATCAAAGGGAGTGTGTTGAAAAATGTGTGTTAGAGGGTGTGTTGCTAGCATTTCTCTTGTATTGATCTTTTTTTGGCTCGAATTCAACTCGATTCAACCTCACAAACAATTTGGTTCGGCTCGATAGCTCAAATCAAATAAACTAAAAAAATTTGAAATAAAAATGTATTAAAAAAAGCCAAATATCATAACAAATTAAAAATTGAATCATGCGATAGGCTGAAAACAAATTTGGTCTTAAGACCAAGTAACATGCAATGCATTGGCGTGTATTTTAACTTTTGTTTTATAGCCAATCTATCTCTCAATTGTTTAAAAAACTACCGTTGTGGGACTATTCTCATATAGTGGTTTCATGATTTGAAGCATTTCTTACAATAATATGTGTTATAGCTCTAAAAGTTCACTATGATTTCCTTAAATCCATAATTCTCTCAAAGTTTATTATTTTCAAAAAAAGTTGTATTTTTAGTTAAGAACCATACGAAAAGCACCTAAGGAATTGTACCTAAGTTTTGTCCTTAATATTCCCTTTTTTATTTTGTGGCTCAAATTTTAAACTCTTTTTATTTTTTTGTCTAAATATTTATTATATCAACCAGAAAAGGGAAGTATAAATTTGGATGATCATATCAACAATTTATTTTATTTTTTTGGCTGATTAATTTAACCCTCATATATTTGATATAGATGGGAAGTGTATGCTAATCAGCTAATCTTTGACAAGCACGATGAAGGAAGTCGACGAGACATGTTGCTGATTGCTAATAGAAGTAAAGAATTTTCTGTTAGTTCCAAGAAGTCTTGAGCCCTGTGTGGTTTAAAACTGAACCAAAGGCCATTTAAAGAGTAGAGTAGGGGTAGTAATTAGTACTAGTATAGGTTATTCATCAAGTGTTTTAATTGAAGTAGCAGTACACATTAAAACAAACCAGTCACAAAGCCATAGTTTTGTGAGATAATCCTTCTTAAGGTTGAAACTGACATAGTTTTGTATATTTTTCTTGGCTGTCATTGTCATCTATAAGGTTTTGTAATTTAATAACAAGCAAGATTATGGCTAGTGAAATTTCTGAGGTGAAGCCAATCCACTTTTTCAAGATCATACTTACTCAAAGCCTTCATGAAGGAAAGCTTGTAAGTCTTTAACAAAGTTTATTCGTGCAACCTTGTAATATGTTACAACAAGAAAACCTTATGACATAATAAAACGATATTAGATAAAAAAAATTGACAGATTGATAATCTTTTTTGTTAAGCTTTTTATGTTGGGGTTTATAAGGATAAACTAATGAAGTATGTGAATCATACTACGAGTTGTTGTGGAAAGGATTAAAAATAACATAATGCTCCCTAAGTACATGCCTCAAAACTATGGACTCCGTTTACTCAATTCGGCCCTCCTTGTTAGCGCATTTCACGATGAGTGGAGCGATAGGTGTTGTCTAAAGTAATACAAAATAATTTTGAGTTCTACCATGCATTTTAATCCGGTGTAACTAATTGGTTTGTGAAGAAATACGGAGAGGATTTACCTAAAGTCATATGTCTAAAGACTCCAAATGGTGAAAAGTGGAAATTAAATTTGGTGAAAAGTAATGGCAAAATATGGTTTGCAAACGGTTGGAAAGAATTTGTAGATCATCACTCTCTTGCTCATGGCCATCTTCTGCTTTTCAGATATGAAAAAACTTCTCTTTTTGAGGTACATATCTTTGATAAGAGTGCCTTAGAGATAAGTTACCCTTCCACCATAGTTGAAGATTACACAAGAGTTGAAGCTAAAAGGGTCTCGAAAAGTCAAAGATATAAATCTCCAAATAATGAAGATTGTAGAGCAAGTCAAAAGAGAAAAGCTAACCCCTCTTTTGAATTTCATCAACCACGTGAAATAGGAAGCAATATTTGTGTTAAAGCTGGGCAATCACAAAAGGTAGATGTGCATCATACTCACAAAAAGTGCAAAGGTATAAGATTTTGTATCTTTGTCTCATAAGTCATTAGTTTTTTGTTCTTTTATTCAAGTTTATTTTTAAATGGCATGCAATACATGTTAACTCTTGTATTAAGTTCTTGTGTAATCGGCAGACATCTTAGTGTTTAGTTTTAGAGTGAGGAGAACCAAAAGTTATTACAGACACGTAAAATTGATTTTGAAATGTTTGGTGATATCGATTCAAATTGGTTGTCTTTAGAATTGGTTGTAATTTCTTGGAATTAAGATTTATAGCTTTTGAATCCAAAAGTAAATTTTACAGTTAAATTTATTGTTTAACTCAATTTTCTGTGAATGTATCTGGAACAAAAATAGTTTCACATTCAACTCACTTTTATCTAAAATAAATTACAAAAGCAATTTGTTCAAAACCATTTTTAAAGAACACGAATGATGATTATGAAATATTTGCCTTATGGTGTTTCAATTTTGCAGGGAAAGAAGTGATTACCACCGAGAATGTTACAACTCTTGACAGAGCAAACTCTTTCAAAACATGTAATCCATCGTTTATTGTTGTCATGGGGGCATCATACGTTGACCGGCGTTTTCTTCTGGTAAGCTACAAAGAATCATTTGGTTTGTAGAACATAATTTGATAGCAGAAAACATATAAACGGATATCGGCACATAGATGCTTATTGAAATAATATAGAAAATAATTTATTTTTGAAGGTAAAGTCATACCAACTTGTTGGCACTACTAACTAAAATCAACAAGAAAAATTTAAAATTCATATAACAAAGTGGTGTCAGTGTGTCACGTTAGAATCTTATTAGATAGTTGTGCATAAAAAATGTACTTTTGGACGAAAAATTTCTATATAACAATTACTTTTTCTTTTGTTGGCAGAATATACCAGTTAAGTTTGGTAAGACACACTTTGATTTGGAAAAGAAGAGAGGAGTTATTTATTTTCAGGTGTTAAATGGAAGAGTTTGACCTGCAAGATACATAAAGATTTAGATCGAATCAGGCCCAAGATTTCAAATCACATGTGGATGGAAAGCATTTGCAAAGGACAATAACTTGAAAGTTAGTGATGTTTGCAAATTTGAGCTCATTCTTAGTACGAATATGACCTTTCAAGTTCACATCTTTAGAGTGACAGACAACAATTGTTCAACATTTGAAAGTAGGATTGGTGCTCAATTTTTGTTTCCATAATATTTCCCTTTCTCATATGATAAATAAATTTATTTTTTCCATTTTATGCAGAATATTCCCAAATGAATTGACAAGCTACTCAAGGATAGAGAAAGGAAATGGAAATCATCACTACCATCAAATCACCACCATCACCCAAGTGTTTTAGTTCTTTTGAATGAAGCTTAATTAACATTATATGGATCTAGTGCATGTTTTTGGAACACTACTAACAAATGAAAACACTACTAGTCAAGAAGCAGTTCAACTTTTCAATCTAATTTCTTGCATTTCTAGACATTATTTGATGATATATGCTCTTTTGTATGAATTATTATGCTTCTTTTATATTTACCCTTTGAGTGTGATGTGTTTATTTTAGACTTAATTCCATAGTTTTTTATCATTGAAATAATAATTGATCATCCATTATTCATTACTAGTATTAGCTTTGATTTAGGTTTCAATCCAAAATTTCCTTGCCAAGAAATTTCAACATAAATATTCGCTGGGTTTTGTATTATCTAATAAGGTATAGTTAGGATGATTTGAGCTTAATTGTTTTAGCATTTGTAGCTTAGCCCGAGTCTTATGAGATTTCTTGTAATGCAATTCATCTAGCCTTGTGTTTTCCATCTAGCCCTTACACTTTAAATAAATAAGCCTCCCATGTACTTTAAGATAGTGAATGAAATCAAGATTTTCACACTACAAGTGGTATCTAGAGCCTTCCTTGAGCCTTGTTCTTCATGTTTTAAAGCTCAAATTTTGGCGGAAAAATTGGTTAGAAGTTAGTTACTTTCGACCATTCTTCAACTCACCTTCATCAATCATCATCAATCTCGTTCTTTCTTCCACCATAGTTCTTATCTAACCTACAATTGATCATCATTGATCAATCTTGCTTTGAATTCAAGCTTCTATCATGGTTGAATCAATGAATTTCACGGACCTATGATTCCAATTTGATGGTTTTTATGATCATTGGGTTATGTTGACGAAAACATGCTACATTCCAAAGAATATTGGAGTTTGATCGAGAATGGAACTAACATTGCTTTTGCAAATGCAACCAAAAATTGGTTACAAGATAGTTGTTTTCCATCATTCTTCAACCAATCTTCATTAATCGTCATCAATCTTGTTCTTTCTTCCACCATATTTCTTCTATAACCTACACTTAATCATCATAGATCAATCTTGTTATGAATTCAAGCTTCTATCATGGCTGAACCGGAGAATTTCGCACAACCTGCGATTCCAAAGTTTAATGGTTTTTACGATCACTGGGCTATATTGATGGAGAACTTGTTAAGTTCTAAAGAATATTGAATTTTGGTCAAGGATAGAGTCACCATTGCTCTTGCAAATCCAATCCCAAAACAATTTTTTATTTTTTTTTGCAAATGATAGCAAAATTTGTGATCTCAAGGTCAATAACTATCTTTATCATGGATATAACCACGGTGTGAGATACAACCAAAAATATATCGGATTTAATGCATACTAAATGTCAAGGTTCTACAAGGTGAAGCGTGCTCAATTGTAAGTATTGCAAAAAGAGTTTGAAGTTCTTGCAATGAGAGAGGTGAATCTATTTATGAATACTTTGCAAGAACTCTAGCAATTTCAAATCATATGACTGCTCATGGTGAGAGAATGGAACAAATCTTGGTGGCTGCAAAGATACTGAGATCATTAACAAGAAAGTTCAACTATGTTGTATGCTTCATTGAATAAATGTCTGCTTCCGGAAGAAAATAAAAATATTGTTGAATTTGAAGAAGGTGCAATGCATCTCATGGATCAATAATGCTTGAACACCAATGCCAAAGATGAGGTACGATTTCTTGATTCTAGATGTTCCGATCATATGGCAGGAACAAAAGATCGGTTATTTGATTTTGATAGTTTTATAGAATCATGGAAATTAGGGGATGATTCAAATATGTTAATTAGTTATGGGAAAACAAAACACGAAGTTGTGTATTGGTGGTATGATTTAAGTGATAACTAATCTTTACTATTTGCTTGGAGTTAAAATTAATCTTCTTAGTATTAGACAGTTTCACGAGAAGGATCTCACTATAGGGATACATGCAACGTGTATCATAACGAAAAAGGGATGATCATGTCTACAGGGATGCACCAATCATTATACCAGTATGCTTGAAGATAGCAAAACAATAAGATGCTCATTGATGGACAATTTAAGTAAGTGTATCAAATCGTTATCAAGTAATAAAGTGATAAGTAATTATCGTATTCACGGGGATTGACATTCCAACTAAGCAACAAGCATTACTTATTTAAAACAGAAAATAAAAATAAATAAATAAATGCGGTAAATGGGGGGAGTTTTTGCAAGTTAAGTCCAATTGCGCAAATCGGTGGTGATTTAGTAACCTGGTTTTGATTGCAAAATGTTAGAGGCGGCTAGGATTTGAATATTCTCTATTTAAACTTTGCATATTTTTCAAGAAAAATAAAGCGACGGACATTCAAGAGTAAAAAACATCAAAAAATTTGATCTTTTAAAAAAATGAAAAATAAATAAATAAAAAGTTCTACTTAGTACCTATCTAGTCTTTTTTTGGATTCAGGAAGTAAAGTTGAAAATGCTTCAATGTCTAGTAAGAATTTGTAGGCTGAAAATCAAACTCTAAGTTGTTTTAGTAGCCTACTTTCCCGAATATATTTCATACACCAAATACGTAGTAATTTAAAATAATAGAGGTTGAATAAAAAAATAGCATACAAGTGAATGACATCCAAAAAATAAATTTTACTATAAATTTTTTTATATAAATGACATCAACACACTAACAAAATAGTCCACACAAGTGAGCTTGATACAACATCTTGACTTAAAATTTATAATAAGAATTTATTTTGTTAACTCATAACACATCTAAGAGTTTGAATAAAAAAATAGCATGTAGGCGAATGATATCTAAAAAATAAATTTTACAATAAAAAAAATTAAACAAATGAGAACCACACACTAACAAAATAGTCCACATTAGGGCTGAAAATGGGTCGAGTCGAGTCGAACTCGTCTGAGCTCGACTCGATAAGAATTGGTTCAGTTCGAAACTCGGTTCGACTTCAACATGAACTCTTTTTTCAGCTCGAGTTCGGCTCGTTTAAAGTTCACGAACAATTCAATTCGGCTCGTTAGGTTCAATTAATTTGTTTATAATAGAAATTGGAAGTATGAAGATGCCATGTGTACTTTTAAACAAAAAAAATAAGGCAAATGTTTATAATAGAGATATAGATGTTATGATGCGCTTAATTGTGATTAAGAATGAATTTAATTAACTTGGATATGACTTAGTGAGATCTTACAAACCTCATATCTTGGGACTCTGAGACTCAGGGGGAGCTTACAAATCTCAGACTTGAAGTCAACCTGTTAATTAAATTAACAACAATTGTTCCAAATACATGTGTTTGTCATCATCAAAAAGGGGGAGATTGTTGGAACAAAATTGGTTTGTGCAATTCCTATAAGGTTTTGATGATAACAAAGTATTGAAGAACAATTGGATATGCTAATATTTCTTCAAGTGTGTAGGACCATAAAATAAAATCTATAAATGGCTTGAATATTTATAAGAGCATCAGAAGCATAAGAGAAACTTAAAAGACTATGATAAAAGATCTAAAGAAAGGTCACTATAAGTCAACATCTGGGATCAGAAGAAAGGATGCTACTCAGAAGCTGAAGATTAACCTCATCAGACTATGAAGATCATCAGACTCAAAAGATCCCGTCCGACATGGAAGACCTCCAGACTCAGAAGATCTTGAGGGACCCAGACTCCACGTCATATTTATCGTCTTCTAAAGCTATCTCTATGAAGGATCTGATATTACAATTTGGTCTTCTTCTAACCACATTTAGAAACAAACAAAGAACTTCAAGGAGAAAGAGAATGAACGCAAAGGAATTTACAATTCCAGTTAGTTCAACAAAGGAATTTACAAACTGGAATTGTAAATTTCTTATCAACACCAGATTTCTAAGACTGCCATTTTTATTGTGCCATTACTCTGCAAAAATCAAATAGTGCAAAATCACTTATAATTTCTTATCAAAGTTTGTATCTTATAAATTCTAAAGCTTTAAGAGTATGTCCTGTATTGTTCAATTTACACCTCTGATTGTATATAAAATGTAAGAACACATTTGTTTTTGTAAACAAAAAATTAAAAGTCTCTTTCAGTTGTGATTGAGCATTGGAAGTCTCTGACCTGCGTGCTAGCGCATTAGAAAGCGTCTTTGAGCAATTGGAAGTCTTTTGCAGTTGTGCTTGAGTAGTGGAAGTCTCTTTTTGAAGTGATTGAGCAATAGAAGTCTCTTGGTGGTGACCTTGATCATTTTGAAGTCTCTTGCAAGTGTGCTTGAGCATTTGGAAGTCTCTTGAAATAGTCCTTCAGCAATTGTAATCTAGTGAGATTCTTGTTAAATCCGTTGAAAGTGCAAGGGGACTGGAGTACTCCTTGTTGGAACAAGGGTGTTTCACAAGTCACCTATTGAGTTTTGACAATAACAAGGTATCAAAATAATCAATTGGATATGCTAAACAATTTGTTCAAGTGTGCAGGATCCATAATCAGAGTACTATTCTTAGAGATTTTGATTGAACAAGTTCAAGAGCAAAGGAATTTATTTGAAGCTTAAAGCATCTGGAAGACTGCGTCTGAAGAACTGCGTCTGAAGTGCTGCGTCTGAAGAACTGCGTCTGAAGTGCTGCGTCTGAAGAACTGCGTCTAAAGAAACGAGTCTGAAGAAGAGCTCCTGAAGACACGTCATCAGAAGCGCTAGTTATCAGAAGCAAGAACATCAGAA
>Ga0315914_1012224_pt1 | contig 9973 bp, 7 predicted proteins | sample MpolenodulesMG_FD_203920 | JGI IMG/M metagenome (GOLD analysis project Ga0315914, IMG submission 203920) | Medicago polymorpha root nodule microbial communities from Los Angeles, California, United States - elongated nodules | ecosystem: Host-associated > Plants > Roots > Nodule | place: USA... | reverse complement strand
AAGGATGTCAGTGGACTAGTCAACATGTATCGCATAACAGGAGATGACTGGGATACATGGCAGGATGTAGCGGCTCATTTTGATATATCAAGGTGATTAAGTTTTTTTATACTTTATGTAACTGTAAGATATTTTTATCAAGTCTTCGAAATATGTTGCAATCGTGCTGCTTCTCTGTTTATGTTCTTCTATTTTACCATGAATTCACCATATTACATAACTTCAGTTCATTAAATTCTGAATCAGGGACTTAGCTACAGCTAATTTGATAGGAGCAAAAGGTTTAAAAGGGAATTCATGGCCTGATTTGGATATGCTACCATTTGGATGGCTAACTGATGCAGGTGATTAGGCTTGGCTACAGCATTCTCTCTTGGTTAAGAAGATTACTGAAATATGGATTTTGATTTTTTATTTTTTTAATTAATAGATGCAAAAGAAGGTCCACACAGGTATAGTAAGTTAAATCTAGAAGAGAAAAGGACACAGGTAATAAATAGTATAACTGAGTTGCTTTCTTATATATTTGATGTTGTGATTCGATTGTATGCATTATGATAGACTCTGAGTGAATTCATTGTTATCTTTTAGATGACTTTATGGGCTTTGGCAAAGTCTCCCCTTATGTATGGAGGCGATGTGCGGAAGATCGACCCTGCCACATACGAAATTATCACGAATCCTACTGTGCTAGAGATTAATTATTTCAGCTCAAATAATATGGAGGTGTGTGAGCCATTTAAACTTTTTTTGGTTGTAATAGTAGTTTGATTGTGAGTGATAAACTTACCACGGATCATATCATTGTTTTTGTTGCAATGATAGTTTCATTATGTTGATTCGGGTGGCATTCGCTCTTGGATTGCAACAGGAAGAAAAGGAGAAGTTTATTTGGCTTTCTTCAATCTAAATGAACAGAAGACACAAATATATGCAAAGACATCAGATTTGGCTAAGGTTTTCCCTGACAGACGCATTGATTCCTGTCAAGGTAAAGAAGTGTGGAGTGGAAAGAATGTTGCAACAACGCAAGGGACGACATTCATGGATTTGGAAGTTCATGGATGTGCGCTTTTAATTCTATATTGCGACTAGTTTTCCAATTAATAAATAATACTACTCTTCCGTTTCAAAAAAAAATTTGGTAACATGTTTTTTTTTTACAATAAGAAAAACTTATTTCATTTCATGTAAGTAATACATATTGGGACTCAAACTGCGACACCCTAGCTAAATGTATGGGCAACAAGATTTGCTCGTCTCGAGATGAAACTAATCTTATAGTTATGATTAAAATTCAATATGGTTTTACAGTGTGATTAAATTGAGTCAAATTCAATTGCGTCTTGTTGTCTTCCATTGATTTCATCGACATCGCGATGGCAACACGATCAGTTCCTACCAGCAACCAATAAATAGCCTCTACTAAACCAAAAACGTCAGCCTGTTTAGGAGATAAAATAGCGGAGTTGAACATTGTTTTGGCTTGAACAAATTATCCTTTATCATTTTGTAAGCACATCCTAATACCATATACACGACAGCATCAATGTTGAGTTTAGCGCATCAATGTGTTTTGTTTTTTAATTAAATATATTTGCACAGGAAATACTAATAAGTTTCCTAATTATTTGGTAGGAATATGTGTCTTAGGTTAGTTACTGTACCAAATTATCTATCTATCAACCAATTTTTCAGATTACTTGTATTACGTTCTTCCTCTCTTTTCCTTCTGTAACCCTTATCCTATTATTCCAACATCGAGTTAGAGCTGTCATCCACCTTCAGCAGGAAATACTATATAAGGATTATTGAGTGCCCTTATATAAGGGTGTTACAAAACATAGAAAGTTCTCTGTTTCCTCATACTTGACGTGGATTATGGGCTATTTGACCACAATAAATTAGGTGGAAATCCATCCTGGACAATTTATTTTTTAAATTATTCTTTTACTGGACCATTGACCCGTGCTGTTGCACGGGTCATACCGATGAATATATAAAGCGCTAATATGTATGTGAATAGTTTAGTTGAATAGAAAAAATAGTTTATTGAAGAAAAGAAAATCCGATGTTTGTCGACATATATAAATAGTACCAATATGCAATAAAATACGTGCTTAATATTCACAGGGAACGATGGTATTTCTTCTTATATCGATGGAAAATATAATTATTTTATGACAGTTTAGGATATAGAGAAGTTTCATTAAAGTGTTAAATATGTGTTTTTAAGTCAATTATTGATAGTAATATGACCCGAGGGATATCATTATTAAATTTAGGCAAACACAAAAAACCACATACTTTGCTAAACAATAGACTTCATATAGCAAGAACTTATTATGGTGTTTGGAACATGGAAAAGACTTCATAAATTTAAATCTAAAAAATAGAAGGATCTGATAAAAGCAAACACTTGCAAGGTTCTTAAGCAATTAAATAAACAATTTACTAACGATTGACATGTCGATAAGCTGAAACATTTTTTTGATAAGGATGAAACAATTTAGTAATGATTTAATTTAATATTCGTTCCCAAAAAAGTAGGTTAAACGATTCAATTTTTGTTAGGTACGTTTTGTTGATTCGTTTCCATACGTTTTGTTTTCCATAAAAAAATAGGATAATTAGCTAGTTTGGAAATGATTTTGTTTTGTTTTCCATAAAAATAGGATAATTAGTTTAGGTTTAAGGGAAATAGGCTACAAAATTAGGTTAAGAATTAGGATTGACATTTTGCATAAATTAAATCTAGGGTTAATATAGTAAAGTCAGGCGAAAGAATTAGGTTAAATCTAGGGTTAATATTGCGTCACGGATTAATATTTAGAAATAAGAGAGATATGACATTTTGCATAAATTATATCTAGGGTTAATATAGTAAAGTTACGCGAAAAAATTAGGTTAAATCTAGGGTTAATATTGCGTCACAGATTATCATTTAGAAATAAGAGATGACATTTTGCATAAATTAAATCTAGGGTTAATATAGTAAAGTCACACGGAAAAAGTTGGTTAAATCTAGGGTTGATATTGCGTCACGGGTTAACATTTAGAAATAAGAGATTACTGCAGACCTAACAAAATTAATAAATAAACAAAATATTGTCAAAAAAAAGGCATGAAATTAGTGCGATGAATTTTTCTAGTATTGTGTACAAAATATTGTCAAAAAAAAAAAAGAAGGCAAGAGGATAGCAAAAAAAAAGGCAATAGGATAAGAATGAAATTGGTGCGATACATTTTTTTAGATGTAATTTGTTAGGTTAAATTACTGCTAACCTAATACAGCAAATGAGCCGGAAAATATTGCAAAAAAATGGCAAGAGGATAGGAATGAAATTGGTGCGATGCATTTTTTTAGATGAAATTTATTATGTTAAATTACTGCTAACCTAATACGCAAATGAGCTGAAAAATATTAGGTTAGTTAAATTGTTGTAGAGCTACCAAAATTAATAAATAAGGATGTATGTTTTACTAGAATCCCTGCTTAATTAGTAATTAGATCAAACAAGACATTCTTTACTCGTTTATTTAACCTAGTGATCCAGTTAATACAATTTTATAGTATACTATAATTTGCAAATGATATATAAAAATTAAACTATATTAAGACTTCTGGGTACATCCATTAGATTTTCGGTAAGCTCTTTCAACCCATACATTTTGTGTGTTTTACAGATATTCACTTATACATATATATATATATTTAAAAAGACATTGGTGCTTATTAAAAAGGACGGCATAGTATATATGTTTTACTGTTTAATTTTTAGGCTTAAATGCATTTTTAGTTCTCATATTTTTGCTATAACCGCAATTTTGGTTCTCCGTTTTTTAATTACCTAGTTTCAGCCCTCTATTTCAAAAAAATTTGAACAAACTATGATTTTGACTGTTGTTTATACCCAAAAAAATATTATTTGACTGTTGCACCTCTTTCGGACAAGTATTAGATCAAACAAGACATTCTCTACACTAAAAAAAGGTTAGTTCCTTATATATCATTGGTTGTTGCACCTTTTCGCTCCTTCTGTTTTAAAGTTATTTATACATATCAAGAAAACCAATAAATTTTGTTACGCATAATTATAAAATTCGTCCCTTATCTGAATTCTATTATGCAAAAAAATCATCAAAAACTCATTTAATTCATAAACAAATCTAAATCTTCATCATAAAAATTTAAAAACTCATATTTCATTCAAAAAATCTCATAAAAATTCTAAGATATTGACATTTTATAACATAAAAGACTAAATTAGGACAAAAAAAATATAAAATGACGAAAGTGTTACCTAAAATTAACTTAAGGGACAAACTATATAGTCTTGCCATTTTATTACTTTTGATAAAAGTCATTTTTCTTTTCCTTATAACATCCATAACTATTTATTATCTCACTCTATCTATTTTTGTTTCTGCAATAAAAAATTAAAGATATTATTGACTTGCATTGAACAATGGAAATTAGTATATTCTAATTTCCAAATGATATATAAAAATGACACTATTTTGAAACTTCTCGATACATCCTTCAATCAATAGGAATGATGCCGTGCTGGTGGAAGAAATCACCAAAGTTGTGTTGATGAGGTTGAGTAAGCTGAAGAATTCACCAGTTAAATCAAAAGAACTTGTTGGAATTGACAAACCAATTGCACATTTGAAATCATTGTTAAAGAAAGAGTCAGAAAAGGTCCGTGTTATTGGAATTTGGGGTATGGGCGGTATTGGCAAGACAACTATTGCAAAAGAATTATTTGACCAAATTTGTTCTGAATATGATGGTTGTTGTTTCTTGGAAAAGGTAAGTGAAGAGTTAACAAGACATGGAATGGAATCTTTAAAAAAAAAACTTTTCTCTAAACTATTGGTCAAAGATGCGAACATTGATATTGATAGACGGATTGGCCGCATGAAGGTTCTTATTGTTCTTGATGACGTCAAGAGTACAGATCAACTGGAAAAGTTATTTGGAACTTGTGATTGCTTTCGATCAGATAGTAGAATAATTGTAACAAGTAGAGATAAGCAAGTACTTATTGCTAATGAAGTGTATGATGATGATCTATATGAGGTTGGGGTACTGGATTCTACCGAAGCACTTGAGCTTTTCAATTTGAATGCCTTTAAACAAAGTCATCTTAAAGTTGATCAGTTTTCTGATGTATCAAAGAGAGTGATCAATTATGCCAAAGGAAATCCATTAGTTCTTAAAGTTTTGGCTAATATGCTTCGTGGAAAAAGCAAAGAAGTATGGAAAAGTCAGCTAGACAAACTTAAAAACCTGCAAATTCAAGAAGTTTACGATGTAATGATACAAAGTTACAATGATCTTGATCGTTTCGAGCAAAAATATTTTTTAGATATTGCATGTTTCTTCAATGGGTTGAATTTCAAAGTGGATTACATAACACTTTTATTGAGAGATTCTAACAGTGATAATTCAGTGGTTGTTGGGTTAGAAAGCTTGAAAGACAAAGCTCTTATAACCATTTCTGAAGATAATGTTATATCTATGCATGACATTCTACAAGAAATGGGTCGGGAGGTTGTTCGCCGAGAATCTAGTGAAAACCCTGAAAAACGCAGTCGATTATGGAATCCAGATGAAATTTATGATGTATTGAAAAATGACAAGGTAAAAAATATGTCATTTTTATATAACATTTGTCATGTTGGTTAAAAATGTGTCTTTCAAAGATTTTAATGTTTTATTTTACTTTCATGACTGCAGGGTACTGATGCTATTAGAAGCATAAGTCTGCCAACAATGAGGAGACTCAAGTTAAGCCCTCGTGTATTTGATAAAATGACCAAACTTCGATTTTTGTATTTTCGTGATATAGATGGTTTCAATTGTCTTCCTCAAGGGATTCAATTTTTTCCAACTCATCTAAGTTATCTTCGTTGGAAAAGTTACCCTCTAAAATCATTGCCAGAGAAGTTTTCTGCAGAGAATCTTGTTATATTGGACTTGTTTGATTGTCGAGTGGAAAAGCTTTGGTGTGGAGTGCAGGTAATTGGATATGTGTCTTCCAAATTAAATTTATCTTAATTCAAGAAATTATAAATTAATTACGTAAGCCTATTTTTGATCTCACCATCTTTTCTTTGGTAGCAGGATCTAGTTAATTTAAAAGAAGTTACACTCTCTTATTCAGAATTCCTGAAGGAGTTACCAGACTTTTCAAAAGCCCTAAATCTTAAGGTATTGAATATGAGATATTGTCGTCAGTTAGAAAGCATCCATCCATCTATTTTCTCTCTAGAAAAGCTTGTGTATTTGGACCTAAATAATTGTGATTCCCTTACAACATTTACCAGCAATTCCAATTTAAGCTCCCTCCATTATCTCAACCTTGGATATTGCAAAAAACTTAGTGAATTCTCAGTGAGTTTAGAGAATATAGTAGAACTAAATCTATCGTGGTGTCCCATCAATGCACTGCCATCATCTTTTGGATGTCAAAGCAATCTAGAAACCCTAGATTTAAGTGATACTGAAATTGAGAGCATACCATCAAGCATCAAGAATCTTACAAAACGAAGAAAACTAGACATAGGAAATTGCTCAAAGCTTCTGGCTTTACCCGAGTTTCCTTCATCACTTGAAACTCTAATTGTTAAAGACTGTGAATCACTGAAGACTGTATTGTTCCCTTCAACAGTTGCTGAACAATTAAAGGAAAACAAGAAAGAAGTTGAGTTCTGGAATTGCAGTTGTTTGGATAAAAGTTCTCTCATAAATATTGGGTTGAATGTTCAAATCAATTTAATGAAGTTTTCTAACTTTGGTTCTGATATTAAAGCAGTGTATGCTTATCCTGGAAGTAGTGTTCCAGATTGGTTCGAGTACAAGACAACAAATGATGACATGATTGTTGATCTCTCTCCACCTCACCTCTCCCCTTTGTTGGGCTTTGTTTTTTGCTTTGTTTTTAAACGTGAAAGATCTTTACTTTTACAAATTTGTCGCCAAGTGATATTTAACATCACTACAATTGATGTTGAGGGTGACGGTGAAAAGGATGGTGTTGATATCTACATTCCTGGGTCATCCCTTGCTAAATCAGATCATGTGTGCATGGTATACCATCAACAATGTTCTCAATTGCTAACTAAAAAAGCAAAAAATCAGGCAAAGTTTAAAATCAAGGTTACAGCAAGGACATCAGCAATCTTTCCTATAGCAGAAAGTAGAAAGGTGAAATTAAAAGGGTTTGGCATGAGCCCTATAAACCAATCAACATATCACAATCTCATTCAAAAAAATGGAATATGACTGTGATCAAGGTGAGAGGAACAAAAGAAATAAAAGAAGAAAAAAATGGAAAACAAAAAAGAAGAAGAAAGTGCGACAAAAGCTGGGAGAGGATGACTAAAGCCTTAAATTGTGTGTCATTGTTGACTTTTATGCAAAGTTTAGTGTGTTGAAATAATACTCCATATGTTTTAAAATGAGTGTTGTTTTAGTCAATTGCACACAGATTAAGGAATGAAATAAAATAATCATTAGACATAACACTTTTACTAAACTGTTCTTACTTTTTAAGAAAAATACAAACTTAAAGTTGCATTGAAAATTGTGTGAGAGAAAAGTTTGAGTATTTATTGAAGGTAAAGTTGAAAAAAATTAAAGTTGTATTGAAAATGTAAAGTGACATTCATTTTGAAACAAATTTTTTTGGATAAAGTGACACTCATTTTGAAACGGATGGAGTAAAATATTGTGGTTAAGAGTGTATGAATAAGCCGTATTTGATATCAACCATTTCATTTGTGATATTGCCTATTTGAAGATAATAATAATAATAATAATTTTTTTATTTGTATGTTTAACCGAAGATGATTTTGGTGATGACATGTGTGTATATATCTAAGATGAGTGTTATTTGAACAACCATTTACTTAACAACTCATGAGACAACCATAATTTACAAAGTAAAAATAAGTATTTGCACGAAAATCAAAACAATAGAGAGATAAAGTAAAAAATAATGTGAGTATGAGAGAATAGATTGTCACAAAATAGATGTTCAAATATTATTTCTCATATCTAAATGACGATTTGAGGCGTTTATATGAGAACTTCTAAAATTGATTTTTCTTTGTAACACATAAAAGTGTAAATTCAATTAAATAACAAAACTAAGATTTGTTGAATCATAGATTCTTGGAGGGAGAACCAAATGTGTGGTGGGTTTATGGTAAACAATTCACACACTTTAGGGATTCAATCTCCTGCTCGCCTTATTGCCCAACATATTTCCTGACGAAAGATTAACAAAAATATAATTAGATTAATATTCATTTCATATACACTTATGTTTGACAAATGTATTTTGTTTGGATGATACATATTGAAGTACTTTTGGACGTATAATCACGAAGTGTGTGTTTGGCTGTGCGGTGATGAGAATTGATTATTTTGTAGAATTGATTTTGATTAAAAGTGAATTGAATGTAAAATGATTTATGTTTGGATATTTTAAGGTAAAAGTGATTCATATAAAAATGTTGTTTGGATAGTTTATATCAAAATTGATTTTATATGTGTAAATTACCAAAAAAAAGTCATCACACCACTCCCTATTATGTTAGATTTTTTTTTTGGTGCCCTGCTATTATGTTTGATGGTAAAAAAAAAAAAACTTCAGCTCAACTCTAGCAACCATTTTTTTTAAAATTTAAAATAGAAATAAATAAGGGTGCCTCCGGGGGCACATCCCAAATTTAGTAATTATTCTTTTAAAACGTCAAAGTGTTAAGGACACTCGTTAACATTCCCCAATAAATAATCATGTCGCTGCCCCTACTCTCAGTTTCCCCATAACCTTCAATTGTTTTTACCATATCTCATTCCCTAATAAATATTAACAAATTGATATTCTTCTTTTGGAGCTTCTTGAATATAATATTTTGTATTTTTTCAGTCTCTTGGTCATTTATAACATTGCAGACTATAGTGGAAAAGGTCAATATCTGTTAATAGTCCTCAAATAAAGTATGATGCATGGTTTTGTATTGCGGCGGTATGTAACTGCAACGGTTGGTTCCATTTCGAAGTACGGAAGATTTTCATGTAGGAATTCTCTTATAAATGGTGAAACCCTATATTGAAGTAAGTAACAAATTAAATATGCACTTTTTTTGGTTTTCTCTCGGCTCATTGTGAGAAGGTTTTTATTCAACAATGCTTATTTTCATTCTGTTTCTATTTTGATTTTACCGAGAAAGGATTTGCGACTGTTAATTCCCAACATTTCACGAAAAACGTTATGTTTGTGGCCTCATATAAGTTCTCAATTTTCTTCAATTTCAATAAATGCAACAACACAATATGATGTTTTCGCTACCTTTCGAGGCAAAGGAATCCACGAGGATTTTCTTAGTCATTTGATTGAGGCTTTTCGTCGAAAGAAATTAAAAGCCTTTGTAGATGATGAACTTAAACGAGGAGATGAAATACCACAATCACTTGTCAGAGGAATTGAAGGATCATTAATTTCCTTGATGATATTCTCTCAAGACTATGCTTCTTCATGTTGGTGTTTGGAAGAACTTGTCACAATACTTCAATGCAGAGAGAAGTATGGACAGATCGTTATACCAAGTTTTTTCTGGGGTAGATCCTGCAGATGTAAGATGTCAAATGAAGAGTTATGAAAATGGATATGTTGAATAGCAAAGAATGTATAGCTCCACCAAGGTGCATATTTGGAGACATGCTTTCAACAAATCTGCTAATTTATCTGGAATTAAGTCATCGGATTTTCAGTAAGTTTTATATATTTTTTTACCTCTAAATTTTTATGCTATCTGGCCTCATTTATTTTTAAGATAAATATATGAAAATTATCACCAAATGAATGTTTTGACTTGAAATTGAAGCTTTTAAGTTACTACCCGACATATATTGGTCAATGATGCAACCTGGTAATCATGCTATAGGAATTAGTTT
>Ga0315914_1012222_pt1 | contig 9977 bp, 8 predicted proteins | sample MpolenodulesMG_FD_203920 | JGI IMG/M metagenome (GOLD analysis project Ga0315914, IMG submission 203920) | Medicago polymorpha root nodule microbial communities from Los Angeles, California, United States - elongated nodules | ecosystem: Host-associated > Plants > Roots > Nodule | place: USA... | reverse complement strand
GCATAAGGAGAAAACTTAGCAACATTTACTTGACAAAATGAAGCTTCGGTCTTTTTGGTGGTCGAAAGCAAAATATGCTACTTTCTTTTTCGACTACCATTTTTTGTGGCTTAATCCCCTTAGGTGTTAAGGATCAGTTTCTTAGTTTGTTTTCATTTTTCTTTCGATCATCTGATTTATCTGGTATTGTGTTGTAATTGTTTAAATTTTTTCTAAGTCTTTTACTGACATTTCTTGTGCTAGAAGAACTTGGCGGTTTAATTTGATTGATATATTTTATTTTGCCTTCAAAAAATAAAAATAAAACTTTAACAATCCCTATATTCCCTTCAAAAAAAAAAACTTTAACAATCCCTATATTATTTTCTCAAAAATCTAATAAAGCCCAGATTAGGAATTATAAGTTATTATAACCCAAAATCGTCCAATGTATTGTGAATTGCTTAAAAAATTTCTTGATTTTCTTATGGTACCGTGTACAATACATGTTTTTTTTTATAAACACAATTCATGTTTTTTTATTGTTGAATTTTTATGTTACAATGTATTTTTTTTGAGGGAAATGTTTTTTTTTTGTTACTGTGTTACGATGTATTTTAAAATTATAAGTATTTTAAAGTTACTAACCACTAGACTACTAGACCAAAAAAAAAAAATATCACTGTTATTGTTAATTATTTTTTTTAAGGAAAAATTATTTGTTAATTAGATGCACGTTTTTATGTCCTTGTTGCCTGGTCAAAATTAGTTGCTATTTATTTGGTATTACCTAGCCAATCCTAATAACTTGCATTTACAGTTTCCAATAGATGCATGGTTTCAATAGGAGCTTTCTTTTACTATATAGGATATGGGTTTGAGAGCACAAGGTACTGAGTGTGAGGGAGAACATACACATTGCAGTAATAACAAATATATATCAAGTTGAGTTTCGACCATTCTTTGCCCAGTTGGATTTATTCCCCATGCTATCCAACCTTTTGGGTTGACGGAGCCGCTATATGGCGGTCCTGCCAAGGAATAGTCGGGGCACAAGTATGCCTTCAAAAGTATAAAAGTATAGGATGAATTGATTTGATATTATGTTTCATGTTTGATGTTTTTTGAATATGCATCAAGTTCATGTTTTTCTATATATCTTGAAGAATTAATATTTAATAAATCTATTTGTTCGTAATTGTTTTCAGCTGCTTTGCCCCAAAAGTGTCGTCTGACGAGTGGTCGTTCGATATCTGGCAGTGCAAATAGTGTTATGTTCAACATCTGGTGAAAATTTCCTCATTCATTTGCCCAACATCTGCTACCTGCTTGTATAATAGTGTATATAACTTGTGTATTGCAGTCTTTGTTGAACCTTTCTGATTAGAGAATTTATTCGGTGTCTGAACCTAGCAAAGCTTTGTTAAGAACCTGTGCAATTAATTTTACCTCTTTGCATTGAATGACGTTTTTAATTAGGATGGTTCATATCTTGGTTGTCATTGATTAGAGAATGTTTTCGGTGTTTGATGCGGTAAATAGCGAATGATTTCGAACTAATAACTTGCAATGGAAAGAAAATAGTTAGTTTTTTCTGGAGAAGCACCAAAATTCAATGACTAAATGCAATGATGCACTTCTAGTTTTTTCTCAAGTCAAATAATTGTGTAACATGGTATGTTATAAATTACTATTAACCTTGATTTTCATGTAATGTGAGTTATTTTTGCAAATGTAATTAATTCCTTCACAGAAAAAATGTATTAATTAATTAATCTTGTGCAGTGAAATTAATTCATTCTATGATTATTTTGCCAAATAACTAACTTAATTAAATACTATATATGAACATTTTTTTGCCAAAGGTTCTTGTGAGCTTGGGTGGAGTTTTTCCGCTTCTGTGATTATTTTACAGAGATTGTTTTGGTTTTGTTTCCGTTGTGTCGGGTTTCAATTCTTTAAGTTACTTTATGAGGCAGTTTAGCTCTTGTTTTTGGAGGCAGGTTTGTGTCTTTCAGTGTAGAGCTTATTAGAAAGAAAGATGCTTCATTATTTAATGTGACATATTCTTCAATAAATATGTTTTCATTCCACTGCTGATAGCAGAATCAGTTGTAGGTTTAGAGGTTGGTTTTAATATTGCAAATGATGCTGCTCCACGCTTTGATTCCACTCCTCAAAAACATCGGTTGGGAGGCGCTTGTCGTATTTTACACACATGACACCAATTCTTGAGTAAAGAACAAATTTAGTCTGTAAACGTGATAAAATACTTAAAACCAATTTTTATGAGAACTATTTGAACAATTTTTTTATTGTTTTTTTTAAAATAATATAATAAAAGTAATACACTATAATAATCATTTTAAAAACGAAACTATAACAATTTAGGAGATGGGGTATTTCAGACTAATGTGCAATTTTGTGTGGGAGATTGTGGTAGTAAATTTGATGTGGATCATCTGTTCCTGAAATGTGATTTTTTGGAAGAATTTGGTCATTAGTCCCGCGTAAATATGAAGCGACTCTCGGATTATATACTTCAATTTGGATTTTTAGCTTCGGTCCTTTTGGTGGTCGAAAGCAAAATATGCTACTTTCGTCTTCGATTACCATTTCTTGTGGCTTAATCCTCTTATGTGTTTGGGAGATGTTTCTTAGTTTGTTTTCATACCTAACCATCAAACTTTCCACCGCCCTTGGTTGATTAGAATTGATCAAAACCTAAGCAGAAAACTGGTCTCTGCACCCCCTTTTACGTGAGGAACTGTTACTATTCCCTAATGAAGTACTCGACTTCAACCAAGTCTCCGTCATCAATCTCGGACACATGTTCTACATTAAAGACAGAGTATTTTCATATCCATGGAGTGATGTATATTCTGAAAAGGTCGTTGTTTGTTGCCACGTGTCTGGAGCATAAACCTGCCGATATTGTCACAGTTGACTACTCTGGGGAGACAACAATGTTCCGTTGTGGGCATGATTATTGGACGAAGATCCCTAATGTGGCAAAATCCCATTAAGATATTTGCATTTTTAAAGGGCGGCCATGTGTGGTAGACAAAACTGGTCGGACAATGATGATCGGATCAGACTTAGATGTTCATTTGATGGCTGAGCCGTTCATTGGTGGCGATGTTAAATTCTTGGTGGAGAGTGAATGTGAATTGTTGCTAGTGGATAGCTATGATAGTGATGGTGACGATGATGTAAGGATTGATGTGCTTAGGCTTGATGAGAAAGAGAAGAAGTGGGTGAAGTTGGCAAATTTAAGGGATAGAGTTTTGTTTTTGGGGGAAGGTTGTTCGTTCTCTGCTTCTGCGTCAGATTTGGGTTTTGAGAATGGGAATTTAATTATATATGTTAACGGTAAAGTGTCGGGGTGTAAAATGTGTGTTTTTCAATTGGACCAAGGTCGGGTTTCACTTGTGTCTGATTATCCCGATTATTTGAAGTTGTTCTGGCCACCTCCGGAGTGGATCAACAGGCTGCATTTATAAAAGAGTATGTTATCTTGCTTGCATTGAAATTTTCCAATGTGATAGTTATTGATACTGCATTATTGTGATTAGTTTCTTTTGTTACATTGGATAGTAATTTAAATCATCTTACATTCTGACTATGAGATTTGCTAACTAATACCTTCTTCTATAAGTTGAAATTGGTATCTGTACTTCATTTAACTTTTTCATCTTCGATATTGTTTGTTCATGGAATTTAGAAGAGGTTTACTAAATGTTTTACTGTCTTTGCAAGTTTAATATAGAGTATAGCTAAAATCAGTTTCCACTGTGCTCTTATAACACTGCAATATTAATTATTTTCGGCAAAAATTTAGCTTGAAATTGAAATAGTCTTTACTGTTTAAATTTGAAACTGATGACTCTTCTAACTTAAGATGCCTTAATGTTGTAGAATTCGCAAAAGATTGAAAGTCCATGCACTAATGAAGATGGAAGAATGGAAGATTAGAAGCTGCTTTTATCATTGATACGTTTTTGCTCATCTACTGTCTTGTGTGTTCTTTCATGTCATAGATTGCTTAATGTTGTGATTTTATGAAAACTTCAGTTTGTTATTATTAAAATAAAATAAATTTATATTGACACCAATGCCCTGTTCCTTATCAACTTCAGATGGAAATTGGAATGCTTTGTTTGGGGGGAGGGGTTTGAATGCTTTGTTTTAAGTATTACTTTGAAAACTTGCCAAGTGACCTTAGTAATGACATGAACCTTTTGCTATCTTTTTAAGTATAATTTTTGTTATAAGTAGAAAATATGAAACCCTAAGATTAAAGGAATGATGATAATGAGCTACTCTTATGCTATAAAAGGTGTTTTGATGGGTAACAAGTGTGAGGGTTTATAAAATACTATATTAACTTTGATATTTAAGGGTGTGTTTATTTCATGTTTTACTAAATTTATTCTAGGAATAACATTCCTTGGAATATAAAGATGGGAATTTTATTCTAAGGTATTTAGGAAAAATATGTTTGGTTAACTTTATAATATTCCTAGGAACCATTAAAAATGGAATTATAATAGATAACTATTTATGAATTTATTTCCATTTCCATGGGAACTTTATTCTCACCCTTTTCCTTAGGAAAACTTTTCTATTTCCATAAACATTTTATACCCGGGAATAAAATCTAGTAAACTTGTAACAAACATAGGCATATATATTCCTATCATTTTATTCCAGGGAATCAACAAATATAACTTGAAACAAACACACCCCAAGCATTGAGTTTTTTTGCAAAAGTAATTAATTTCTTCACAAAAAAGTGCATGAATTAATTAATGTTGTGCAATGTAAATAATTTCTTCTACGACTATTTTGCCTAAGAATTAAATTAATTAATTACATTGAAGGAATTAAACACTATGAACATTTATTTTAAGTTATAACCCTTTCTACATTCACAACAGAGTACTTTCATATCCATGGAGTCCTTCAAAGTTTGACTAATCCAGCTTCTAGGTTGTCATCAGAATTTGACTCCTTTCAGATTATGACTTAGACTTAACTTCTCTTGAAAATTCTTTGCTCTACATTTGGTCACAAATATTAGAATTTGTTATTAAATTTAAAACTAATTCGTTAAATTACAAAATTTACCAACAATCCCCTCAATAAATGATAATTGCCAAAAATAATACAAAAAAATTGTATCCGTTCATCACATGTTTTAAGTTGATACATTTGTACCAATATATTAAAAACTTTATATTTCAAGCACATCTACTATTAACAATTAATAGTTCTACAAAAATTGCCTTTGTGTGCACAGTTAGAGGTCTAGTATGAATTAAATCTAAAAATAAACAAAAAAAATCTAGACACATTAGGTAAAAACTTATTTATATATTTTCTATATATTCTCAATTTAAAGTCAATTGATTATAAATTTTGTATATATTCTCAATTTAAAGCCAATGGGGAGTAAACAATGTGTTTAGGCGATTATTGGGTGATTTTAGTGCGATTTACTGCTGTTCATACCTAACCTTTCCTTCCCACTAAGTTTTCTCTTAGCCACCACCTTTTTCACCTTCAACCATGACCACTGCCACCTCAATCGACCAATCCATCATCATTCCTTGGCTATGTCTTCGTTTTTATTCGTACCCACCACCTTCTCAACCCACCAAAGCTAACCCTAAACCTTTATCCCACCAAAAAAACCTTTGCGCAAGTTGTTGACAACATTTGCAACATTCCAGTCAGTCAGCAACCCAAACCTTGATTAAAGGGTGATGAGTTTGCTACAAAGATTCCTGATGAGGAATATGAAGCAGGTTTAATTGCATGCAAACACAATCTTCATGGCAGGATCATCCTTCCAAAGGGTTCTTCACCAGTTAATATTGATGACTTGAAAGTTAAGCTAGCAAACATCTGGAAATCAATAAGATGATGGGGGATAACATCAATTGGTAAGGGTTATTTTGAATTCTCGTTTTCATCCATAGAAGATTTAAGAAGGATTAGGCCTTCTTTGTTGATTTTGAATATGAGAACTTGACTTTTATTCATATTGCAAGAGTATTGGTCATTATGTTGACAATTGCAAAAGAAGAAAGATGATTAATAATGATAATGAAGTTGTGGTGCAACCAAAGACAAATGTGAATGCAATGTAAAACAAAGTGTATGTTGAAAAGAAACAAAGAAGGTGTGAACTTAAAAAATGAAATTAATGTTGAACAACATGATTTGCATGATGATAACATGGGAGGAAGCGGCAGAGCACATCGTTAGAGGCAGAGCATGAAGATTCATTCAGCTCAAATGAAGCAGAATTTGTAGATGTAACTCAGAAAAACATAATGAAGACATTGGAGAAGATATGTCCGACAACAGCAATATCACTCCTGAAGCTGTGTTGAAAGATGTACATTTTTTAAAGGAAGCATGGGCTAACCTTGTAGAACTAGATGAGAATGAACAAGACAATAATCCATCACTAATTGCTGGAGAGAATGTTATCACAAATTCAGGTGAAGCTACAAGTTTAACAATAGTTCAAAATGTGAATCAGGAAGCAGACAAAGAAAACCCTAACTCAGAGGATCAAGGTTTCCAACTGGTGACCACAAGAGAAAAAAATTTTGAGAAGGCAAAGATTGAAAATCAAGGTAACTACTCTACCAGATCAAAGGTTAGTAACCCCAAGCCTTTTAAATGAAGTGTTTTCATTGGAACTTCAGAGGTTTGGCCAATTCCCCCACAAAATTGGCCTTTAAGAAACTCTTATATTTTTATTCCAACAATCTCCCCTTTAGATGATAACAAACACAAGTTTTAATAGACGATTGTTGTTAATCTAATTAACAAGTTGACTTTAGGGTCCGAGGTTTGTAAGCCCCCCCTATGTTTTATTGTCTATAAATTTTAACCTCAGTAAGATCTTTAGGGATGTCTTCATAGAATGTTGAGTTTGATATCTGCCTGGAGATGTCCTTCTAAAGCTCAACAGCTTCCATGTTTCTGACTACATCCTTAAACCAAGTTTTATGGGCTTCATATTGAATAGCTAGTGAGATGGTTTTTAATAATCTAAAGTAGTGTTCACCATATGCCTCAGATTTTCCGGTTTATCAACATATAATTAACCAGTTGAATTACTTGATGCCTTGCTTCTAGGGGTTCTTGAAGGTTGTCAAATGTGATTTAGTACATCTCTTTTGGGAGAAGGTTAGAGGTTAGGGTAGGATTTGGGTGAATGGTTGTAGTCAGTTGAGTGATTTCGGAGATAACTGGTTCTTATACTTCCATAGCCATAATGTTATCATCAGAGGCCAAGGTAAGTTGAGTGTTGTGTTCTGGTTGGGTTTCACCTTCTAATGGTTCAATCATGAGATCATCATAGGCTACTTGGGTTGGTTAAGGTTTGACAAAAACTTAAGAGGGATGGATATTATAGGTTTGTCTTCTAATACACATGAAGTATTAGAGACTGTTTTGGTTTAAGTGTTGGGGGGTGGTTCATAGTTTGTGGTTGTTGATTGAATTTCTAAGACAACAACTTCTGATATTGTCTCAAAGACTATTTGAATAGTTTGTGAAGGTAATTCTGAATTAATAGGTTATGGTATTGATTTAGGGGTTGTTTGTGTGGTTTGAGTATGGATTTTTTCGGATAGTACTCCACCTAGATGTTGAGGCAACATGTAACACCCCGTTTTCCCAACAATGTAAATAATACATATAAATTAGAGTATTCAACGTAAAACGGAATGCCACACTACATTGAAGTATAAATAGAGTAAAGTTACTATTTATTAAAACAACTTTCTCAAAATTCAATTACATCGCAGCGAAAAATTAATTCTTTATTCAACAACTTTGGCACTACGGCCTCAACATAAACAACATTAATGAAAATCCTGATTCAAAAGGTTCAACAACATAGTTCATAAATAATACGCAACAGTGGAAAACAAAGCAAATATCCCCATCCCATTACGTATCAGAGCGACCCTAAGACGACGCGTGAGAGAGTCAACTCACATCAACAGCTAATCCTGGTTATCTGCACGTTACCCACGTAGAGGCAAAATTCAAACAAAAGGGGTGAGATTCCACATTCAATAATAATAAGCATATAATTCATCAACGGAATTTATCAACATAACAACAACAACTAAACAACAATAATTACTTCACATAATTCTTCAAGTATTTCTGCTTGACATTAAAACAATGACAACAACTCAACAACTTGACGGCGACGACGACTACGCGACAATGCAATGACACAACAAAAACTTGACTATGCAGTATGCATGTGGTACCAATCAACGTGTTAGAGCATAGGCTCTCAATTCAACGTGTAGAGCATCGGCTCTTAAATCAACGTGTAGAGCATAGGCTCTCAAATCAACGTGGTATGAATGATTAAACATTCAACACGGCATGATCCCCCAACTTTATTTGAGTATGCATGGACTCAACAACTTATTCAACATCAACGTACAACTTCAACGACATTGACGACATCAACGACAACGACAACAACAACAACAACAACGACTCCACATTATAATCCCATAAATATTCATCATTTAATTGCAACATCATATAATCATCATATTAATTCAACGTACATATGCATTCATATAGCAATTCATCAATGTGTACATTCATATAACAATTCATCAACCAAGTTTATTCATGATAAACCAAGCCATTTGAAAACTGACAATATTACCTAAGACTTTCATGTACACACCAAGGCTAATCCAAAATAGAAACGTGTGAAAACGATGCAAGAACATGAAAAGACACACTGTTACTGGGTAACTCGCCTCGCGGGCTGACTTACTCGCCGTGGCGAGCAAACACTGCTCTCTGTCACGTTGTAGCTCGCTGTGGCGAGCAGATTACTCGCTGTGGCGAGTTATGACAGACTTCTGTCGTGAAGAACGGTTTTTCACCCCAAAAACCCAATATTCATCCACCCCAATCCCAAATATGAAAGGGAATTCAACCTGTGATGATTCTACGACCTGAACATCAATTATACACGAATTCTATGGATTTTCTATACTATTAACAACCAATTTCTACCCCAAAACCTAATTCCCAAATTCACAAAACAATAACAACAACTACATGCTAAATTCAATTTCAGAATTATATAACCTAAGATTAGAGAATGATAGTCCCACCCTTACCTTAGATTAGATGATTACAAGATTTCAAGCTCTCCCTTCTCTTGATTCTCCTATTCTCTTGGTTCTCCTCTTTCTCCCAAAGACTTTGTAAAACCTAATTTTGTCTGGCTCTTGTTTTCTTATATCTCAACAGATTTTCTACTTAACTCCACTTATTTCTAAATAATTCTAATTCAGCCCCCCTCAAGTCTAATTATTCTAATTTCCAACCTATCCTACTAAATAATAAAATAAAGCCACTTAATAAAATATTAATACACAACAACACGTCACTTATCAACATAAATCATATAAGTCATATAAAAAAGACTCTAAACTCAACCAAAATAATCAAATAAATAAATAGGGCGTTACACAACACATCATCGTAGTTGATGAATTTTGGCTTGATTTGGTTTTGAAATGTGTAGGAACAAAAGTATCATAGAAGAGTGGAGGTTTACATACTTCAGATAAAACCTTCTTGTAGAATTCAACTTGAGCTAATCATTCAACTATTTTATTCAACTCAGCTTCCTCTTCTTCTGATGGGTTGGTAATTCTAGGAATTATCAATGGTTTTTCACCAGGAAAAATTTGCATTGGTTGAATATCCAAGATATCCTCATGTACTGTTTCAAGTTCAAGTTGGGGTTGAGGTCAAGGATAGTGTAATACTCCGCGTTTTGTTTCAAGATGTTTATTCGGTAGCTCGTCTCATGCGCGTTTTAGGCTGAGGGGCGTGTTGGTAATTGCACGTGGGGGCTATTTAAGTGGGTTTGGACCCAAAACCTTCATTTCCTATTGTTCTTTCTCTCTCTTAAACTC
>Ga0315914_1012217_pt1 | contig 9980 bp, 3 predicted proteins | sample MpolenodulesMG_FD_203920 | JGI IMG/M metagenome (GOLD analysis project Ga0315914, IMG submission 203920) | Medicago polymorpha root nodule microbial communities from Los Angeles, California, United States - elongated nodules | ecosystem: Host-associated > Plants > Roots > Nodule | place: USA... | reverse complement strand
CTGGAGAGCTCATTGATATCTTGGTCACAGAAAACACACCAGAAGCGATTACGGGAAGCAAGTTGAGGAGTAAGAGGGGAAGGTGTTTTGAGGAAGAAGCGAACATCGGAGAGTTTGTTTTTGAAGCGAGAGAGGAAGGTGGAAAGGGATTGTTTGTGCTTGGGGAAATACTTGTGGCGAAGACCTTGGTCGTGATTTATTTTGCAAACCTTGCAGAACTCAAACTCACTTTTCTTCTTCTCCCTTGTGCCTATTTTAGGCTTGGTGCTACTGCTGTTGTTCTCAGATTGCTCCCTCATTATAAATGGATTCTCTTTCGGCTTTCCCTGCGAACGAAAACACCATAGTGAATTTATGTTATCATTCACTTTCTCATGTAGACAAGAATGTCATTTCAATGGTTTGAATGGTAAAGTAACAATGACAATAAAGTCCCAAATGGCAGAGTCTATATTGGCCATGGGAAGTGCTCGTAAAGCCTAAAACTGATAACTCCAAAAGCCAGTTACAAAATTACTAGAAAACAGATAAATATTGAACTACACATGCAACTATTGCAAGCTTCAGCACCTTACTTATTTACTATGGGTTTAATTTCCAGTTTTATTATTTCATATTGTGCGACAACAGCAATCAATAACAAGAAGAACGCCATTCAAAAAATAAATAAGAAAATAACAACAAAAACCAAACTTTGTCCCACTAAGTGGGGCCGGCTACATGGATCTAATTACATCATAATATTCTCTCATAAAACCATATTATTTGGTCCCAACTCATTCATTAATCTCAAAGTATTTCATTATACTATCTCTTATAGTTTTTCTAGGTCTTCCTCTGTCTGTCTCTAGTCATAATATATTATCCTGTGCTACCCCAACCATCTCTCTAATGTTTCATAAGAGATGCAACAGAATTGGAGAAAGACAAAAGTAGAAGATTTGAAGAAAGGGTAATATCAGAAATTGAGCAAACGTATTAATTACACAAGTATAGTATGATTTGAATAGGAATGAATTCGATCGCAAGTCTTATACTAAATTATATTGTCAATGGCACCGCTTTCTGCGACACAATTCAATCATTAGTGCGTTGCCTTATGTAGGGGTGGCTATCGCGGTGGAATCGCATCCTCGGGCGCTACAGGAGAGGAGAAGGGAAGGAAAATTCTAATTTATTAAAAAAGAGGAACGCACTAATACAGGGACAACTCTGCTGTGTTTTCCGTTCCGGCCAGGTGAGTTCACTCACTGTGACTCTCCGATTTGTATCTGATGCAAGGGCGAAGCAGCACACAGCTCCTGAGTTTTGTGCTTTTCGATTTTTATTCACTATTAATTAAATTCTCTGGCGACTCGAAGAATTGTACTAGAAAAAACAATTAATGTAGGTTCGAATTCCGACCACCGTCAAAAAAAAAGAAAAAACAACTAACATGAAGAGGATTTTCTTTACTCAAATATCCGATCAAATAATTATATAATCTCAATTAAACTTTAGAGTCGTTATTATTATTATTTTTTGAAATTATACCAGATGTCTTTTAAGTTATTTAACTGTAATAAATTAATTCTTTAACAAAATTTTGTACTACTTAGGTTCTTTAAGTTTTTTCATACCAATTAGGTCTTTAAATTATTTAACCGTAACAATTTGAAAGATTTTGGATGTTAAAAATGTTAGTTATTTGAGACTTAAAAATTTCAATTAAATAACTTAAAAACCTAAGTGCTAAACATTTAAAGAACTAGCTTGTTATAATTAATTAACTTAAGGGACCTAAATGGTACGGAAAAAAAAACTTAAATGATAATTTATTACAATTAAATGACATCCATTGTAATTTAACCTTTTTTTTAAACCTTTTTTCCTGGGGTGTGTGTTTGAGTCGTTATATTATCATTAGAGGAAGGCTATCAACACACATTTATAACACACTCTCTTCAATTAGTTAAATTTTACATGGGTCTCACCAAATCATGTGGGTTCTATATAAATTTGGTGGATCACATGTTAATTTTAACCAATAAAAAAAATGTGTTGAAAAGTGTGTGTTAAAATGTGCTTGCTAGCATTTCTATTATTATTATTATTATTATTATTATTATTATTATTATTATTATTATTATTATTATTATTATTATTATTATTATTATTATTATTATATTAATTTATTAAAATAAAAAGTTTAATTTATATACTTAGTTAGTCTAATTTTTTCCCATACATTCATATAAATAATGAGTTAAAAACACATGCTACTTTATCATAATCGTTAATGCATGTGACAACATAAAAAAAAATTAATCATTAAATATATGTGTAACACTTGCACCAAAAAAAAAAAAATATATACTAACAATATATGAAGTCCTTAAAACTTTGTTCGCGAGTTTAGAGGGAAAGGATGAGAGGAATTTGGAAGAAAAATAATAAAGAAGGAGCATGTGCAAGAAATATATGACATTGAGAGGAATAGACTTTGAAGATTCATTTTTATTCATAATATAAAACTCTTCATTTGAGTAACTCAAAATTTGTATTAGACGAGGATTTTGAAGGGCTTACATGAATTATTTAAAATTAATCTATATAGTTATAATATTCTTAAAATTAAAAATATATTAATCATAAACTCGTTTGGGTTGACCTGGCGGTATTGACTTGGAACTTGGAAGTGTGTTCATCCTCAAGTTCGAGGTAGTGTCAATTTGGATGGGCTACTTTAACTTCTTAACAAAATATTAATCATAAGCATTAATTTATTATTTTTTAAAACAACTTTTTCAAAAAATGTGAAAGATTTTCCCTTATATTTCAAACCCTCCAAAATCTTCCATTTCCCTCCAAACTTCCAAACAAAACCTAAAAAACAACGTATATAGATTGAACTCTAAAATAAAAATATGTTTATTTTTTGTCTTTAGTTTATGACGATGGGCATCTTCAAAAGCGGGTGCATTGAGCTTTGTGGGATCATAATTCCATCTCTTTGCTCATTTTTTTATCCAAAAATTATAAGTAGATTTGAAATTGTGATTGTCAAAAAAATAAAATAAAGTGAGACTAAATTTGATGTCTCGGTAGCGTAAATTGTTATTTTATACGTGTATCCAATCAAATCATATCAAATAGATATTTTTAAAAATACGAAGGAACCAATCAAAAAAAGATGCATCCGAGTGCATTTTGATTAGATACATGTATAAAAAGTACTTCCTCCGTCCTATAATAGATGACCTATTTGAAAATGTGTAATATTGACCTAACATACTTTGACCGTATTTTTCTAACAAATATACAAAGATAAATAATATCATATAAGATGTCGTTGGATTCATCTCGATGAATATTTTCAAAATATCAAATTTATAATTTTTTCCAAGAGATTAGTAAAGTTATTTAAGATCAAAATTGTGTTTTTGTATGTGTGACATGATCAACTGTGCCACTTAATATGGGCTGGATGAAGTATAAAGGAACCCAATCTAGAGAATTTGTCCCAAAAGATTTACACGTGTTATAATTTTACTTTGGGGACAAAAAATCTTCTCTATAGTGCTTAGGAAAAAATGGAATTAAAGAACATGAAATAATTGTTGTCCTTTTCATTGTTTTCACTTTGTCTAGTAGTTTAGTGCCAAGACTCACGCCATTGTATCATCGTAAGTTTGAAAAAGTGAAAAATCTCAAATTCGAACTTTGATCATTGTATATACGTTCTTGCACCCACCAACTATATTATTCTTGCATGTGGCATGTTGTAATAACAAAAGTATTCTAAACTATTGCCTAAATGCAAGGAATACAAGGATTCTGATCTATACAACCTCCGAGATTTTAAATTCAAGTTGCAATCTTTGATATCATAAAAAAATATGAACAAAACACCAGATCTGTTGCAATTGCATTTGTGATCACAATCAATATAGAAGCTAAAGCGTTTATAAACATTTCTTTTCACTTCATTTGGTGATCTCTGAGTTCAACCACTATTGCTGGATGCCAGCGTTAAATCCCTCAAACTAACAATGTTATAGGATAGGTTACTTTGATTACTATGAGGTGACTCAAACTATTTATTTTTGTTAACGATGTCAAGGACTGCAGCTGCTGTGATGTGGCTGCAACCCTCGATGCACAAAAATCAAAGCTACATGAAGATATTCAACAAACTTTAGTGAAAAATTTAAATGCGAAATTGCATGCTTCCTTTTATGGGTGAAGATTGCATGTTTCATTGTAATCGTCAATATGGCCAAATAGTTTTAACATGTGAATCGGACAACTTGTATATCACTTCCAACAATCTAAACGAAGCAAAACTGTCAAATAGAAGAGTTGAATCCAAAAATTAAAGTTAAACCTGCTTGCCTGAAGTATTAAAACTCAAAAGTTTTTCTGTAGATAATTTGAAAAAACTATAACTGACAACACTATGCAGAATTAATTGCTTCAAGTTGCTTTCGTAGTTCGTCAAGGTCATCATTGTCATTGCTTGGAGCTTCAGGAGTGACTAGGTTCTGAAATTCATCCGCTGTAGGAAGTTCATGAGTGAGACCTTCAGGAAGGGCATCTGTAATAGATTTGGGGACAAGAGGTTACTAGTTTAAATACTAATTGCAAATGAATAATAGAATTAAAACAAATCTAGAACCCTTCAGCAATAAAAGTAAATGTTTCTTTCACCAACAAATATTGTTAAGAAAAACTAAGAGACACGAAAGACACATGAACTGGCAAAATGAATAACTGTTGGTGATGTTTGCTTTTGCAATGAAGGTGCGATACAAAAGGATCATATTTCCTGAAAACATTTCCATGAAGGAGCTAGACAAAACAAAAGTCACTTGACCAAGCCCATGTAGCTCAAAAGAAAGAATTAATCAAACATCAAGAGCTTTAGAGTCAGTATTGCTAATAAACGTTAACGAACTCCACCATTTCAGTTTACTTGTAGTAAAGGGTAAACTCATTAAGCTTATCAATAGGGTACTTAAGAATATAGTTAAGTAAATACCTGAACTTTTGGTATTGGAACCATCTGGCTCACAATCATCAACGACACTGAAAATTTTAACAAAGCCACCAGTAAATGTGAAGGCAAAAAAATTGTATGACAACAACACTACTTGATATTAGATGTTGATCAGATTAATGATAATATTCATTACATCCATATAGTATATCACACAGCTCTTACATAAACAAAACTAAGTATATGAACGGTAGAAAAGATCATTAAGCACCTTATATTCCATTCGTTATCATCGTGCAGTGGACCTTCTTCAATTAATGGTCCTTCAGCCTCCAATTTTGCTTTTGCGGCAGCATCCCTTGTTGGCTTTGCAAGAATGTACTCGCCCTACGAAACATGTATAGTTTCAATAAACACACAGGATAATACATGACTTCAATCATAAAATCATGTGCAACGTGGACTTAACTAAATTCCTTACCTGTCGTTTTAAGCAAGCTGCATTTGAACATTGAGGGTTTGGCTTCATTTGCATAGTTGGGAAAAAATCTTTAAGAGAGTTATATCCCTAGATACAAGAAAACAGAAACGGGATGTCATCATTAGGCTATTATATTCCTACGAATCATGGTGGTCTCATCAGGTTCCTATTCAAAGAATAAATTTCACAATCTTTTGAACAAAAAAGGAAGGAGTAATTTGCAATGCTCAACAAAAAAGAAAATAAATGGTGTTCAAACACTAGTGCAGTACTTACCAAATACGGAGAGACTTGACCAAAACCTAACAAGAACTTTAGTGTGTTTTGGACAAGAAGCCCAGCAATAACCCCCTGGAAAGTCAAACAAAATTTTCCAAGTCCATAGAACATAGCCATCAAAAAGTGTACTCATATTCTCAATGTTAAAGAGACATTAAATAAGCCACTAAAAATAATAAATGCCATGTCATGCGAGTATAATAAGACTAAAAGCTTCGGAACAATATTAACTTTAATAGTAAAAGGATATAGAATTAAAAATTACCATGGTAGTTGGTAAAGATGCAGCACAAACCCCTTCACGCTTGAGTGTACGCTCATCGATCCCAGATGCTACAACCTAAGGAAAAACATAATCATATGTTTCATGTATTCGTACATACTACTGCATAACAATTACCTATTGTCCGTAAGTTAGATGTAGTATGCATGAACATATCCGGTTACATAGTTTTCTATTAAAAAAATACAATAATATAGTCCACATATGGATGACATTCTGAAACTTGACAACATATGACTTAGTTAATTAAATCCAATCCTTTGAGGCAATCCACTGTCAATTGTGAATAATACCCAATTTCAAATAAAAAACAGACTTACAAGAGGAGGAGCGCATGCAAAACAGGCCGTTTCTCCAGGAATAAGTAGCTGAATGTGACCAGAAACGGCATCCTCGGAAACACCTGTTTGATTTTTTTTCGCATGAGTTTCGGTATAAGTATATTTTCATAGAGACATGTATAACTGCCATCAAGAATTAGCAATGCATAATCCTAGTAGAATGCACAAGCACAACTCTCTTTGTATTCGATAAGTAATGCACCCTGAGATAGTACCGAATACTAAAAAAAAAGTCAATTAATGTATATGCCAGCTAAATGTACACACAGATGCATCCACTTGTCAAGGTCTGGATACTTTCAAAGAAGAAAACATCTGTCAGTTACAACTTCATTTACATTGTGAATTGTCTTAAAGAAGGATGTCTATTCTAGTTTAAAGACTAAATTATATCACGTTATTTTCACATTACTTTTCTGCGCGTCAATAAAGATGGTTAAGGGCCAATTTTAAGCATTTTATATTTACTAAGAATGCTCACCTGACTCCATCCATGTCTGGCTCAGTTCATTACAAGCCTGCAGTGTGTATAGGAAGTTAGTTACACACAGCAATCTCTTGGCAGAACTGAAAAGAAGATAATTGAAAACTTAAATTACGTTAAATAATAAATACCTGGTTAACAGCCATTCTTGCTTCATAATTATCGACACAGCTTAAGACAAGGTCCACACCGCTACCTTGTTTATCAGGACGAAATGCCTTGTTTTTCAAAGATGACATAAAGGTTTCAAAACCATCCACTGTTGTGATATTCAGTGTAAAGCTCTAAGTGAAGAGAAAGGGTGAATGTATCAGCATGCAAAAAATACTAGATTCGTCTTTGTAACATGGTGGGCATATGGAATGAGTCACAGAGGATGCAAATAATGAAATATACTTACCTCAAGCACAACATCAGGATTTATATCTGAAAGTGTTTGTACAGCTGCATCTGTCTTTGTCATACCAGCCTGAAAGCCAAAAAATACACGTTACTTATGGAAGCCTATATATAATGTAGTCAGCACATAAGTCTAGATCAAACTTTTAAATTGTAATTTTCTGCGTGAACTATGAAGTATGAAGAGAAAAGTTGTACAAATTATTATTTATGACTTCTCCTTCAATTTAAAAGACGTAATGCTTGGAAATAATAAAAATTTATAGAACAACCACCACCAAATTCTTCTCCTATTATGTGAGTTTGTCACATAGATCAAACAACACCATAATATCCGATCAAATTTCGAATGTTTGTAAATTAAATAAAAAATGTATACAACTTTTTGGTTTTGCAGAAATAAAAATATACAACAACAACACCATCATATCCCGTTCTTATTTTGAGGACAAGAAAATGAAGATTTGAGTACTCACTTGATCAGGACGAAAGAAGAGCCTATTCATGTTTGCAAGTTCCACTTTGTCATAATCATACAACAAAAGTCGACCAATACCACATCTTGTTAGCATCTCAGCAGCTACACTTCCTACACCACCAATTCCCTGTGATTACATAAGAATTACCAAACGTGAGAACTTATTATCAAAATGTGAAACAAAAACCTGAAGAATTTGTAGAAAACCCTAAAATAGTCAGAACTGCCTGTTCTCCTAGCTTGGTGTGATTATATCACCTTTATTAAATGTGGGAAGTAAATAGTCAAACCTAAATGCTCTGAAGTATAAATAAAACTAGAATCTCCAGCAATCATACCACACAATTTTGACTAAGAATACAACAACAACAACCAAGCTTTATCCCACTAAGTGGGATCGGCTACATGGATCGAATGACGCCATAATGCTCTATCATATACCATATTTCTATCAAACTCTTGATCTCTGAATCTTTCTTAATAGTTTCTTTTATAGTTTATCAAGGTCTTCCTCTGCCTCTACTGGTGTGACTACTCTTGATCTGATCTACATGCTGAAACCACCTAAGTCTAGTTTCCACCGTCTTTTCTACTATAGGTGTTACCCCAACTCTCTCCAATGTTGTCATTTCTAATCATATTCCGTCTGGCCTTACTACACATCCTACGCTTAATTTATTTTCGTGTTGGTTCTTGACAGCCCAACACTATGTCACATACAAGTTTGACTGAGGATACTCGCCAACAAAGTCTTCTCTACCAAATTAAATCATAATCGAAAGACGATATTGCAGCAATGGTTAACAAATTACAAAGCAACATACAAATTTATAGGTCCACATATCCAATGGCATATAACTCTACTTTCATTCAAATAAAAATCACCATAAATAAATAAATAAGATTTATAACAATGTAGCTCATAGCAAGTTGTCTCCTAGATTAAATTAGAAATTCAATGTACTTCAATCGTAGAATTTTCTTTTCATTTCCAAGAGTAAACATTAAAAAAAAAGAGTTTTTACTTTTTAGGTATTATGCTTGCTCCGGTGATAGTGAGTGAACTGTTTGTTTACATGCATATCATTATTATATCACAAAATTAATTATATGGCAAACAAGTAAAGGTAGAAGAGGAGATTAGTACAGACAACTATGGCTATGGAGAAATCTCTGATCCGTTCGTAATTCTCGACAATTCCCATTCTCTGAAGCGCCATAAGTCGACTGTACGGATTGCTGTCTACAACCTCAGCACTCATATCCTGCTCAACACAGTGACAATTGTTCAATTCAGCAAAAACTTCAACACAAGAAATGCATAAATAAAAAATGCTCCACCACAAGCACAAAGCAAGTACCTTAACTTTTGTGCGGCGAACAGGTTGAGCCCTAACAAGATCAGCAATATGCTCAACGCGTGATTGAATCTTCAAATCAAAAGATAGAAATCGAATCAAGTCAAGCTAATTCTAAGCAGAAATCATTGTACATTATAGATTAATGTAATTATCATAGAAGATCAATTTAATTTTGAATTTCATTACAATAAAAAATGCATGCAGAATTGGATCATGGATAATTGAATAATTGAGAAGAAAAGAAAGAAAGAAAAAAAAGAGGTGGAATTACCTTATGGAAGGCATCGCGAAGAGATGGATCTGGAAGGGATTGATTGAGAGATTGAAGATCGGTGATCAAGTCATTGAGCTCGATCTCCATCTCTCAATGAGCAAAACCAAATGCTTAATTGAAACTGTAGTTGAATGTTCAAACGTGAGCTGAACCAGTTTTTTATTCCTTCTCCGACACTGTAACTATTGTAGCGTATATCTTCTTCCTTCTTCCCTCGCGTTTAGTAAACGGCAAATTACGTTCATTTTACTCCGGGCCGGGCCGGATCAAACCGGAAAATGAACTGGGCTTGACTGTTAGTTGGGCTGTCTTAACAAACTCTGTAGAAGAAGAAGGGTAGTTTTCACTTTTAGGGGGGTGTATTGGATTAGGATTTTAAAAGACTATTTTAATAAAAAAAGTCTTTAAGATTTTAAAAGACTTTGTGAGATTGTAATGATTCTGTGAGATTTTAAAAGACTTTTTATGCAAAAGACTTTATACACTCAAGATTTTAATGGATTTATCACACTGACTTTTAAGGATTTCAAAGGATTTTATGGGATTTTAATATTTCAAAGGATTCAGTGAATTTTAGGGGAAAAAAAACAAACTTACAACCGTGAATGATAGAAATATTAAA
>Ga0315914_1012213_pt1 | contig 9983 bp, 4 predicted proteins | sample MpolenodulesMG_FD_203920 | JGI IMG/M metagenome (GOLD analysis project Ga0315914, IMG submission 203920) | Medicago polymorpha root nodule microbial communities from Los Angeles, California, United States - elongated nodules | ecosystem: Host-associated > Plants > Roots > Nodule | place: USA... | reverse complement strand
TTTTATAAAAGATAATCGAGTAAACAAAATTTGACGTATTTGATCCATATTCTAAACCAAATAGATTAATTTTTGTTGAGGATGTGTCTTCTATATAAAAAAAAAAAAAAAAACCAAAGAGAACAGTGACTATTATTTTTTTTACAAAATCCATTAACAAGTAACATAGACACATGTATGTTACACTGTTTTTACTCCAAAAAAAAAAATGTATGTTACACTGTTTACTCTTTCTCGCTCAGTATTTTGACATGGTCATGTTTTAGTGATATGGGTCGCGCGTAAATATGGGTGTGTTTGGAGTCCAAGGTATTGCTATTCCAATTTTTCAATATTCAAACCTTTCACAGTCAAAGCAAAACAATAACAATTCAATTCCACTCACTATATAAATGAGTTGTGCCACCCCTCCTTCCATCAAAACACATTAACATATCACAATTTAATTTCTTCATATAGTTTCTGAGTATTAATAAATCCTTCAAAACATAACAATTCATAGATTGATTAGTTGAATCAAACGTACATGGCTTTCTCTTATAGTAGAATGATCCTCTTCAGAGTTCTTCTCCTTGTACTAATCATCTTCAACATCTTCGTTACACCTCAATCAGGAGGAGTAGATTGCAGGCCATTGTTATTGAATTATTATCAATGGTCTTGGGATCATGGCCTTATTTTGCAATCACTTCCAAACGGTAATGCACCTGGATCAGGAGTAGGAGGAGATCCTACTCATCCCTAATTAAATTGTACACATATTTTTGGAACATATTCCAACACATACCTTCAAATTAATTGGAACTAAGGAAGTTCTACAACGATGTAGTACTAGTAATGACATCAATTCTCGTTGTTGAAGTTCCACGTGTCAGTGGTTTGTATCAAATATTTTTTTTTTTTAGTTGCATGTCCCACATGCAAATTTTTTTATATGGTATTCCATATAATCTTGTAATAATATTCAATTTCAATCACCTCACATAATATATCTGAAAAAATTTAGATATATTCATATAGACCGTTGTATGTAAATTTTGACTAAAATCTAAATAAACAACTCTTGTTTTAAGGATAAATAAACAACTCTTTGGATGGTGCATAAATATTGATTTTGAAAGGAAATAGTACCTTCAAAAGTGATTGTTTTCTCTTGTAAATCGATCTTCAATAAATTTACTTCGGGATAAAATCCATATGGTAGGAAATTTATGGTGTTATAATAATGAGTAGTGATATTTGTAGGACTATTTGTGACAACTATTGTTACAACATTCTTTTTCTCTCTTCTTATTAAGAAAAAACAATAGAGAGAAAGAAAAATAATGAGAGAGAATAAAACCATAATATAAATATAAGATAGAAGGTTGTTAAAAAGTTATCGCAAAATAGACGTTTAAATATCATTTCTCTATAATAATATTCATCATTGTGTATTTATGGACAGATTAATTTATAAGAAATAATATTTTTACAGTCATTTTAGGATCATTCTCTCTCTCTCTCTCACTCATATTCACACTATCTTTTTATTCTATCACCACTATCTCTCTCCCTCTTTCTCTATCTATATTTTTACCCCTATAGAAGAGGGAAGAAAAGATTGTCTCAAGTTGTTACAAATACAGTTGTAAGAAAATCATTTCTCTTAAGTCTTAAATAATTTGGCAAACAAATCCATACAAGATATTGATTTTATACTTTCATTCAAATTTGACTCATTCGTGATATTGATTTTATACTTTTATTCCCTCGCTAAGTTCACCGATAGGAGAGTTATCATCAATTTTATGTTTTTTTATCTCAAATTTTACTCGGTGTTTTAGATCAATTTGATGCGAAAGAATTAAACACTTATAATGGCGCGTGTTTTATGCTTTATGAAAACGTTTTTTTAAGGATGAAAACACACTCGAATTTATCTACAAATCTTAGGTATGAACTACCTTTGAGTTACATGCCATAAACAAGGTAGCAAAGCTAAACAAACAAAATATTGACAATAAAAAACAGAATAAATGGTCAATTTAATTTCTAACCTACCACTATCTCATCAATTTAGTCCTTAAACTAATATAATCAACTAAATGATCTCTAAATTACTATTCCATTCAACATTTAGTCTCTAGGTTAAACTTTCTGTTAATGTTTATGTTAATAGTCCATAAAATATGGAAATACATCAATTTAATCCCTTGGCCTTTTAAAAATTTGTTTTCAAATTATACCTCATCAAATCTTTAATCAATCGAAATTTTCCAATGTTCCATTGGTCAAACCTAAATAACTAATCAAAATATAATGTTTATAAAATTGCAGATAAATTAAAATATGAAGGACACCAAGATATCATGCAGAGGAAAATATTTACGTGCATCAAAATATGTACAAGATAAATGTTTGTGGCCCTTACTAGGTGCCAAGTGATATTGGTGAACTAAACTATTAACCAAACCAAAATAAAACTGGAACAATAGTCCCAAGGGTCCTCTCTGAAGATGCAATAGCAAAACCTAACACATTGGTGAGAACTATATACAGGTGGGGTTTAGCCTGGGAAATGCTAGTTGTTTCCCACCATGGGAAAGTTGCTTTTAACGGTTAGATCAAGAGAAGAACATAGTTTAATCACAGACCCTCAACACAATATTTTTTCCTACACTATTCTCTACCATTGTTCACTTTCTCTTGCACACATCTGGAAAAAAAACTCAAATTTTCTAGTTCACCCAAATCTTTGTTTTAACCCATTCATATTGATTCATTCTTCTCCGCCCTTCAACATCAAAATCTATTCTTCTCAATTATTCTCTTTTCCCAATTTTTCAATTCTCAAACACAAAACAAACTACACCTTCATTTGTCACTTGCAGAACCACTTCTATCCCAAACTCATATGGTTTCTATATGTTCCCAATCCAATACCCTACAATCTGAAAAATGGGCAAAATCATAAATGTTCGGAATTCAACCTTAAAGAATTTGATTGAGCATGTACTGCAATCTTTGATTAGAATTTAAAAACTGTAATTTCATTATTATCTCCATTGATTTGTGGAAAATAAATAACCGTAGCTTTTGTTTGTGATTTGGGAATTAGATGTAGGGAAATAGTTTGAAGCTTATTAGATTTAGGAAGATGGGTTTAGGAAAATGGGTTAAAGATAGATGAGATTTATAAAATGGGTTAAATCTGGTTTGATTTTTGGACAATAGCTAAGATTGTATGCTCCCTAAATTTTGGGTTTGAGAAGACAGTGAAATTGTTTTTTCTTTCTGGTGTATGTGAACATGATGAATGTATTAAACCTGCAAAAAATATCTAGTATTGGCTGTCTACCATAAAACTATGCTCATCATGTAATCTGATGGTTAAAAAGCAACTTTCCCATGATGGGAAACAACTAGCCTTTCCCAGGATCATCAGGATCATCGCCTAACTCTTTTACAATCAGTTGAAACCTAGGGAGCGAAAGGAGTGTATTTCTAAACCCTCAATCCTGATGAGGAGTCAAATCCCTCCATTGTCTGCCTCACCCAAATGGGTGGCCCACCATATCTTAGACCCCTATTAAGAGAAAACTGGGTGTCGTAGGTGTGTGCATTTCCTCCTATTGTCCTACACAATGTGGACTAACATAGGTGGTATGTTGTGCATTGCCATATGAGCTTTCTAAATTCAGTTAAAATGTAAGTGTTGAATTATCCTAAAGATCAGAATCGACTTGACACTAGGTAAGCCAAGGGGTATTCCTGCACAATGTGGACTAACATGGGTGGCATGTTGTGCATTGCCACATGAGATTCCCAAACTCGGTGAAAATGTAAGTGTTGAATTGTCCTAAAGACCATAATTAACCTGACACTAGGTAAGCCAAGGGGTATTCTACATGCAACACACCCTCCCCATGTATATTGTCATATATCCTTCTCAAACTCCCATTTGTTAATATCCACATCCTCATAAACAATATCTAAAACACTATATTGTGCCCTTCCCAACACCCTCGGAGTCTTCAAATCATTTCATATTCATCTCATTCTCATTTTTATCATGTAATTTCATATTTATTTGTCCAAAGAAATAAGCTACATTCTTGATCTACTTAGGTTTCATCAATGGAGAATTAAGGCATCTCGATTTATTTGATAATTAAGAGAATAGATGATGTATTTAATAACAAACTTTTAAAAGTTTAAGGACTAATATGTTAAGTATTTTTTATGTTAGTTTAAATTGATGTATTTTCTTAGTTTAGGAGACTAAAAATAGGCACGTTAACGGGAAACTTAATCAGGTGGTTAAGTAGTAGGATGAGAGAATAGTTTATAAACATTTTACTTGATTATAATAGTTTAAAAACTAGATTGTTAAGAGAATGATAGTTTAATAACGAAATTGATTGTTCATTAAAAAAAGTTTTAAAATTTGAAAGTTTTGATTAAAAAAAGGTTACAATTACAAACTAAGAACATTAAAAGCTTTACAAACATACAAAACCTCCAAACAATGTGACTTAGGTATAAACTGAGGCACATTTTTGAATGGTCCAACTAATTGCTGATATATCTTATAACATTTTGTTGATTTCTTTCAACACAGATACAAAGTTATTGACTAAATTGAATACTTTGTCAATTTCTTTATTATCAGAAAGATAGTGAGCACAAAAAATCCAAAAAATCACAACAACATCAAAAATAAGCTCATAGGCTTCATTAAATCCCATTGAAGTCAACATGACCGTCTAAAGCAATATTCAGGCCTAAAGCAAACACTAAGAAGGAGACCATTTTAAAATTTAAATTTTTGAAAATATATATTTTTATATAAATTTTATTTTTTGGACTCTTTGCAATACATAACCGCTTTGTAAATTATCATAATCAATTTCATTTAACATTTCTTTTTCCATAAATAATAAAATCAATTCATTTAATCTTTGTTGAGACATTATCGATCTTAGATAGTATTTTATTAATTTTTATTTTGAAAACTTATGTTCCACGGAAGCTAACATTACATGAGTTATCTGTTCTTGTTTTGCAGGTTGGCTTGGCTGATAGGTGGGTGTGGAAACTTCAACCTTCCAACAAATACACTGTTCAATATGCTTATTCCTACTTAACAGCGGTTGACATCAATATTACTGAGGATTTTCATCATTTTCTGTGGCTTAAAGCAGTTCCGTTAAAGGTTACTATTTTTGTCTGGCGACTTTTTCTGAATAGACTGCCTACAAAGGACAATTTGCGGACGAGACATGTTCTGGATGTTTCACAGGTATCTTGTGCGACTTCATGTGGGGCTGTAGAGGATAGAGACCATTTGTTTTTTAAGTGTGATCACTACGGTTGTTTGTGGCTTCTGATATCCCATTGGCTTGGTATCGATACGGTTCTTCATGGCGATTTATATGCTCATTCATATCAGTTTTCTGCTCTTGGAGGATTCTCAAAGAATTCAAGGACAACTTTCTCTATTATTTGGATTTCGACCTTATTTGTTATCTGGAAAGATCGTAACGATAGAATTTTTGATAATCATTTTGTTCAGCTTACGGGACTTCTTGAGAAGGTTAAACTCCAAACATATTGGTGGTTGAAAGCGAACTACATGACATTCAACTTTGACTACCCCTTTTGAAGGCAAAACCCTTTATGTTGTTTTCAAGCTGTGTTGTAATTTTTTTGGCTTCTTTGGTTGTTGGTAGCCTGATTGTTTTGTTCGTAAACTTCTAACAGTTACCTCTAACACGCCTTGTGCTTGAGGGGATGTTTGTTATTCTTTTAATATAATTTGCTTAGCTTATTAAAAAAAAACATTACATGAGTTATATTAACATCATTATATGAGCAATATATGCATTTAGAAAATGATTAATTCTTTTTACGTAATGAAGTATATCAATTGGTCTATCATTTTTAATTAAAGGAGTGTGAATAAAAAAATTGTTGATATCTAATTACTAGTAATAATATACATATATACTAGTTAAAAAAAAGTTTAAAAATTTAGAACCTAAAATAAGAGTTTTATTGATCAAATGGTTGAGACGGCATGGGAAGTGAACGTACAATAGCAAAGGGATTGCACTTTTTGACTTTTTAATAATTCTAGCTTTTAACCGGCAGCCCAAGCTATAATAATAATTTGATTAAGAGAAGATCAAATTGTATTAAATTTGTGTAGGGTCGGTGGACACCCCACTTATTCATCTTAAATGTAAATTTCTCTATCCGTTAGACTATTTGACAAAAAAAAGTAATAAAGCAAATGTATATTATGATATTGTAGCAAAGTTAGCCTGACGGTCTTTAGAATATGGTCTTAGAAAAATATTATTGTTTCTACAAAATTGTTTTAAAAGGGTTTATGAACAATGGAGGCAAGCTTCTTTATATATATGGATAATTGTCTCCGCAATATGGCTTACCCCATTTTGGTAAATATTTTTGTTACTATACTAGATTGATAATTAATTTGGTAAAATTGTAACACTCGGGCAAAAGAACTTTGAACCTTCCATCCATCTACTTTGACAAGTCAAGTAATTTGACATTTTCTTAAATTTTTGGCTGCATGTCATTTTTTACCTTGTGATTATAACTCTTATCAATAAACAATCTAAGCATTCCCTAAAAATAAAATAAACAATCTAAGAATTTACCTTTAATTAAATATTAGTAACTATATCTGAATTAATTAACATAGAAACATATTACACTGTTTACACTTTCTCGCTCAAATTTTTGACATGGTCATGTTTTGGTGTTATGGGTCGCGCGTAAATAAGGGTATGTTTGGAGTCCAAGGTATTGCTATTCCAATTTTTCAATATTCAAACCTTTCACAGTCAAAGCAAAACAATAAACATCTCAATTACACTCACTATATAAATGAGTTGTGCCACCCCTCCATCCATCAAAACACATTAACATATCGCAATTTAATTTCATCATATCATATAGTTTGTGAGATTTAATAAACTCCTTCAAACTCAAATCACAACAACAGTTCATAGATTGATTAGTTGAATCAAACATACATAGATGGCTTTCTCTTATAGTAGAATGATCCTCTTCAAAGTTCTTCTCCTTGTACTAATCATCCTCAACATCTTAGTTACACCTCAATCAGGAGGAGTAGATTGCAGGCCATTGTTATTGAATTATTATCAATGGTCCTGGGATCATGGCCTTATTTTGCAATCACTTCCAAACGGTAATGCACCTGGATCAGGAGGAGGAGGAGATCCTACTCATCCCTAATTAAGCTGCACATATATGCCTTCAAATTAATTTGAACTTAGGAAGCTTTACAAAGAAGAAATTAATTTTATTTTTTTATATAGTTCGATCAAAGTAGTAATAACATTAACTCTCATTGCTGAAGTTCCACGTGTCAGTGGGTTGTATCAATTTTTTATTTTTTTTAGTTGCATGCCTCACATGCAAAAATTTTATATTCTTGTATTCACATTCAATTTCAATCACCTTACAAAATATATCTGAAAAAACTGAAGTATATTCATATAGGCTGTAGTACGTAAATTTTGACTAAAATCAAAATAAATGACTCTTTGGATGATGCATAAATATTGATTTTGAAAGGAAATGATTCCTTCAAAAGTGATTGTTTTCTCTTGTGAATCACTCTTCGATAAATTTACTTTGAGATTAAATCTATATGGTAGGAAATTTGTGGTGGATTATAATAATACTCTTCATTGTGTATTTGTGAACGGTTTATATGATGAAAATGATATTTGTACGATCATTTTGAGACAATTTTTTCTTACATTGAGTTTTTATTCTATCTCCCTTTTCTCTATCTGTTATTTTTGTCCCAAAAGATGAGGGAAAAAATATTATCCTAAAAATTGTCACAAATATAATTATATAAATATCATTTCTTTTATCTAATTTGTCAAATAAGTCCATACAAGAAAGAAGGAAAAAAAATCTTACATGCAGATCTGGCCATTCAATTTTGTCTCATTCGTGATTTTGATTTTATACTTGTATTCCCTCGCTAAGCTTACTGATAGAAGAGTTATCATGAATTTCATGTTTTTCTTATCTCAAATTTTACTAAATAATGTTTTTTTTTTTGGTACAAGAAGAGGGTAGAGTCCAGTCACTAATGTTGTTTTAAACCCTAGTGTTTTAGTTCAATTCAATACGATACAATAGAATTTACCCCCTAGGGTTTAAACTCTAATAGCGGGTGTTTTATGAAAATACACTCAAATTTATATTCAAATCTTAGGTATGAGCTACCTTTGTGTCACATTGCCATAAACAAGGTAACAAATCTACCAAAAAACAAAATTTTCACGATAAAAAAAACATAATAAACGGTCAATTTAATTTCTAAACTATCACTCTATCCACGTTGTCCATTGCCTCCTACACGACGTGGACTAACATGGTGGTGATGTCGTGTATTGTCATATGAGCTTCCCAAATTTGGTGAAAATTTAAGTATTGAATTGTCCTAATGACCGGAGTCGACCTGTCACTATGTAAGCCAAGGGGTATTCTACATGTAGCACACTTTCTCTGTTAGAGACGGATCCATAAATTTTGATAAGTGGGGTCAAAGTCATACCATAATAAATACAAGTTATTATTTTTATCGATCTAATAATTACGACACTTTTTCTTTCCAAAAAAATAATTAGAACACTTTTTATCATACAAATTTAATTCTTAGTTTCTTAATCAATGCTATCAGGACATTCGCTATCATTCTTCTTAGTTTTATAGTTTGTTGTAGTGTTATGAATGGAATAAATAGAGACAATAATACCATATAAATTGGATCACATTACATAAACATCTAAGTATTGTGCCTTCTCCCCATGTATATTTTCATTTGTCTATCTGTGTCAAACTCCCATCTGTTAATGTTCACAATATCTAAAACACTCTAGCGTGCCCTTCCCAACACACTCAGAGTCTTCAAATCATTTCTTATTCATCTTATTCTCATGTTTATCATGTAACTTTCATATTTATCTGTCCAAAACAAGAAGATACATTGTAGATCTACTTAGGTTTCACCAATGGAAAGATAAGGCGTCTCAATTGATTAAATAAGGTATTCAATAACAAATTTTTAAAGTTTGAGGACTAATTTGTTATTTTTTATGATAGTTTGAAGACTAAATTGATGTATTTTCTTAGTTTAGGGGACTACAAATAGACACCTTAACGGGAAACTTAATTAGGTGACTATGGTTGGATGGAAGAATAGTTTATGAGCATTTTAGTTGATTATAATAGTTTAGAGACTAAATTGATGATATAGTGGATTTTATTGATAAAATTGATTGTTTATTAAAAAAAAGGTAAAAATTTGAACGATATGATAAAAAAAAAGTTTACAAGAACCAACTAAGAACGTTAAAAGCCTTGCAAACATACAAAAATTCTAAACAATGTAATCAAGAGGATATAAACCGAGGCACATTCTCATATTTGAATGATCCAATTAGTTTTTTTTTGTTTGTTATAGGTAGTCATATCTTATAACATTTTGTTGAATTCTTCCAGCCCAGATACAAAGTTATTGACTACAATGAATAATTTGTCAATTTCTTTATAATGAGAAAAAATACATTCAATGCATTATAATTTGAAATAATATCTTCTAATAGTTCTTGCTTTTAACCGGCAGCCCAAGAAGTATAAGAGAAAATCAAATTGTATTAGTATTATAATAATAATGCAAAGGGATATTAAAATATTGTTAGCAAAGTCTCGATGGTATAGAAAATATAATGAGTAAATAGGCAATTACCCCTCTGAAATTGTAAGTTTCGTCAATTATCTGGCCTTTAATATCTTTTGAGTCAAGGATAAGAAAAAAAAGTATAAATTTTCAAGTTTGGGGGGCATTTTGCACATAAGTGCAAAACTTCAGGGGGGGTATTTGCAAAACATCATGTTGATTAACAGAAGAATTTGACGGAGGG
>Ga0315914_1012208_pt1 | contig 9988 bp, 8 predicted proteins | sample MpolenodulesMG_FD_203920 | JGI IMG/M metagenome (GOLD analysis project Ga0315914, IMG submission 203920) | Medicago polymorpha root nodule microbial communities from Los Angeles, California, United States - elongated nodules | ecosystem: Host-associated > Plants > Roots > Nodule | place: USA... | reverse complement strand
TTCCTTTTCTTCTTCAAATTTGTCAAAATATTTTTTGGTTTCACCGAAGAATCGGTCAAGTCATGTACAATCTTCTTGTCGTCCTCCATTAATCTTCCGGCAAGAAGGTGCCCTGCTACATACGACATCATCTCATGGTTGAGAACACCATTAAGAATAGCCAATTTCCAAGCATTGTCTTCTCTGACGACATATCCACGCACCTTGAACAAACACCCACATTTTCTTGATCCCGTTGCTTCATGCTTCACTTTTTTCTTCGGTACTTTGTGCTCGCCGCTCCGTTCACAAACCAACTCCAACATAGCATTTTTACCTTCACAAGATCTGCTAATGATAACCGTAAATCCAGCCCTATTTGCTTGTCGACGAACCCAACCGAGCAATTCGTCTTTATCTTTCCATGTGTCTCGGGTCGAAAAGAAATGAGCCGTGTCCACTTCGTTGCCACGAAGTTTCCACACATCGGAATTGACGCTTGAAGCCTCAACTTTAACGGAAGCTTTAACCTTCACGGAAGCTTCGACCTTAATGGGAGCTTCAACCTTAATGGAATCGGCAACTCTAGGTTTTCGATCACCCGGATCATCACCCACATTCTCAACCTTATCTATAAATAAACAACATATAATTATTAAAGTAATTAATAAACATGTATCTAATATCATATAATAACATAAAATAAAATAAAAACATTTGGAAATTTTTTTTTTAGGCAGTAACACTGCCATTTGAGAAACTTGGAAAACACTAATATATAGACATTTTTGCTTTATTTTTTTTAAAACACAACAAATAATTATGAAAAATTATCTAGAGAATTTGAAAGAGAGGTTATTTTGAACTTGATTTTGCTGCATTGCCAATAGAAATATATCGGTTGGCAAGACAACGGGATCAAGTTTAAAAATACTTCTTAGTACACCCCGCCTTTCATCATTATTATTCTGATTTAAATACAAAGAGTTTGTTGTGAACGTGATCAAGTTGTCTTGTCGATAAAAATATGTCAGTTGAAAGGTTGGTCGGATCTAGTTCAAAACAACATTTTGAAACACCTTCGTTTTCATCATCATTTCTCTTACGTTGTTTTACGTTCCTGAATTATGTCATTTATTTTTTAAATATTATTTACCATGAAAACTCTTCAAAGATGAAGTTAAAACAAAAATTGAGAAGGTTCAAATTATATAATTTAAATTGTTTTATAAAATTTATATTGATCCAAATTATTTAAACAACATAAATTGATAAGAATTAATTTCAAAATTTTTAATCATAGTCAATTTTATCAAAATTAATTATGTCAAAATCAATTTTCCTCGGAACCAAGTATATACGTTTTGTGTTTATTTCGAGACTGGGCATGCTGGACAAGTGGATACATACTAGTGTTGTCTTGAATCATTTGTTTACCAGACAAAAAAAGGTGAAGATATTGCATGCATCAAAAAGTAGTGCAGCAGAGGGAAAAGAAATGAGAAGACTCCGGAAGATTGTAGACACCGGTGAAAGTAGTGGCACAAATCATGACAGCAGGAACGATCCATCTTGGATGCAAAGTGCTGAAAGGCAATCCTCTGAACCTGAAGTTGAAGTACAGCAGCAGCATCTAGGATGGTTTTTCTGTTTGTTAAAATGGAGTTTCATTTTACATTTTTTATTGTGATTGATAGAAACAAATGCATGCAAAAACCTCTGAGCTTGAAAAGCATTTGGGTATGCAACAAAAGCTGGAATTTGAGATTCAGCAACTTAAAGCATCACTACATGTGTTGGAGAGCGTTGAAGATGATGAGGAGGAGGAAGACTCAGAATTTGTCAACAAGCTTGATACTTTGCAGAATAATCTAAGAGATAAGGAGCTGTTAATTGAAGAACTAGAAACTTTGATCCAAACACTGACTGTTAAAGAACGTAAGATGAATGATGAGCTGCAGGAAGCTCGTAAAGCTTTGATTAATGTAAGTGATTTTTTTTTCATATTTCAGCTTAATCATTTGTTAAATCCATTTGGAAGGTTATATTGAAGGATAGGTTTACAATATAACACTATGTTGTTAAACTTTATGGACCAGTACATGTAAGGTAAAAAAAAGTGGTTTGTGTAAAATTAAAACCTCATCATATATAACAATGTATTTTCCTGTTTTACAGGGCATTGAAGAGATATCTTCAACCAACATTGCTGTAAAGAGAATGGGGGATCTTAATGGTGGTCCATTCCTTGAACATATGAAGAAAAAATACAAGGGGGGTGAGGCTGAAGTGAGAGCTGCAAACTTGTGTTCACTGTGGCAATTCTATATAAACGACTCTGCATGGCATCCATTCAAACTTGTCAAATTTGATGGTGAAATGAGGGTATGCTTTAATTCAACTTATCATTTTGATGATACTATCCTCAAGTTTACTCGTTGCGCTGCATGTCATTTTTTTTTTTTTTATCAATTTTGGTTCATCTCTTATTTATCTTCTGTTTAAAAAGATTGAATATTTTGATTGACCTGACTCCAAGATTAGAACTATTTGGCCTTATGAAATGTTAGGGTCATACACATCTAGGACTAGGATCTTAGTCTTTGACGAGAACACGCCACAAAGAAACAAAATAAGAAATCACACAATTTTTTTTGTAGTTCGACACCTATTTCATCCATGAAAATGCCTCAACAATTTTATTAGCCATCTCAAATAAGATTACAATAAACTTGTCCCAAAATTGTGTATCACTCTTCAAACACAAGCACTATCACTCTATCATTTCTCACAAATGATATAGTTATAACTTATAATACACTCACTGCAAAAGACTCTCTCACACACACCTGCTCTCTTCCTTTGCTCTTGGTGAAGATGTATTTACAGAAGAAGAGTGTGGCTTCTTCAAAAAAGTGTTTAATGGAGGTGAATTTAATCTCCACATTTTCGATGAAATCTAGAAACTCCTAATTCATTCTTATAAGTTGAATGTGCATTTCTCAAGATTGAAATAATAATTTCTGAAACATTGGAATATCCATCCCCATTCCCATGCATTGGAATTTTAAGCATCATATATTAGAAATGCGAATCTGTAATTTAAGGTTTCTTTATATTGATATTTCAGTTTAGGATCTAGATTGTATTGGAGTTTAGGAAAGTCAATGATGATTATAAATGCTATGATAATTAGGAAAAAGAATGACCAAGAATTGATGAACAAGGGCCAACTTGTTACTATTATTTTGCTGTAGTAGTAGTTTGGAGTATGCACTCCCTTAAGTAACTGGCATTTTCTGCTTTTGAATTTGTAAACCTGAATGTTTGAACAAGGAAAAAAATTTGATTTCCCCGAATTAATTTGGGTTTCTGGTTTCCTGCATTTTTCATTTCAGGAAATTATTGATGATGATGATCAAAAACTAAAAGGACTTAAAAGAAGCTATGGTAAAGCGGCATATACAGCCGTGGTGGCAGCTCTAACAGAGTTGAATGAGTATAATCCCAGCGGCAGATATGTAACCTCAGAGTTATGGAACTATGATGAGGACAGAAGAGCAACTTTGCAAGAAGGAATTCAGTTTCTGTTGGACAATGTATCAAATAAACGCAAGAGGGGATCAGAAACAATGGGAAGGTCTGTATTTAACTTTATACACTGTAATATGTATACGACGGAATTCACTTTCTAGAGTGATTTTTATTTATAAAATATTCAGAATCACTTTAGATTATCCTTCGATATAATTACTGCATCTGTTTTAATTACAATGTCATGTTTGAATTGCATGAAGGGGGATTGAGGTTTGATAAATGGATGAAATTGACTCAAGAAAGTGCATGGTCTGAGAGGAGCTTTTTTTGCATCACAGCTGGGTAATTTGGTTGCGAGTCAAACCTTTTGTTTGTAAAGTTGAGTAATTTGTGCATGGTCTGAGATTCAAACTCCATAATTAGTAGTAACATGACATCTTTTGTGCTACATGTCTCTGGTGTGGGAGAATCAAGCTTGTGTTAAGACTATTATGACTAAGATGACTTAGCCTGTGATATTTCGTATGAGAACTGATAAAAGTTGCCAAGTTTAGCGAAAAGAAGTATTTCATTCTCTTCTATCAGCCTGTTTTGGAATATCAATTGAAAAAAACTTGTTAACGAAGAAAAAACCCACTAAATAGTTATAAAAGTACTGATAAGTCAATTCACGGTTGAGATACTGCTTCAATAAAGTTGTTTTAAGAATAAAAAATCAACCTTTCTTTGGTTTGTGAAATTTCTTGCAACTCGTTATCGTACCATCTAGCATTTTCCATACAATAAACTGAATGTGACGAAATAAGATAATTTCTGACAACTATAAAATGCTAAGTTGAAGACTAGATTATTGCAATATTCATTTCCATAAGTCCTATTTCATTCAATGAGCAAGTACATATAGGAGCAAGCCAATAGGGAATTCCTTGGATACTGCATAGATTCTTTTTACCAATTCACAATTGTAATGATTCATTCATAATCCAATAGTGACTTTCCCTTCTACTATAACTTTCTAATCTTTTTCTTTGTTTGGAGCATAGAGTCTTTGAAGTGTCTGGGCTTGAACATGTTTCTCTTGGAGCGCTGCCTTCGTGGAATAAATCTAAAATAGTCATAATCAGGTGGGTCAGTTTGGTTTACGAAACCGTTCCCCCTCTTGCGTTTATTTGATCGGTTTTGGAGCAGAAACTCTATTCCTTCACGCAATGTTGCTCTCCTTTTCTCTTCATAGTTCCATAATTCAAATACTGGGTACTCACCACTGGAACCATTTTCATTTTTCTCTATCAAACCTGCCACTATATCATTATATGCTGCTTGACCGATTCTTTTCTTCAGTCGATTCAACTTTCCATCGCCATCGTTGATTATAACTTGCTACAATAAAAAAAAAGGTCCATATTTAACCAAAATTTGATTAAAAGTAAAAAGATAACTATATATTTAAACAAAACATATACCTTAGCTACCCCATCAACGAAAACAATTTTGAATGGATTCCAATTTGTGTCCTTTATATTTTCTACCCACAAAGAACACAATTTTAAAGCTCTATTTTCAGCTTCATCTGCATTGTATCTTTTCTTCATAGCATTGGTGAATGGTTTGGTATTGAGGTCCCTAATTCTCTTCACACCAATATGCTCATGATCATTATTTGATATTTCTTTAATAATCTATAAGATGCCAAAACAATTAGTCATTAATTACTACCAAGAAATAATAATTGATTCAACAAATGAGTAAACTTCAAAAGGAAGATATAAGTGAAAAACAAAATACTTACATTAATCAATATTTTTCGAGCATATTGCAACTCATCATTACTCTTACACTCCTTAATGATTAGTTTTTGGTTAAATTCTTCTAACCCTTCAAGTGTCTCTTCTTTGTCTTTCAAATTCATCTGCAAAGCATCTATCTTCTTCCGAAGTTCTTCATTTTCGAAGTCCTTGAATAGACCTAGTGATACATTTAGTTGCTGAATATCCAGTTCCAGCTTTTGTTTCATATTCACATGCTTTTCAAGCTCATCGGTTTTAGCTTTCAGTTTTTCCTATTTTAATAGGATGAATAATGAAGTCACATTTTAGAAAAAGCAGAGCAAAATGCATTCAATAAAACAAAATAAATATGCAACCAATTGCTCTAGGGTGAATTAAAACCAATAAGTAAAAACAAACAAAAAAACAGTTTAGAACCATGAGACGTTTTTCAGTTTCGGCAATCCATCTGAGTTGTTCTTCAGAAATTGTAGACATTGATAAGAAAAGAACAGGTGAGCAAATTCTCTTTACAAAGGGCTAGTCCCTTCACGATGCAACTGAAAACTGGTGGAGTACACAATTTATAAGAACACGAGAACCAAGTCTCTTTAATGTTGTGTGTATAATGTGTCGCTTCCTTTATTTTTTTTATTTTTTTCTGCATGTAACGATTGCATTCTTTTTAGTTACTTGTAAGTAATGTAAGTAATGAGTGTTGAACATACATTGGCTGCAAAAGCATCTTTAATAAATTTCGCTCCTCCCCAAATATCAAGGCCACAAGCAACACGAGACCTTTGAGTTTTTGGTCGAGTGAATCATATTGTTTAGGTTCTAATTTGGTAAAAACGGTAGATAGTCGGTAAATTAACCGATAGATATTTCCGGAGGTATCACTTGTATAGACTTAGTTCGGCATGACCATGTAATTTTACTGTCATATTTCATAAAGAGACCTAAAGATATACTCCCTCCATTATTAAATATAAGTAAAATTGACTTTTTAGGTTAATTCAATTAGTGATGTATGTGGTCCATATTATGGACCACATACATCATTAATTGAATGAACCTAAAAAGTCAATTTTGCTTATATTTAAAAACGGAGGGAATATCTCATGTTATGAGAAGGGACAAGTCTCATCTAGGACACTCATGTCCCTCAACATGATTCGTCAAGTACCCATTAACCAACGTTATGATTATCCTTTTACATACAGCGTTTTTGAATTACAATAAAACACTTGAGTCCGCATAGGATCACAGTGGTTTCAGGTCTAAGAGTGATATACACCATTATCATTGTGTGAATATATTTTCATTTATTGGAACAAAATATTTTAAAGCCACACGTCATAATTAAATAAAAGCATGTTCACCATCCATATTAATTGACATGTTCATTTCTATTGAGAAATGGAGAGGATCTCAACCCTTTAATTTTAAAGGATCTTAAAAACCAATTTTTATGAAAATTGATATATTTTATATATTAAAAATTGAAGTATTTGATTTTTTAAAGAATGATTTCTTAAATTGAAATTTTTAAAGAGTGTCCCGAGACACTTGTTAACAAGAGTTTTTTTTTCTTTAAAAAAACAAGAGTTTTGTTTTATTATAAAAAAATTAATTTGATTTGTTTTACAGTGGATAATTAAATGATATGGTAAAAAAAAAAAGGCTTTCATACATAATAATTTAGGAAACATTTCCTTTATTTTATGTCAAATGTTCGATCTCTTCCTAGTCTATATTTTAATGTGTAATTTAAGTGATGGTAGACTTTCATATAGAGACATGAACATTTTTTCATATAAAATGCTCATTTCTCGGATGTTATCAAATTGAGCAAAGAAACACCTTTGATTGTCTAAAAAATTTAAGCAAAGTGAATGGCAAAAAACATTAAAAGTATCTCTTTGAAAGGAAGAGTAGTGGCCATTGTTAATTAAACAACAGGCCTAACAAAAGCATAAGACATGCTGATGAAAGGCAAACCATGCACATACATCATTATTGAAATTTGGATGGAAATTAAGAAGCCTAATTACATAGATGCATAATATATATCTTGCATCGCAGGCTTTTTTTCACATATCAATATTAAGCAGGAAGAGACATCTTCAAGAAGTCGTTCTTGAACTTATAGGTAGAGGCCATCTTGTATGCGTCTTCTGCTTCAGAGACAGAGGCAAAACACCAGCCATATTCGATATCAGAATTAGGAAAACGAGCACAATAATTCCCACTACCCTTTTTTGTGCATTCATCATGAGACCAACATAAGTTAGGTTGTTCCTCAACCTTCCTCTGAAAATTCCCACTTACCACATTGGGATTTTCGCATGTACCCACATAACAACCGTACACATAATCATGGATTACGCATTTACAACCACTAGCAGAGTCCTAAAAAGGTACCGCAATCACCTCTACACTGTTTTGCTTCTACTTTCTTCATCGGAAACATTACTGTGAAGGACAAAGGTAATTAAAGTTTGAACAACATACATATACCATTATTATAATAATAAAATTAGTGACCAATTTTAGTGACCAAGTTTGAATAAGTGTTTAGTTACTTAATCAAGGTTGTTTGATTAAGATCACATAGTAATCACATTTAGTTTTTAGTTGGTTACTAGTTTGTTATATTTTTCCTTATTTGTAGCAAAAGTAGTTAGGGTTAAGTGATTACTTGTTCCTTAAGCCATCTAACTTCTAGCATGTATATAAACCATTTGTAAGTGTGATTCACTAATCAATGAATTCACAATTTCATAAACTCTATTATTCTCATTCTCTCAAATCCAATAAAAACAAAAACCCTAGGAAACCCTAACTTGTGAAACAAGTATAGAAGTTGCGCTAACATATAGTTGAGAGTAGATTCTGATTAATTTCTAATAATTTCGAAAATATAAATAGAAATGCAGGCATGGTATGTATCGGTCAGAAAGATGATTGAAATACATACAGAATGCAGCAAACAAGAGGACAGCAAAAGAAGCTAGCTTAACATTAGCCATTGGTTGATCAAACGAAAGAACCAGATACAATATATATATATATATATTGTTTGTTAATTATGAGCTCAACTTTGTATTGCATTTGTTCATTTCTTGCATGAATCAATTTATAGACAGAATTAATGGTTTTGCCTTATCCATGGATCCTCAAATTGTCTTATTAAATTCAGAAGCGAGGGACACGAAGTTAATTTAATAACCATTTCCACTACAATACACAAGCTGAGGTAATTGTTAACGACTTCTATATGGTCCCCCCCTCTGAAAAGAAAAAACTTCCATATATGCTTATGTATAACTCTGTACAAGGATCGACTACGTAGTACTACAATAACTCGTTGATTCAACTTCCTAAAAAATAAGCTGAAAAATAAATAAATAAATAAACATTATAGACATATAAAGATTAGCGACTTGACATCAATATCTTAACATGTAATGCAATAGACAGCACACAAGTTATTTTCGAGGGAAATGAGAACTCATATAAAAGTATTTACTAAAGGAAGTGAATCCCCATTTTTCAAGTGATTACCACAAGGTAGATACTCCCTCCGTTTCAAAATACTGTAATATTTTGACAACGTTGTTCACATAACATACTTTTACCATATTTTTTAACTAATATATAAAAGTAAATGTTAGCATATAAGATGTTGTTCAATTTGTCTCGGTCAATATTTTCAAAATATCAAATTAATTATAGATAATAAAATATATTAATGGTCAAAGTTGTGTTTTGACATGTGTGAATTGATCAATTGACGACATATATTTTGGAACAAAGGAAGTAGTAGTTTGGCATGCAAGGCATCTACCCTCATCGGTGTTGCACCATTCTACCAAATGACCCTGCCATGTAAATTATGTTTCGATGTCTCCTTTGCGCAGTTAAATAATCTTGCTCAAAGATTACAATCGATATCCTATCACCTTTAACATAAGGTTGAAGTAGTTGACTCAACGAAATGTTGCAGACATTGTTTAGGGCTTGTGCCAAGGTTTTTTACTTGTGCATGATGTTTTGAAATAGGTTTAGAGACTATTGTTTGTGGTTGAAACATATAAATTTGAGACATGGCCCTTTAATGATGTCGATAATTTATTTTATTTTTTAATAGGCAGAAAGAAGCTTTTATTTTTCACCTTTAGATTAGATCACCCATCAATTTTTGTTATGCACAATCCACACAAATCTAACCTATAACATTTCTCTCTACTTTAAAAAAAATAAATAAATCTCTCTCTTTTTTCTTTATCAACAGACAACAACTGTATTTGTTGCCAAACCCATTGGATTTATTTAATTATCGAGTTTTATACCGGATCTACCACATATAATCGCTTCTTCTATATGGTTTTTAATTATTATTGGAATAATTTCTCTTATGTCATACTGTCACTAAGGGAGGACTCTGCCGCTAGGATGATCATCACTAGAACCGGAAATTGTTCAATAAGAATCACAAATTTTCCAGATGCATGCAAGCATAAAGAACCAAAATCAGATTAGACCCAACTCATCAAACAAAAAATCATTTCAAGTTCCAAGTCTACATCTGAAAATGAGCTGTGAGGTGCATGAGTGCAACAGAGGTTGTGGAGGAAAGAATAAAGTGAGTTGTGGGGGCAAATAGTGATTCTATTCTTAGAAACAGTGAAAAAAGCGCGCGC
>Ga0315914_1012203_pt1 | contig 9992 bp, 9 predicted proteins | sample MpolenodulesMG_FD_203920 | JGI IMG/M metagenome (GOLD analysis project Ga0315914, IMG submission 203920) | Medicago polymorpha root nodule microbial communities from Los Angeles, California, United States - elongated nodules | ecosystem: Host-associated > Plants > Roots > Nodule | place: USA... | reverse complement strand
TTGTCACTATTGTATTCCAAGAACAAAAGATGATTTGTTGTGATAGCTAGCTACTCTATTTATAGCCTACAAAGACTTAAGCCCTAAGAAATATAACAATAAGATGCTCCACAAGAACCCACGTGCTTTTAGGTCAGAAGTAGGCAAATTGGTAGCTTGTCCGGAAAGCAAAAAGCAGCAAAAGAGGGCTCTGAAGGATGGCACGGCCGTGCCACTGGGGGTACGGGCCCTGCCATGTCTCTGACTTTGGGGGTGACATATTTTTGTCCCATATTTCGTATTTTCATTCCCAATCAACTCCTAATCCTCTTTCTTTTGCTCCAAGACTGTTTCTTCAGATATTTGTTCCTGAAAAATAATTATTTGTAATTGAAGTAAAATAGCTCAAAAAGGAAATAATATTTAAATAAAACTAAATCAAATCTAAATATAATAAACTCAAATAACATATTAAAAATACTAATTTATCGACTCATCATAGGACCATATAATTAAATTTTGACTTCAAAGCCAAGTTCATGTTCTAATTCACCAAGCTCAAAGCACAAGGGAAAGAATTTTAGAACTAAAAAAAAAAAAGCATTGGTAACTTTTGAAGACTTAAAAGATGATCCAAAAAAAGTTCAACAAAAAAATCAAAGCTCTGATTAGACGATGTCTTAAAAACTTTGACAAGAACAAACTTTGATGGATTATGCTTCTGAAGGAAACAAGTTATGACGACATCAGCAGTATGGATGACTCTGATAAGTACAATTTGTATTCTTTTGACCACATGCAGAAACAAACAAAGAAATTCAATGGCAAGAAGAATGTAACAAATCATTCCATATGCAACAAAGGATTTCTTAAGCACTATTCAACGACGTTATCCAATTGAGGCAAAGTTTTCAAAATTTGATCCAGCTTCTCCAGAACGAATTTGATGAATTGACAATCTTCAACAACGGCTCTATTATTTCTCTTCTACTTAAGGACCTGAGCAATTTGAAGAATATGCAACACTTTGAACAATTCACAATAGCCAAACTTACCATCTTAGAATTTTCTTAAGTATCAAAAAGTCATTGTCCCTAAAGTTAGTTTACTAGTCTTAGAGTTCTGAAAGTGTAAACAATCACAATTCTTTTTGTAAAACTCTAATTACATTAGTCCTCTCGTGTGAGGCAAGGAAGTATCTTACTTGTGTGTTTAAGCAATTGTAATATTGTGTGATTATAGTGAAAATAATCCCTTAGAAGTGCATGGGGACTAGATGTAACCTTGGATTATGGGGTGAATCAAGATAAACTTTTGCGTTGTCTCTCTGTCTCTTACTATGATCTTTCTCAGTTTATCTTTGTGCTCTATTTTGCTAAAAACTCTAAAAAGAGTTTTAGAAAAAGACAACACAATTTAATCCCCCTCCTTGTGTTTTTCTCATCTTAAGACAGGTCATCTTACGTTATTTTCAACATATTTTCAGTCGTTTTAGTAGTTAATTGAGTCAATAAAGAGGAGTTTTATGGACATTGTGCCAATGTTTTCAATTCGAGTCATGTAATTTTGTTTTTTTTTCCCTAAATCAGACAATTTCCTAGGTGTTTTTAGGAACTTGGTGACAATCATATAATTCCGAAAGCAAGACACCTCATAGAAGTTTTGGATGACATGGAATGAAGTTTATGAAGCCTATGAAGACAGTACAAGTTGGAGAAATTTCGTCCCAAGTCCCAAGACAAAAGTGGATAAGGAAAACACTAAAAAAGACGAAGAAAAAGAGTGAAATCAAAAATGTCGTAATATAAGAGAAATAATAAATTTTATGTTCTTCACAATGAATATTCAATCCTTCACATTATTTTGCACATATGATACGAGATCAATAATTGTAAATTTAATAATTTCTTATAGTGTAACAATATAATTAAAACATTAATATGATATAAATGACAATTCACATGCACCACATAAAATAAATCTAACACTTGATTATTGATAACTCAAAATGGATTAAACTCGTGAAACTAACGAACAACTTTTAGAAATTCAATAGAGTATTGTGCTTAATTACCATTCTTCTTTATAATTCACATCAAAACAACATGCATATTTTTTACCAAAACATACACAAATTCAACTAAAAAGTGACCAGTTTTGAATCAATTCATATATTTTTATGCATTTCTACAAATGAGTTTCACGTTAAAATTATTAATATATATATATATATATATATATATATATATATATATATATATATATATATATGATTTCCATCATGCACAACAATTAGTCAAAGTAAATGAGAGTATTGTCTAATAATTAAATTCTTAGCAAAAATGACATCTCTATTACGATGAAGATAATGCTTCTATTCATATAGGGGTTTCTAGGATACACCCACTAGTTTCTATTAAGGCGTGTTTTAACAAAGATATAACTAAAAAGTTGTTAAATACACCTTAAGATGAATATTGCTAAAAATCTAGTCTTTGGGATGGCGGGAGCCCCTAAATCACTATTCCTGGCTTGTTCCGTTTGTGCAAGAAAGAATCCTTTCTTATTGATTATAACACAAACACCAAACATTTTATATGGACTTTGAATCTCATCGATCAAAAAACTTTTTACAACAATCATAAGATATCACCCATTATCTTTACAACAATTTCCACCAACAGCGAGAAACTTTTTACAAAAGTAATTGAAGAATAATAATAATATATGGTTGCATCTTTGATCAATATCACTCTTAACACATATTCATGTTTGTGATGTTGGATACTATGTTCCAACATGTGCCGTATGATGTCTCAACATGTCTATTTTGCAGTTATGTTACTTTTCTTCATGGTTGTGGATTGAAGAAATGTATGTGTTGTATCTCTCTACCTTGTTTGTATGACCTCAGTTTGTTTTAACAACAAATAAATTCAAAAGGGGAGATTGTTGGGTATTTGAGTATTGGCTTCATTTGTTGCTAAAATAAATACTCATACATGATGTTGGATACGATGTTCCAACATCCTGGCACGGTTCAGTGTGCCCTGTTTGACTGGCTTGGTTTTCGTGAGCTTTATCTTTTTAAGGAAACCACACCTTATTTCTTGTTGGCCAAGACGCGTGCTTTTTGTCCAGAATTGACTGTTTTATTATTTCCTAAAGTTGTGTCAACAATTTAGAAAACTTTGGATGTGTTTGGATTGTTCCTAAAGATGGGCCAACATTTTAGGAGTTGCTATTTTTGTTACTTGTGAAGTGGATCAGCTCAAAGATCTGCCGTGTTTGTTACTGAAGCCCAACAAGACTATAGCATGTGCTGCTTCGGTATATATACAAGACTATAAGACCTAATTCATTCACTCATTCAAGCCGTCATTCTAAAAGGTCTAGTTTTAGGGTTCTGAGTCTTTTGTGTGTCTACTCTTGTATCGTGTTGATGCAAGTTTAGTAGTGTTTTATTGTGAGCCTTTCTTGTATCATCTTGATACATGCTAAGGACTGTTTATTGAGTTGTAAACTCTTGTGTGCTACACCAAAGCTTGTAAGCAAGGTCGTAGTTGTTTGTTTGAAGGTAACTTCACCATTTGTGTATTTTGAGTCTGATAATCACAGGGGCTGTGATTGACTGTAGTAAGTGAGATGGGATCTCAGATCTAGGAGTTCCTAGGTTGAAGTCAATACGAATGGTCCTAGGTCTAGAGTTGTAAACGAGGAGTTTGCTGTGAAACTGAGAATAAGGACTACACTAGTGGATTTCCTTCCTGGCTTGGTAGCCCCCAGAGTAGGTGACGTTGCACCGAACTGGGTTAACAATTCTCTTGTGCCTTTTATTTTTCTGTTCTTTATTGTCCTTGTTATTTTTGTTTAACATCCGTTATCTGTGTCTGGTGTTGGAACATCGCATAGAACATTCTGTTGCTAGTGCGCCAGAATTTCAATAAGAGTCTTAGTGATAAAAAAAAACTTTAATGAATGTTAAAGTATGAACAAAGTTTTTCAAGAATGAGAGATTTAGGAATCAAGTGATATTAAAAATGACAATCGAGATAATGAAAGTTGTTGTGTTAATTGTTTTGATTCTCAATTGAATTTGCAGAAACTAAAAGATGATTATGAAGCATGTTATCTTTTTAAAAAAAATGTTTTTTTAGAAAAAACTAAAAAGGTGAAATTTGAAGGAAAAAAAAAGGCTGTTGGCCATTATCTTAAAAAAAAACGTTGGGCATAACTTAAAAAAAAACCGTTGGCATTAACTTACAAAACAAACGAATTAAAAAAAATAATCGTTTGCCTTTTATTTTTGAAAAGTAGAAACAAAATCAGCATGCAATTAAATGCCAAAATCTTAAGGATCTTTTTATGTAAAAATATTTTCATGCAAAATCATTGTGAGTGTGTGATTTATTTTCAAAAGATTTTTAGGCATTGCTTCATATGGGGACTTAAAAAAATGTTTGTAATTATTTTCTGAGCATTCTAAGTTGTTCAATAAATTAATAATGATAAATCTAAAAACAAGTGTCATATTTTCAAAGAGTACAACCAAGAAGCATAGGCATGAATCTTCATTCTTAGTCTTAAGCCTCCAAACTTTTCTTCTTTTTGTGATGTGGTGTTGTTATCATCAAAAGTCAGTCAATTCCAAGAAGGAAATCTTCTTCACACAAGAATGGAAACAATCAAATTAGTGGTTACAAAGGTAAGTTTGAAAAATTGGAGAATTCATCAAATGTATGTCAAGTGAGCATTTTTGAACGGTCCATTTGAGGAAGAAGTGTTTGTCAAGCAACCTCCAGAATTTGAAATAAAGAAGCAAGAAATGAAAGTATACAAGCTGAAAAAAGCCCCGTATGGTTTGAAGCAATCACCAAGAAGACTGATGGCTTTATGTGTTAGATGTGTTTTGACAAATGCATATGTGAGCATGGAATGTATGTCAAACACTCAACAAATAGAGGCACATTACTAGTATGTCTATATGTAGATGATTTGCTAGTCACTAGAAACAATGAGAGTGCTATAACAAATTTAAAGTCATCAAAGCTAAAAGAAGTTTTGATGACTGATTTAGAAAAACTATCCTATTTTTTGGGGATAGAATTGAAAAGAACCGAAGAAGGAAATATGATGCATCAAAGCAAATATGTTTTTAATATACTAAGAAAGTTCAATGTGCAACATTGTAATATAGCAAAAACCCCAAGTGAAACTAGTATGAAGCTTCAAAAGGATGGAAATGAAGAAGTGAATGGTATAATGTATAGAGGTATTGTAGGCTCACTAAGATACTTGTGTAGCACAAGGCCATATTTAGTATTTTGTGTTGGTTTAATAAGAAGATATATGATGAATCCAAAAATGTCTCATCTATTAGCAGCAAAGACAATAATCAGATACATGGAAGGGACGCTGAACTGGGGAGTATTGTTTCCAAATCATAAGGATGATAAGAATGTAAGGATCATTCGCTACTCAGATGTAGACTAGTACGGAGCTAAGGATGCAGAAAAAGCACTACAAGAAATTGTTTCTTGTTAGGTAAGGCACAAATCTTTTGGTGTTATAAGAAAGAATCAGTAGTAGATCTATCTACCTGTTATTCAAAATACATTGCTGCAACAATCAATGCTTGTCAAGTTGTTTTGTTAGATGAACTGATGTAGAAACTGTGAGTAAAGGAAGAAGAAACTATGACATTGATGGTTAACAACAAATTTGCCTTAAACATAGCCAAACATCCTACAACACATAGGAAAACCAAACATATTGAAACATGATTCCACTTTCTTATAGAGTAAGTCACTAAAGGAAAGTTAGTTTTGGAGCACTGCAGGATAGAAAATTCAGATTACAGATGCCATGACTGTTGGAACAAAAGTGGTTTGTACAATTCCTCTAAAGTTTTGATGACAACAAAGTATTGAAGAACAATTGGATATACTAATATTTGTTCAAGTGTGAAGGATCATAGAATATATCCCATCAAGAGATTGAACATGTATTAAAGCATCAGAAGCACAAGAGAAGCTCGAAAGGTTGTGGTAGAAGATCTGAAGAAAGGTCAACCATAGGTCAAAATCTTGGAACAGAAAAAACGGACGCCTCTCAGAAGTTGAAGATTAACCTCATCAAATTCTATGAAGATCATCAGACTCAGAAGACCTCGTCATACTTGGAAGAACTTCAGTCTTCAGAAGATCCTGAGAGACCAAGGCTCCACGTCAGATCTGTCATCTTCTATAGTTGTCTCTATCAAGGATCTAAGTACAGTTTTTTCTTCTTCTGACCACGTCCAGAAACAAACAAAAGACTTCAAGGACAATATGAATGAACGAATACTTTCAGTTTCAACAAAGGATTTTCGAATGACCATCCAATGGAATTATCCATATCAGGCAATAGCCCAACGTACTTGATTTGAAGCTTCTCAACGACTCTTAATACGCTGACACTCTTCTCCAATGTCTCTCAAATCCCTGCCTATAAAAGAAGCGGAAGACCAGAAGAGGATCAACAAGACTCTGCTACAGTGTTATTACTCTACCAAAATTAAATAGTGCAAAACACTTAGGATTTTCGTTTCAACTTTTGTTTCTTATAAATTCTAAAGTCATAACAGTATGTTCAAACATTGTTCAGCTTACACTATAATTGTTATATCAAGTGTAAGAACAAATTTTTTTATCTTTGTAAACAAATAGAAGTCTCTTGCCTACAAAGCTTAAGCACTAAAAGTCTCTTTCACTTCTGATTGAGCAATAGAAGTCTCTTGGATTTGTCCTTGAGCATGAAACTCTCTTGCTTGCGCGCTTGAGCATTAGAAGTCTCTTAGAGTTGTCCTTGAGTAGTGGAAGTCTTTTGGTAGTTACCTTGAGCATTAGAAGTCTCTTGCAAGGGTGCTTGAGCATTTGAAAGTCTCTTGGAAGAGTCATTGAGCAATTGGGATCAGTAGTGATTATAGTGAAATCCCTTCGAAGTGCAAAGGGAATGGACAACTCCTGTGTTGTGGGATGAACCAATATAAATTGTTGTGTCTGCTCTCTCTCTCTCTCTCCTATTTCTGTGTTCTGTTATATTCCGCTGCACTCAGACTCTGTGTCAAATTCTAAACTCATCAGAATCTGACATGTGTTAACACTTTGAAAAAGAACCAGAAGAAGCCAACACAATTCAACCCCCTTATTATGTTTTTCTCACCTTCAATGACAAAGGCTTTGAATATTGAAATATTTGAATGATTGAGAAGCATGATGGACATGGTGAGTTCAAAAAACATGAATTAAGAAAGAGTGTTAAGAATAGTAATTCAGTTTGTTATATATTTTTTAGTTAGTTCGAAAGTTGGTTATAGAGTTGTTTTAAAAGTTAGCTTGTAGAAGAAGCTACTTGCATAGAAAGTAAGAGAGGCTATAAGTAGTTAATCCATCGTGTGTATTTGAATTAGACGTATACAAAATATAATTTCTCTCAATGCTCTCTCTAATCTCTTCTCTCTTCTCTTCTCTATTTTCTCTCAAATTCAGAAAACAAAGTTTTTGTTCCAACAAACGCAAGTGCTCTTTTATTATTTATGTTTCTATCTCACATTTTTCTCTGTAAAAGTGATTTTTCAGTTTACTCCCACTCTTGTCATCCATGATCGCATCACCTTTCGTGGAAGAAATGATTACCGACATCAACAACGAACCTTTCCCAGTTAGATTTCTGCAAAAATTTGCCAAACAACCACTTTGGTTATTCCCGATGTACTCCCTTTTTCATGTGATTGAATTTTGGTGATCAACAATACAAACCCGCCGAAAATTAAAATCAATGGTAAGAAATTCCGATAGTCAAAGCACATAGTAGCCTCTTAAAAAAAAATCAACACACATAGTAACACTCCTCGAAAAAAACACACACACATTTGTAACAAAAATATAATTAGTAGAGAGAGATGAAAGATATACAACGAAGACAAGAACAAAGGTCAATAACTCAATATTACTTGTAGGTGTTTTTGCTTTGCTCTCTTCGACTGTTGTTCAAAGCTGCCAACGTTGTATGCAAAACAGTTCCTCATTCAACCTTCATAGTATTGAGATTTGAGTCTGTGCTGTTTTGTGTGGCAGTCCAGTAGTGGGTTCACTTTTATTCAGGAAAAAATATTTAAAAAAAATGGCATTCACGGATTCGAGAGAAACCTCCTTTGTGATATACAAGATCTCTTTATATAGAAACATATATTTATTTTGGTCTTAATCTTTCGATTTTCAAACAATATATACAAATATTTATTTTGATCTAGTAATTTGAAGTACAGACTTAGAGATATATAAAATATGCCCAAAAAACATTTCACGCACATGTATTTCATAAATGAAGCTATAATATAAAATTACAAACTATAGTAGTTTTTTAGTCTTATGATATACTAATTATTTATAAAACATTCATAATGTATATAGACAACAGTAAAAAAACTGTATATAAAAAATAACTACAAATAATTACTTAAAAATAATTGCAGTCATCAAAATATCATTTCTAAGTCTTCATATTCTATTATGATTGGTATAGACAATTTTGTAAATGTACTAAAATAATCAACTCATGTTTTATTTTTATTTATTCATTTGATGAAAACATACACGGTAATGAGTTTGAGATAGTGCAGGTATTCAACAATTTTCTTGTGCTACTTATTCTATACAATACTCTCACAAGTAGATTTAATATATAGGTAAATTTTGACACTCGGGATTTTGTGACTGTTTAGTACAATAATCATAAATTAAATATTTACTTCGCACATTTTTGTAGGCTTGTTTTTTCTGCGGGTCTAAATCCCAAAACTTTCTACCATTCCACCAATACTTAGGGGATCTACATTCTTGGGTGTTGGTGCTTTGGGATTGGCATGCATCGATACCAAATCCTCGATAGTGTGCTTCAAAGGGTGCATCTTTCCAATTCACAGGAACTCCATTAGAGGCCCATGTGTCATTCCATATTGTTGTAGTAATCTTCATTGCCTGTGTTGGGTATCTTCCTCCTTTATTTGTCGTATTCTTGAACACTCTGATAGGGGTGTCATCCACAAAAAATCTGAGAGATTTCATTTCAATAACAAAGTTACTCTTAAACTTTCAAACTAAATAAATAAATTGACTTGTAAGGACTTGTAAATATGGTTTAATCTAAATTCTTTTTTTAAGGTAAGATAAGTCAAGAACAAACTGGTCAAAATGTTGTCTAATTGTTGATTGTCTAACTTCATACTGAGTTGACATATTGAAAGTAAGGGTGATGCAATGATGAATCTAAAATATGTTTTAGTTACCATCTTATGATTCTCTAAGCTTTATAAGTTCTTTTTGGCTCTAAAATATTTTTAAGGCCAACAAAACAATTTAGCTCAAGTGGTTAATTAATTCCACTAAAGAACAAATTGTTCAGAAAATTCTGAGATTGATTTCTTAATAAAATAATTCTTAGTCATGCTTTACTTACCTCTTGACCGAACTCAAGATTATCAGGGACTCTTTTCCCTATAAACCAGATCATTAACACAGAAAAAAATTTCTAATGCAAGACTTATGTTTTTCTGATTATTTTCCTTACAAATAAAATAATATATTCTATGAGGAAACAAAAAAATTAATATAAGGAAAATGAAAATAAAGAAGAATATTGATTATATTGTTACATACACTAATTGTTTTTCGTTCCAAAGAAGCGTATAATTATGAAAATCTGCAGCAGGATCAAACCAAAGACGTATCCTTTGCTCCCTACCACCTTTCCCATTAGTAAAAATGTTTGTGTGCAATATATGAGGTCGTTTATTATTGCCACCTAAAAATTCAAAGTCAATTTCATCTCCGGCATCTGCTTTCAACTGCAACAAATGAAAATTAAGAAACAATAAAAAGATTATCTAAATTTAAAGAGAAAATTAATACTACGAATTAGAATAAACTCGGTGTATATATATATATATATATATATATATATATATATATATA
>Ga0315914_1012201_pt1 | contig 9995 bp, 3 predicted proteins | sample MpolenodulesMG_FD_203920 | JGI IMG/M metagenome (GOLD analysis project Ga0315914, IMG submission 203920) | Medicago polymorpha root nodule microbial communities from Los Angeles, California, United States - elongated nodules | ecosystem: Host-associated > Plants > Roots > Nodule | place: USA... | reverse complement strand
TCTTTCTTATCGAACCTTGAGGCGTCTGCCTCCCGCTTGAGTCGCTTATCTGACGATTCTGCGAAATTCTTGTCTCCTCTTAAAGCCTTAGGAAACTTTCTAATCTCGTTTCCATCTCAACGCAACCGAATTCATGGGTAACTCATATATCTTGACATGAAAAAGAGAAATCAAATACGCCGATACACTTGGCATTTACTAACCAGTCTTCTAGTCCACACACTCTTGAAACTTCCGACTTAGACTACCTGCACTTGAATGCTCTTAGCAGAAGCCTGTACGTTCCGTACGATCTTTCGACGAACCTTATCGCTTATCTTATTAAACCTCAACTTCCGTAGAGTATTACATACTTCCAAATGTCATATCTTGTTAGGTAATAACGATACTTGTTCTAGCATCTTGCTTCAAAAGATTTCTAAACATTGGTACACGGGTCCTTGGAACGAATAGGTGCATAACTTCTTAAAAGAACATTATGAAACCGAGCCCATAATGGTACTGCAGAACCACAGAACGAGTCACTATATTTTGAAAAAATTTTACAACTCGCCCCAAGCTCGCCAATGACGAGTTGGTTCTGAAGTCTGCACATTTTAAGTGAGCTTACTCGCTTACGACGTGTGTCATCGGTTTCAGAAATGTAGAAATATCATGTTTTTAAAGATAATTTTCGTTCCCAAGTCCCCTAATACATATTTTAACTTTAGGAAAATCATGGTTTGACGTTATTATGGCAAGTATCGTTATCACTTGACAAGCATGACACAAAATGTATGAATCTCCTCGCGTAAAACTTGATATACGTGTCTACCTTCCTGGCAACATTCCTAACTTCAAGGTGGATTCTCTTAGTTTCTTCCTTAATTGAATATCGGTTAACATTCTTGACGACTCAATGTTACCCCGAGCTGCAAAGGAAAACTCTCTGGACCTTGTGTGTTTCCCTTGTCTAACATACATTTCTTTCTTAATTGGCTTACGACTCTTACATGTATTTGGCGTCGCCAACCCCTGCGATCTGATTACCACACTGAAAGTGTTTTCGGCCTCTCTTGACTTATCCCGGTGAGGACATAGTTATCATACTCTTACCACGCCTTTCGTTGACTATCCGAGTCCTGCCACTCCAGAACTGTTACTTCAAACTTCTTACTCATCTTGCAGTGGTTCTCACTTCAACATCCAAGGCTTCATGGACTCTAATAAAACTCTTTCCGGTTCAAACCTCGGCTGCGCTACTCTGATTCCACATTCGATTTTAACCATAAACGTTTACCCGTCGAGACGAGTGAAACTTCGCATCCTTCTTGCTACATGGTTACCAATTCCATGAATCATCCTTACGAATTCCCATGGTAGACTCATCATGTACTCGTACATGCACTACAACATTTTGGCCCTACGACAACGCCTAAATTTTGGAAGGTAAAAAAACCGTGTTGGTAGAGTCCCATGGACAACGATTTTCTAATTCTGTTGTAATAGGGTATAATATTTTTTCAATTTATTCGTAACAACTCGAAAGCGTTGTGGTATAAGAAACGAGAACGGATTTTTGTTTGTTATTTTCGTCAACACGTATTAACCATTCTAGTATAATTTTTAATTATTTTTAATAAAAGTATGAGTAACTACTTTGTTAAATACCGTTCTTAAAAACTATAACAATAAATCTTAATATAACCAAAAAATTGACCATTTTAAAAAACAAATAATTAGCGCTATTTTTGATGAAAGATGATTTTCCTCAAAAAATACCCAACAACCCTCTAGACAAAAAAAACAAACAAACAATATCCTCTTAAAAGAAAAAAACACTTTTGTCAAAAAAAAAAACTCAATTAATCAAGAAAAACCAAAAACCAAAACCAAACGCATAAGCTATTCTCAGAAGCTCACTTTCCGTTCAAACGCTCAACCCATTCAAACCTCATAAGCCAAACGAAAATCTCAAAAGATTCAACCCGTTGGAACCCTTAATCTTTTGCGAACTTTTGAAACTCTGAATTCTTCAACGCACTTGAAAATCATAATTCTTCAACCCATTCGAAAATCTCAAATGCTTCAACCGATTCAAACCAATTCGAATCTCAAACCCCTTTGAAACTCATGCAGAAACCATTCGAATCCTCAACCCATTTGAAACCCTTTGATGGCTCGCACATGTTTATGTATTCTTCCCGATCTCATCACGTAAAGTCTTCTTTGAATCAAAACCCTTTTGCTGGCTCGGTGTGTTTTCGACAATTGTACTGATTTTATATTTTGTAGAATTTTGATTTATTCGTGAAATTTAGGATTAGGTTATTGATTGTTTATTTAATCATCTTCTTGTTTATGTAAAATGGTATGCTCTGATTAGTGTTTAGTTGATCTCTTTATTTATTTTTAATTAATATTAGTTCTTAGTGAGTGTTTGGATTTAACATGTGTTTATAGTTATAGTTTACTCTATTTATTTAGAGTTATATCTTAAAGTGACCATGACACTGTAGATTTTATGGATTTAATTCATATGCATTGTCATTGTAAAGATTTTATTATGTTTTCAATCACTACAAGAAATGTTGCATATTGGCAGAGAATAATGTCAGGAGCAATAACTCCTGACAAATTTGCCAGGAGCCATACCAGGGAAAACTCATGGCAAAGTTACCAAGGGCAACCCCCGGCAAAAGTCCTGTGAAATTGTAGGGCGGGAATTGAAATTGAAATGGGAATATAAAGATTCTCTTGTAGTCAGCAAAGCTACTGTGTTTGCAGACCGGTACAGCACTTTGCGAGGGGTTGACCGTGGCAATACCCCTCGGAAAGTGAAAAGCCTGCACTATAGCCTGAAAAGCCTACATATTTCCACCAAATATTCACTTGGCTCAATTTTTCACCATATTTTAATAACTTATTTTCTTTTCCACCGTTTTCTTTCTTTCACACAACAAAAACTCAAACAAAAACTAAAAAAACCCAAATCGCAGAACACTACTCACTCAAAATCGTAGAACCCCAATCTCCTTCTTCAGATCGTTCAATAGAGGTAAGGAAAAATCGAGATTAAACCCAAATTACTCTCTAAATCAAAACCCCCAAACCACTTTCTGGATCAAAACCTCAAAATCAATTGCTGCTCAAAAACCCTAAATCTATTGTTGAATCCAAATCGCACAAAATCTCCATCTTCTTCAATGAGTTTTTTCATAATCGATTGTTGCTCAAAACCCCCAAATCGATTTCCTCTTCCTCTTCTGTCAAAGCTTGTTCAGCTTCCTCATATTTGGTACTTCTTTTTCATCATCACTGTGTTGTTGGTTGTCATTTTTATTGTATATTTTTTTTTGTATTTTGATAGCTTATATTTATAATTTATTATTGTATAATTTTAGAAGGAATTGATGTTGCCATGCATGAAAGAAGACATGTGAATTTTACAATCTCCAAGTATTTATTTATTTTCATTCAATGTACTGATTATTTCGTTTTTATGATTAAATTGGTCGAATTTTTGGGTGTTTTTATGATTAAATCAGTGAGAGTGAGATGTTAGTTCATATAGTTATTTATTTGATGCTTAAAGTTATAGTGTTGATGTTTTCGGATTTACATTTCATTCAAACAGTTTCAATTTTGTCCTATTTCAGGTTTTTGTTTAAAAATTTTAGAAATTGAAATTTGTGAATCCTAACCATTTTAAATTGTGCAATGTATATCTTTAATTTTATTAGTAGAATTTCCTGGCTTGTGTTGGGGTTTTATATGGTGTCAGTAAAGTAACCTCAAAGGTAGCATATTAATATTAATTGTGATTAAAAGTTAGAACCTGAATTAGCAATTCCGTTCCCTAGTACTTTCTTTTCAGAAGTTCTGTATATATGAATTTTTTCAACATCTCTTCGCATGAATAGGTACCTGGGGTTACCGATGATTGGTTCCTAGAAAAGTGAAAAAGGTTGCGATCCTTGGCGGAGGACTAATGGGCTCCGGAATAGCAACTGCTTTAATTCTTAGTAACTATCATGTTATCTTGAAAGAAGTAAATGAAAAGTTCCTGGAAGTAGGTGTTAACAAAGTTAAAGGTGAGAAAATATACTTGTAAATTGGTTCTTGATGCTTAAATTTAAAAATATATAACTCATGTAGCACTTTTCTTTATGCAGCAAATTTATAAAGCCGTGTCAAGAAAGGGCAAATGACTAAGGAAAAATTTGAAAAAACCATATCTCTTCTCAAAGGTACCATTGATTATGAAAGCTTCAAAGATGTGGACCTGGTTATAGAGGTACTTGAGGTGAAATCCTAATATTAATTTGTTTGTTGATTGTTACAATTGCACTTTATTCAGAACCTTTGTAAATTATACACTACACTGTTGGTTATGTTCCGACAGGCTGTTTTGAGAATGTTGCCTTAAAGCAACATATCTTTGCTGACCTTGAAAAGTATTGTCCTCCTCATTGTATACTTGCAAGTAACACTTCCATAATCGACATGAACCTGATTGGAAAGAATACTAAATCTGAAGACCGGATTGTTGGAGCTCATTTCTTCAGGTATTATTAGTGTTCACTCTTCATTAACTATTGTATTTTGGATTTACTTGGTATCCATTGTCAGTGGAAAAGATTTTTTACACAGTCATTCAATGGTTAATAATACCCTTAACAATTTATTCCAGAAAGATAAATAGATGAAATAAGATGGTAAATACCTAAGAGTATTATAGGAAAAAGACAAAATTTCATCAAAAGTAACAAAATTTATTTATTTTCAACCATCTTACTGAAATCAAACTTGTGCATTCATTACTAATAATTAAGTAGTTTACAAAATCCTTTATACACATTGGTAGATTTATAAGGGATCAAATATGATTGATGATGCTCGCACAGCTGATCGGTTGACATCATCTAAGAGCACAAGGTATATTAGTTTTCCCTGATTGACCTTTTGTTTTGTTCTCATTCTTTTGGATAACAGAACAAATAATTTCTATTTGGTAGATGATAAAACCAGAAACTCGTAGTTTGCTTATAAAGTTTCTCTAGCTTTTGACAACTCATCATCCTTCTAGGAGGTTATTTAGATGTACCTTTTATTGTTCTCTTATAATGTTTTTTCATCTTTTGGCAGCTCATCATGATTGATTGTGTGTTTATGTATCATTTTTTTTTCCAGATTCCAGAAGGGTGCTGGAGATCTACTTGTGAGCTTTGATGACATGTATCCAACAGATTTTTGGTCATCTCATAAGCAAGAAGATGACAAGAGTTCAGTTTAGAAACTTTCAGATTTGCGGAAAAGAGGTGCTACGTGGATACTGGGTAAGAGTTAAATAGTTGTGTTAAACCTTTTAAGCATCTCTGTAGTGCACTTCTGCCTGGCTTTTGTATGAAATGTTTGATAGTCACTTGTTTAAAAATTGTTTACTTGCTTTCAAATCTATTCTCAAACTGCATAAGTTCCTTTCAAACCTCATAAAAATAAACATATAACTTGTTTCTTTGGTTTTTAGATGAAAAGGGAAAAGGAGTGACACCTGAACATCAAGAGATTTACATTGAAAATCTAACTCCGAATGATGGGTCAATTATCGATGAAAAATCTGCAAAAATGATTGTAAGTATCTAGAAGTTCTGACGCACAATTCGTTGTATTTCACTGATTTTTCATAGCCTTGAACAAACGAGAGTGTGTTACTATTTTTCATTTTATTAGAAATAAAAATTCCTTGTGCTTCAAATTGTATGTTGTGTTTTTCTATGTGGATTGTATCTGGTGTTACTTGTGGGGTGTAGGATGTTTTTGTTATATTTTCTGGAAATGATTACCTAAAAGATTTGATTCACAATTCTATGTATACCACTATTCGTCAAAAAAAAAAATTATGTATTTCATTTATATTTCATAGACCTGAGCAGAGGAGACTGATTAATATTTTGTATTTTATTAGAAATGAAAACTCATTGGCCCGGCCCCCTCATATGGTATAATTAAGTTGAAGGAAATGAAGAGTTGGAAATGAAACGTGCAATGAATGGGCAAGGTTTCTAAATCTAAAAAATCAAAGGTTTATGTGTTTGGAAATGAAAAGTTGCACGATAGAGTTAAGCATATGGAAGGTTTTGTTGCTGTCACTAAATGTCAAGTTTCTTGTAGGTTGTGTTTGGTTGTGAGAAGAAAGTTAGAAGAGAGAAATAGGTGAGAGAGAGAGTATGAGAAGATAGAAATAGATGAGAAATATAGTAGATTTGATGAGTTGTTTGGTATCAGAGAAAGAATAGAGAATTAGAAGAGAGAGAAGTGTGTTTAATTTTTAAAAAGTCAAAAATATCCTTGCATTTAAATTTGATTGATTTTTTCTTTTTGGTCCAGTTTATTTGTCTTTTAATATAATTTAGTTATTATTTTAGTTTTTTTTAGGGAAGTCATTATTTTACATAATAAATTTTATTATTATTTTAGTAAGTAAATTAATTAAAACATAAACTACAACATTTTAGCTCTACAACAACGCCTGATTTTTGGATGTGTTTGGATGGAGGGGAAGGGAGGGGAGGGCTTGCTTTTCTTTTTTAAATTACGGACATTATAAAATGATTTTTAGTAAATTGAATTAAGATCATGATAATGATTATATAATACTTCAAAAACACTTAATTTATTTTAAAAAAACATTTTACGTTGTTCGTAATTTAAAAATTAAAAGTGAAGCCTCCCCTCCCTTCCCCTCCTAAACCCTCAATCCAAACACACCCTAAATCTCTAACTCTTACATGAGAACCATGTACCATTTTAGTCATGAATATGCTTTCATTTGTTGGTTACATCATGTCTCATCTTAATTTATCTTCACATATGCATAATGTTTTTTATAAAGCAATAACAATGAAATAGAGACTCTGTCAAAGTAAGGTTTTGATAATTATTAGCTTGAAAACTAGAGGTTCTCCTATTTTGGGATGATACTCTTTAGTTTAATTTAATGACAAGCTTCTTTAGGATTCATATTTCCAGCTGCAATCACTCTAAGGTGAGTTTGAGCACTGAATTCAATTCGTTATTTAAGGGTTTTGCTTTTTGATTCTTTTACTGGGGTTTGAAACAAATTCATTCTATAAAAGTTTTCTAGATAGGGTGTGGTAAGTATTTATGAATTCTAAGATACTTAAATATCATTCTCTTAAGTAGTTTTATAGAAGGTTTTTTGTTCATGCTTTTGCTGATGATAAATCAACTCAACAATTATCATTAAACATTTTCTTTTCCTACAGGGATCGACACATCTTAGCAACTAAAACATCAAGGTTTTGTATGTCCTTATGATAGAGCTGGTAGTCTTGTCAAATGGTGTGGTTCTATTTCATGTTTGGTGTTTTGCTGCTTCGTTTTGATCATCCTATATAGGGATTGAGTTGCCTATCAATCCATATTTTATTGGGTTGTCTCTAATTTAGGTAGGTATTTTTCAGCCAATACAAGTTTATATTCTCTTATACTTTCTATTTTGTTGTTGTTGTGAAATTTGAATGTTGTTTTGAGTTTTCTTATGTAATGTCTGATTCTATGACTACTTTGTGTTTGTTTCACTGAAGGAAATTGATTGAAATACTAAACATGTTTTTAAGGACTAGACTCCTTTTTTTGCTACGGCATAAACGTTGAAAGAGGAGTGTGAAAAGACGACTTGTGAAGATGCTCGTCTTTAGTATAAGAGTTTTGTGGCTGGATTTAGGAGTGTTCTCACTGCAATCCCTAACTCACAGAAGGTACAATTTTGAACCCTAATATTTATTGTGTTTCATTCTTTATTTTAAAATATTATTATTTTATTCTTTTAAACTTCTCTGTGATTGTCTCTGGAATGGTTCATTCTTTCTTTGGTTCATAATTATCTATAAAAAAATGAAAATACACTATGTGAATTTCTGTCATATGTCCTTTTGTTTATTTTTGTGGAATCAACAATTATATTTTAAATTTTAAATATACAATATTTTATATTCATTATGACTTTGATGGAATTAGGGGGTCTTGGCGCAATAGTAAAGTTGTTGTCACGTGACAGAAATGTCACAGGTTCAAGTCCTAGAAACAATTGGTGAAAAACTTAATAGATAACACAATGATGAGGTAAAATAGTTAAAGGATCAGATACAAGAAACGGCGTAAGGAAACAGAAGCAATGGAAGGAAAAATTTAGCTTCTTTTTAAGGCCATGTAGAGTCAAAACACCACTGGGTTGATTACTGAGGCTCTGACAACTTTATTAACATCTCCTGAAGCTTATACTAACGGTGCTTGCATTCTACATCAACACATGCTCCAAATGATAATGAAGTAAGATTGAACTATATTTTATGATTTACATTATTGTTTGTTTCGTACAATATTTTAAATGTATTGTACGAAACTTGTGTTACGTTTTTTGATGACTTGATGCATTGGTTGTGTAATTGTGTTTATGTTGAGCAATATTACAAATCAAGTACTAGGTAGATTGAAACACGACTTGAAGAAAAAATAATTAGGAAATAAGAAATAGAGTCAGTGTGGCGTCGTGATGGTTGTATCTGTTGGTTGAGTTATGTGATGCATTTACCATTTTGGATGCATCTGTTGGTTGAGTTATGTACAATGTTTAGCAATATTACAAACAAAGTACTAGGTAGATTGAAACACGACTTGAAGAAAAAAATAGGGAATAAGAAATAGAGTCAGTGTGGGGTCGTGATGGGCTACATCTGTTGGTTGAGTTTTGTAATGCATTTACCATTTTGGAAGTTGTTTTTTACAAGGGGGTTTTTGTAGATATTATTTATTGATCACTTTTCTTTTATATTGCAGATGAATAATGATGATATGGATGAAGATTTTGAAGAAGAAGAAGATGAAGATTTATAGATGTTTTATTAAGTTTATTTATTTTGTAGATGTTAATAATCTTTTGAAAGATGCTATTTTGATTGGGATCAAAGATAAAAATGATCTTAGGCTATACATTAAATATTATCCAAATATTTCATTTTAAACCAATGTAATTTTAATATATATGTGACTAGTATTCTTTATATAATTGTTTAATTTGAGATATTACATGTAAAATATTGTATGAAGATTAATTTCATTTCTAGTCAAATTATAACCAAAACAAAAATATTTTAAAATTAAATCTTTTTGTTTTTTGAAACAGTGATAAGCCGTTGTGGTAGCTTATGAGCATAGTTGTTGAAAGTTTGACTATGACAACAGTTATCGTAACCTCTACGGTCTACAAGTGTTTTGGTACCCATCTATGAAAACGGTTATCTTTACCTCCACAGTTCACAGCTGTTGTGAAATACGGTAAAAAACGTTTTTTAAAATCGATCATTCGCTACGGTTTCTCATTGGCAACTACCACAAACCGTTGCTTTATAGAATTTTAAAATCCGTTCTGAAATGCGTCTTATGCCTACGTTTTTATACAAGTCGTTGCTGTTTCTAACAAAAAGTGTAGCGGAAGGCAAGCACAACGCCTTGGTCCGCCACGACAGGAAAACGTTTTAGTACCTAAATGCAACAGTTTTTTCGTATCAAACTACGGTTTTTATGCGTGGCTGTAGGGTCGAAATGTTGTTGTGATGTCTTCCTTGAACATCCAACAATGCACCTTCGTATCTTCGTGTGCTATGCTTTGCTTAATCATACCAATGCTTGCTCGTTGATTTCCCCCTCAAGGAAAACTTCATAGTACTAGCACACGGGTCATTGGCGTTGATGATTACTCATCCTATAGTGAATCTGGGTCCTAGACGCCATCATAAAATCACGGAACGAGTTGACAATACAGTTGTGCCATCCAACCTTGCTCCAAGTGAGTCCAGCCCGCTTTATGCTAGTTGTGATGAACCAGGACCTACTGAATTCCTATTTAGTTTGAGAACGCCAACTCCAATCGCCCATATGCATGTATCCATTTTCACAACGAGCCCTAGCAAGCTAATCGGGCAAAACATAGA
>Ga0315914_1012198_pt1 | contig 9997 bp, 3 predicted proteins | sample MpolenodulesMG_FD_203920 | JGI IMG/M metagenome (GOLD analysis project Ga0315914, IMG submission 203920) | Medicago polymorpha root nodule microbial communities from Los Angeles, California, United States - elongated nodules | ecosystem: Host-associated > Plants > Roots > Nodule | place: USA... | reverse complement strand
TGAATAGACAATATGAACTACGAAGCAATTAAAGCAAAATAAATCACATTAGAAATACAAATTTGAATGGAAAAAATGAATAGAATTGCATAACGAAATTTAGCTTTTTGTTGTAACTCAATCGTCAGCCTCCTTTTAATATTCTGGAACCAAATACCTCCTCTTAATATACTATAACCAAATACATGTTGCATCACATCTTCAAATGACTCAGATATGGATGAACGAATCAGAATATCCATTAACTTTCGGTCTTAAACCAAACCATCTTCTTCTCATATACTAAAGCTAAAACCTTGAACAATCAGCACAGATCAAACCTGTTGCGATTAGTGTTTGATGGCTTCTGTAAATCAAATAGAGGAGAGCGAAAACGGTTCTCTTTTTCTTTACCTAGTAGATGGTGATAGGTGATGGAGACAAAAGAGCGTGGTTGATCTACATAGTGAAGGAGAAGAAGAAGTGATTTGTGGAGAGAGAAGAAGACATTATTGAAAAGGAGAGAGTGATGTTCTCAATTTGTGAATAAGTGATGACAGAGAAAGGGAACAAACATGGAAAATACACACACATTTAAATGCAACATTGGAATACGGAAAGGTTTTACATGGAAAATACACACACATGAGCCATTGGAAAAGGCATTAATTAAGTGTACTGGGGGAATTGTGAAACTGCATCGTGTGCTGTGTTGTGTGATAGCAAACAGATGAGCATTAAGTGTAGATGATCAACGGTTGATGTTGAATGGCACCTAAATGTTCAACATCCAATGGCCTGTAAAGTGGAGGGAAAAATGGGGGGGAAAATTACGGTTAAAGATTGCTTTGGGGGATAAGCTTTAGTAAGTAAGATTGTTAGTAAAGATTAGATATAAAGATGTTGTTGGCATGATTAACATTATTTGGGGTACTAGTGCTCTTATTAGAGATTCAAATGAATATGTTGTAGCAATGGTCACTTGGTATGTTGAAGCCCTTCCAAATTCTGATATTGGCAAGACTTTGGGTGTAAGGCTATTGGTTCAGTTTTCTCTGCATATGAAGATTTTCCAGGTGATATTTGAGGCGATTCTCTTAATGTGGTTTTCAAACATTTCAAATAATCAATCTTATTTCTTATTGTGCTTGATGATTATAATTGTCTTAATTCCTGTTTTTGTTCTTTTTTATTGTGCCAGATTAAACGTAGTGCTAATATGATTGTTCACTTTTTTAGCTAAATTCGTTATCTTCTTCAGACAGTGTTTCGGTCGATGAAATAATATTGCTTCTTTTGTTGCAAATTATTTTATTGCTAAACGAAATTATGTTTCCATAAAAAATTGATTTATGAATCACAGACTATAATATTTTTCATTATAAATTATTATAATAAATCTTTTTTGAAGGATTATAATAAATCTTATTCATTATAAATAAATAATGTGTGGAAAAATATATATAGGCGTGGCTAGGATGGGAGAATAATTTTAATAATTGTTACTAAATAATATTTTCTATCCTTTAAAAAAAAAAAATCTACCAACTAAAGTGAGAGATGCTCGTATAGAAAAACACATCTTTGAAAATGACATTTAAATGTATATTTTTAAAACCATATAATGCATGTAAATAATGTTATAAAGATTAAATATAAAATTATTAATTTATATAAAAAATGAAAATTATTAAAAAAAGAGCAAGTGGATAATATTTAGTACGGTAGATAGTATTATGTACATGAAAAAGAGAAGAAGATAGTATTATATGCAAACGCCCTCTTCATATTTTGTAATAATTTTTCTAAGTAGATTGTGTTTTTCACGATTTTCTAAGTATATATATTCGTATTTTTAAAATATTGTGCAACTTTTTCATCGTGCTAACATGATTTAATACTTTTTTTTTTGACAAAATGATTTAATACTACTATTAACCTTGTTTCTGAATATGAGATCTCTTCAGAAATTTTTTGGTCTCCTTTAATAAGATGATCTTCTAACTTTTCAACGATATTAATTAATTTTCAAAAAAATATCCTAATTGTTTAACTCATTTTCTGCAATAAACTATAAATAGTGTGATGGAAAAAAATTGGTTGTGAGTGTGATGGAAAAATTTGAAAAAACGATATCAATTGCTAGTAAATTTAATAATTCAGTAAACTATTTTTAATTATTATAAAAATGTAGTCAAAGATGTCTTATGTTTGGAGACCATATCAGTACAATAGAGGGGAGGATTTGAGACATTGCAACTAACTGTCTGATATAGCCTATAGCCAAAGTTAAAACTTGGAACAGAATGAAAACCTAAAAAAGAAGAGAGGTGATATTTGTACAACTAATAATAGACAATTTTGGTGACAACCACTTTTCTCTTCTTGTGATTGGACGAAAACAATGGAGAGAGAAAGAAGACGAGAAAGAATAAAAACGAGTAAACCCTCATTTAAGTCCCTGAAAGTGTCCCTCGCTATCAACACCAAATAATCACAACAACAAATATCTAATTAATTTTTCTTCTTGGATTCAAAGGCATGAGTTTGAATGTTTATGTGTGATGATAATTTTTTGGAGAGAATATACGGCGGAGAAGACGAAGTGGCCGAAGAATTAGGCTTGATCATGTAGTAGAATAGTTTATGGAATGGATTTGTGAGAAATTTCTTTTATGTGGATGTCGTAAAATGGTTTAGAATTGATACATATAGGATTTGGATCCAGCTTTCTCGGCTTTGATGAACAGGTTAAGCAATGGATGATGAAGGAGAAAGAACATATGAATTTGCTTTTATTTAGTTTTGATGTTTTTCTGTTATAAAATTAATTTTAATTAAAATAAAAGCCAACTAGAAATCCAGAAATCAAACAATTAATTAAAATATTCTTGTGAGTGTGACACATCAATATCATTAAATGACATGTCATCAAAGTTAACGTTTAAGACGCAATTGACTAACGGATCAAACAATGGGGGGCTTTTTGATAATTTTATTTGATTCAAGGACTGGTGTGATAGTGAAGGACACTTTCAAGGACCCAAAAGAGGGTTTACAGTGGTTATACAAATATCATTTTTCAAAAAAGAAATGGAAAATGTTAACAAATGATTTTAGGGTATTGTTTAAGTATCTAAGAACTAGTAAGAAATTTTATATTGAAAATTATGTATTAAGACTTTTACATATGTTTAATTTATATTTATAAGACAATTTCTTTTGTTGATTACCTTAAACAATTTTCTTAGGATATTTGTTAACAAAATCCAAAAGAACTTACACGAGAACAACAAATTAACTCCCAACTTTTACACACATGTAGCATGTATTCTGAATTTCGGATTTCGGATAAATTTTTAATTTCAAATAAACAAATACTACTAGTCTTCCTACAAAAAAAATAAACAAATACTAGTAATAAACAGAATCATGATTTAATTAAAGATTTCCTCCAGGAATCTGTTTCCTGTTTCCATACTCTTTTTTCAACTCCCTCAAAATTTCCACGCTTACATGTGAAGTAGCTCTGAAAAAGTTTTCTTTTTGTTTACTTTATGGTCGGGGCTGTTCTTGAAATTGCATAATTATGTTAGAGTTTGACATTGGTAGGCCATGAGGGTTAGTGGGAGAATAAGAATTTTTTCTTTTGACTTAGTAAGAGTATAAGAATAGTTGCAACACAATTCAAACTCACTGAATGAATTTTAAAAACACAGTAAAAATGCATTCTAACAAATTAACAAATACAAAGAAAATGACTCAGAATGCTTGTATGAGATGAAAACAAATTTTTTTTTCCAGCTTTATCATAGGTTTTGAAGTTGAATTTAGCATTGACTTCAATTACGATATCACCTGACTTGAAAGATTAATTTCTACTGTTGTATAGGGAGATACTCGATTCACATTAAAAAAATACTTCTAATGAGCATTTTGATATAAAGTGTAATAATATAATGAGTGCGATTCTAAAATTAAAACTGATGTGGATACATCATGTTCATGTCCATTCTATTGAACAAGAGCCAATTGGGATCACAAATTTTTCAGAGCTTATAATTAGGAAGTTGTGTCAAGGAAACAACACATACCACATAAATAAAACGAATGTACATCACCCATGTATTCTGTTATGCTGCTAATTAGGGATCTGGTGTGAGTGGGTTGGGCTGGGGCCCGTGACAGAACCATGTCGTGTTAGAATATTGGTGTGCTCGACGGATATAAGAGTTAGTCTTATTTGAAAAACCATGTGTATCACAATTTTTAAGATAATCATAAATTTACAAAAAATAATAATGAGGTATTGAGTATTGTCATAGAAATCAAATTAATATACTGAAAAAGCAAAAATATAATATGAGTATTAAAGAAAAAGTTGTTTAAAAAATTATTGTACAAATATCATTTATCTAAAGAATAACAAATAACCTTAGAACGTTGTTTAAAAAATAAAAAAAAGTAATTTTTCATAGAAAATTGAATGGTTATTAATTTTGTAGGTGTTTGACTTTTATTCTGAGAAAAACTCATTAGATAGTCAAGAAAAAAAATAAAATAAAAAAATTTAACTCATATATTCATCAACTAAAATTAATGAAAAATTTGATAGTCAAGAAAATTTCTAAAATTATAAAATTGTGGAACTATATATTTAATTTAAAAGTTGAGAGACTAACACTGAATATGTAAAAAAAAAAAAAACTTAATTTTATATTTAATGGCATAAATCATTGTTTGAATAATTTATACATCTTTTTTTTTCCTTTATAAATTGATCAACAATGTTCTCCAATTTCATTCTTCATAACTCGAACCTATATACGATCGTTTAGATGCATATGAAGCGTCTGACTAACTAAGTTATGTTTCGTTGTCAATCTATACATCTTATAAATGCATGCTGAGTTTCAAATGTAATCTTACATCGCTTATCATTGGGTAAATGTTTTATATATAAGAGGTTACTCGTTGTTGATGAAAGCATGAAATTAACCACGGTTTGGCTGAGTTTTTTTAATCGCGATTCTCTTTGGTTCAAGCAATTAATGCCGGGAGAAACTCTGTCACTCAGTGTTGGATTCCCTATCTTCTATAGTAGAGTGTTATGTATTGTTGTTTAGATTTTTGAGTTACACTAAGAAATGCATAAAAAAATAAAGATAAAGACCGAAAGATAACAAGATAAAAATGAGAAAATGACTTGTTTGATAGAATGTGTCAATTGCAGGACATGAACTAAGTATTTATTGCAAAAACTATGTCTATTAGCCAAAAGATATGACCTACAGTGATGAGCATTTGCTTGAGTAGTTTCATAGGTTGTGCGTGATAACTCTCTTGCTCATGGGATCGTGGCGCCTATGTTTAATTTCAATCTCATTCTTCTCGACGTGGTCTATTAACAGAGTCCTTAGTGCGCAGCTCAGTGGAAACTGTGTTTCTTTCTCATTCCTCTAAGTGGTTAGTAATACTAAAAATAAGTAACGAGGATTTCTAGCATTATTCTCCTGTTCCACTTTTTCTTGACTCAGTCTTGAAGTTATTTCGACCCATGTACTAAGGTAGTGGTCTCATAACCTTCAATTTCTTGGGAGACCTCCTCTCCAAATAGTTTAATCACCTTTTTTGTCGAGATAGGCTAACACGGTGATTAAGTTTAGGTGAAACATCTGTATATTTAATGACTTAAGATTTTGAGTGAAGATATGATGTTTCACTCTCTTATAATTTTGGAATATTGACTTGTTGCTCCTGAAACTTCATTGGTCTTCCAAACAATACATTCCATGTGATGTTTAAGATTTATAATAATGCATTTTTGAACAAACAATTCAATTTGTTTTTGCTATTTGAACAAACAATTCAATTTTTTTGGCTAAGATTGAACAAACATGTATAATCTGATTCTTGTATTCTAACCACCATACCTTTCAAAATCATAACGTTAGTTAAAAAGTTTTCATTGTTTTGGGTAAAGATGGAATTAAAAAATTTCTAGAAGAAAATTACACAAATTTAGCAATTAGCATGTATGTCATATAATAGTATTCATGCAATTTACTAAAATATACTAGCTAGTATATGTGTTGGGGGAGGGAGAGTAACGGAAATGAATCTAAGGAGCTGGACATACAGATAATTCAATGATTGTTGGGATTTGCCTTTCATTCAGGAAAGGCTCATTTTTTCTTCTTCTTAGAGTTAACAAATTTCATTGTTTGAAAAAAAATCTCTTCTAAGCCACCCTAATTAATTGTTGGAATACCTGAATAAAATCCATTATCCAAGTTCACAACACAAGAATAATTATAATAGATGTGCATGCATCCTTAGTGAGGCCAACAATTTTGAACAACTTTGAATGATTCAGTTTGCTTTTAAAATTAATTTTGAATAAATTTATTTAGGTAAAATATGAATTAATATAAGATACTCCTATATTTATATTTGAATACATTTGTGTTGAAAAAGACATTTGAGGTTGAATATACATTTGGAAACAAAAGTTTTAAATTTCAGCCTCAAGGTAGTATTTATTCCAAAGACAAAATTAATTATAATTTTTTTTAGTGGTGGCCGGAGTTCGAACTCCAGACCTTGTATATTTTATGCATTGTCCCTATCAACTGAGTTAAGCTCACGAGGACAAAATTAATTATAATTGATAAAACACAAACATGTCAAAATTAGTTTAACATGCCTTTAAATTACCTTTGTCTCTCACAAAACTGAATTAAACATGCACTAAATAAATAACAGACCCTTTAGCACATACTCATGTCTCATCCCTTTAAACGATACCAACATACAGATATGGTGACATCAAGTGACATTATATTGATACGATGACATCAAGTCAAAATGACACTTTTGAATGACAATTTTATTGTTCCCTTGGAGCTTGGAGAAGAGCCACATTGATTGGAATTGAAAGCACATCCCAACTCTTATAGTATTGTATCGTCTCTGGGAATTAGTAGAGTTGTTCTCGTCCCACCTCTTGTGAAATCAAAGAGTTAGCATACACCAATTAAAAAAGTTATGCTCATACACTAATTAAAAAACTTGTCAAAAGCCAAGAAACCAATATAAGTTTAGCTTCATAGGAAAAAGCTACTCATTTTATTCCAAAATAATGGATTTATTTAACTAATTCACGCAAATGAAGAAAAACAAAAGAGAGAGAATGATACTTTTACTTATTATATATTTTTTATAATGTATTGGTGCATTTAGTTTCATCATAAATACAAAGTAAAAAATATTAAATTAAGAGTGATTAAGTAATATTAAGTAAATAACACAATTGAAAACCTTAAGCAACACCAATGGCATAAGAAAGAAACCACATCCCCTTAAAGGAGAAAAATGAAAAGGAGACAAAATGAGCCCATGCTGATTACAACGACTTGTTGTACGATACGACCATAATAATGCACATGCTAGTAAGGGAGGCAATACTGTACTTTTTCTATGATTTTGGGAAAATGCATACATGGTAGCATTACTTGTTTTTGTTTAAGTTGCACATCATATAATGCAATCCTGGGGGACCTTTCCTTATTAAGATAGGAGTAGTAGTACTTGTAGTGTGGACGTAGAAATTTGATTATGGGATGATCACATGCGGATTATCACCATTTTTTTTGAGGAATTTGAGGGAAATAGAGTTGGAAATTTACTCGAGGAAGCAATACGTTGGAATTCATATACAAATAGCATGGAAAATGTTTTGAGAATTGGATCCAAGAAGGGAGGATGTTAATTTGGAAAGAATAAACAAAGGAGATCTTGGTTATATGGTATTTTTAGATGAGCCAAGAGTATAAACTTGCATTAAAGTGGTAGTTAGACAGATTAAATAGGTTGACATCTCAAAATATCCCAAATCAAGTAGAAGCATACTTATAATAAAATATTACTAATGGAAAAGAAATACATTGGGGATGTGCCTAACCAAAGACAAAAGAAATAAGAGACAACAAGAACATAAAAAAAAATTGAAAACTGAACAATCATAGGCGATCCCTAAAAAATAGATCTCTATCAAAATCAAAGGAATTTTTGTTGGATTAATTATTTAATTAATCAATTATGGATTGACAATAATCAATTATTATAAGTTAATGTCATAATATAAATTATGGTCTATTGTATTAAGCACTAATTAGATGATGAATATGTGTGGTTGGGCTATTCTTTCTAAATGGACCGTGATGAGTTGGACCATTTAGTTAAGCCCAATGAGAGGTCCGTTTAGTTGTTTAAACGTCATCCCATCAGACGGTTAAGCAATTCTGAACACTACTCTGAAAACCTAACGCTAAACGGAATGAGGGTAGTTATTCCTCTCATAACTTGATGGTAATCGTTCATGAACCTAAACATACAAGGTACACAACTTCTTATTCCTTCTTTGTTACTGATGATATGCTATAACTTGTATCTAATAATCCATGGCTAAACTCTTAAACTTTTATCAATTGGTATCAGAGCCAATTGGATACAATTTATGGCTATCATTCTATCGTATGAATATTTATGAATCAATGAATCACGTAACTGATGCACTATATGATTTCTGCTTATTCTCTCTATGCCGTATGTTTGTTTTTTATCCTAAGCATGTGGCTACTCTTAAAATTCAATAAACAACATTATTTTTTATTTTTTATTTTGTCAGGTAGACTAGTGGCTGGAGCTCACACATTATAAATGTGGAGAAGTGGGGTGTCAGGGGTTCGAACCCCCGCTCCTGCATAAATTATGCAATGTCCCTACCAATTGAGCTAAGCTCACGGGGACAATAAACCACATTATTATTAGATCAATTTTATAATGAATTAAAAGGTTAGTTTCAAGTTTGATCTAAAGGGTTTATCGAACCAAAGTCAATTGCTGGAAACTGATGAGGTTTTGTATTAATTTCATCAAATGTATTTCTGCATATCGCAACCATGATGTTAGCATATCGATTTCCATACTACAAAAAACCACGGATTTCAGTTTTCTATAACAAGAACCCTAATTTTTTCAATTTCTGTTTGGATCGATAATCCTAAAAATTAATATATGCATTCTTTTCTTCTCACAATGTTGGTAAGATCCGTACCAAAATCGCACAATCGGGTCAAAACGACCCGTTTCTCTGAAACCGGGCGAAGCAGAAAGCCATAGGCGTGTGACTCACACGCGCAAAGAAAAAGAATTTGTCTTCCGATACCCACGTGCGCGTCAGACGCGTGATAGCGCGTATGCGATTCTAAAATTCCATTTTTTTTATTTTCATTTTATGCCAAATAATTATTATTATTATTATTATATTTTGAATTTTTTGGTATAATTTTGGAATTTGTTTTAACACCCGAAAATATATTATGTAATTTTATATGGGGATAATTAATTATATTCTAAGATAGTATAGTTTCGCATTTGTTGTGCAAAAATTTAATGAATATTCCATACTCTTATATGACACATAAGACATATCTCACTCTCCAAATTGATGTGTTAATGAGAAATTGTTTATCCCCTAATTAACTAGTAAACATTCTATTATTTTGTGATAAAATAGTGATTTCTCTTGTACCCAAAATATTTGGAAGATTTGGTTTATTCTATACCCTTAAAATTTGGGATTTAAATTACTTTATGAAATCTCTTAATATTTGATGCAAATTAATACGAGAATCATAAACTCTTTTAAATCATATACTCTCTATATTTGAGTCTAAAATATCTGATATGAGAATATTTTTTATAGTAATAGCACTTGTATAAAATATTCTTTTAAAGTATTATATGATTGTGAAAATTCTTAGGCTCATACTTATATTCTTGCATCAAATATTTTGTATTAATATATATTTTGAGATTTAATGATACCCTCAAAATTATTTGTCCTGTCAAGATTAACTTGACTATTATACTATATATATTCTTGATTTATGGGTTTCAAAATTTTGCCAAATCTTGAAAAGGTCATATATCAATTAAACTGAGAATAATTTAT
>Ga0315914_1012192_pt1 | contig 10002 bp, 3 predicted proteins | sample MpolenodulesMG_FD_203920 | JGI IMG/M metagenome (GOLD analysis project Ga0315914, IMG submission 203920) | Medicago polymorpha root nodule microbial communities from Los Angeles, California, United States - elongated nodules | ecosystem: Host-associated > Plants > Roots > Nodule | place: USA... | reverse complement strand
TCAAATAGTCACACATAATCATAATTCTAACTTAATATTAAAAATGATAGGGAAATCGAAAAGAGTGTTAAGTAAGTGCATGAATCGCATTTTCAATATATATGAGATAAAAAGAGACAAAATCACCAGATAGTCAAGTTCCATCATTATCATTCTTATGTTACAATAACCATATCACAACATGGATGACAACTTCAAAATTACTTCCCACTTAGTTTCTATCATACTCATGACATCCAAATAGATCACAAACACTTTGTATACAACATAAATTTAAAAATAAGGTTTATATTCCTAAATTCACCACGGTCTGTCATCCTTTGATTGAATGTCTGCAACATCAACTTGTTGTCAATTTAATATAAAACTTATAAGTATAACAATAAAATATTCTGACTTAAAAAATTAAAATAATTAATTTATATTTATCTTAGAAAAAAAAACCTATAAAATTTACTACATAAAACAATTGCAATACAAATTACATAATTTAATTCAATATAGGGAAGTATTAATGTAAAAGACATAAACCTACGCTATGAGATGTCGTTTTTCTAAGGCTTTCCGAGCATCAAGGGTGCAACAAAAGCAAAAATATAAGCCTATTTTTACCTTTTCTCCTTGTTCACATGGAAAAAAAATAGTCACATAGAAAAGTAGTAAATGAATAATCAAGATATATGTGAAGAGTAAGATCACCAAGAGTTTGAAGAGTTTCATCTAAGAATTGCATGTTAGAGAAAAATGGAAAGAAGTTAAATTATGTGATTTTTTTATTCATGAATCAATAATGGAGGGTGAGATTTTATATGTGAAACCGATTGGTTCATTAAAAGAATTTTTATCATATATTCAATGGTCGAACCTTTAAATAATTGTGTATGTGTTAAAATAATTGGTTGGTCATTCTAAGAGTAACTTAACTCCCAATCATGTCACAGAGACCAATGAATAATAATTAAAGAGATAAAGAGTAAAACATTGAGAAAAAACAATAATAGAAAATTGAAGAGGAACAATCCAATAGTTGCTTGGAAGTGGTGATGAACAAAATCCAAAATTTACATATACAAATAATGGTTTTTCAATATAGGACAAATAGTCTCATTAGTAGAAACTAAATATATTGAAATCATGTTGTCAGTGGTTCTATTTAATACTGTTTATTTTAAATATTTTATTTACAGAAGAACATTTAAAAAGTGTATATATATAAGTTGCTATACGTTCATTAGATCAACATCAACCTGCCTTATTATTTTCCACGTGTTCTTTTATTTGATTCACACTAAAAGATAATGATGAATAAAAGATGGTAATTGACATATACTCATGACATAACTTTCTTGATTATGTAAATTAAAAAGAACATCAATTTTGTTTAATATTCTACTCCAAAAAATTGGCTAATTTATAGGCACTCATGGCATAAATTTGTTGAAGTTAAGATACACACTTATAAGAGTTGCCATTTCATAGACTTCGAGTGCGGCAAGGATGCAACTAAGGCAAATATAGAAGCCTTTTATCCTCTTCTCCTCATTCACATGAAAAATAGTCATATCTACATTAAGAAAAAAAGTTAATAAAGACCACCAAATATAACATCAATAAAAAAAAGTGCTTAAATATTTTATCACTATATATAATAGAGTAATTTTGAATCGTTATACTACCATAAAAATCAATGAATTGTCGGTATCTATGTAAAGAATACAAAAGAAACGAAGATCACCATACAAAAGAGTTGTGTTGGTGAAAATGATGATAATCAAAAACTAAAACTTATTCCAAAACCATTATGCAAACAATCACATATTTATACTCACAAAGATGATCAATTGAAGAATAGCAATCAATCAATACAAACTATAACTTACACAATGAGAGAGTGAATGGTCATAGTTAAGAATTATGAGTTATGGAATAGAAAAAAATAGTAGTTCAAAGGATAATGTGATAAAGTTACTTTTTAAAAATATAATTAACAAAAGTGTAACAAAATTCACTTTCGTTTCTTTGATAAATGTCTGTATATACTAATATAATTTTATTTTATTAAATTAATTATTGGCTTGGAACGATATTTTGTTTAAAACTACACACAATAATATTTTAAGTAGTTTTAATTCTTGTTGTCAAAAAAAGAAGTAGTTTTAATTCTTAAATTTGAAAATCCTCCTTCAAAAATAAACTCTTAAAAGCCACTTGTAAATTCCACCAAGAGTTGCATCGGTTGTGATAGAATGACCATTTTGTGGAGATAAACCAAACCTTTTAAATATTAAGTTATAAAAGCAACGGTTTTTTTTACTCAAAGAAGACAATGGGTCCAATCATATGAAACTTTTTAAATATACATACATTTATATATTTAATTTAAAGCATAAGTTTTTTTTTTGCAGAAGTTATATAATAATTAGACATTGAATTGGTTTAAAAATAGTGAAAGAACTCTTTGTAGAGTGGCAAAGTTTCAATCAATAGAGAATGAGAAATTGAAGCTCTTTTAGATATGCCACATCATTAAAACTCTTGCATAAGAATAGTTCAAGTTTCTAATTCAAAAATATATAGATATAGATGCTTACTCCACTCATGACATTTATTAATTAAAATGTTAATTGATTTTAATTTAGTTAAATTTAATTAATCTCTTTAAAACAATTAGTATGCATTCAAATTATTAAAAAAAAGTTGTATCTTTTCTTGTTTTAACGATGTTATTCATAAGAAATCAATTTTAGTGATCCATAATTCAATTGAGAAGTGGGTAAATTGATTAAAGATTATTTAATTTATCATTTAAATTCAATTACTCTTGAATGATACATCTTTAAATAAAACTCTTTAATTATTTTAATCCAACCACGTTATCAAAGTAAGTTTGTGTTAAAAAATATATTGATAATATTTTTGGTAGGAGGAGAATATTTTATTTTATTTTGGTTAAATAGGAGGAGAATATTGAAAATGAAAAAATGATTTATAAAAATAATGATAATAAATATAATTTTTAGAAACCTTTTTTTGATAAACGAACGGGGTATATTTTAAACTTAAAAATGTGAATATTCTTTGTGAATATTCCTTTGTTATAATTGAGGAAAAATATTCACATTAGCTTCAATAGTGGTTTATTTTTTCTTTTTTATGCGTAGTGCAATGGTTTGTTTTTTTTTTTTAAAAGTACTACTAATTGAATTTACACCAACTATTTACATTAGCTTCAATAGTCGGGCCGATTTAACGGTCACAATTGAAGCAAATATAAAGATTAAGATCATGTTAACAAACGTTTTTTAGAAAAATCGTATAAGGAATTTATAAAAAGAAATAGTGTTTTGAAAATATAAGTTAAACATCTAATAAAGGGATCTATACACAATTTTCTATTTAAAATGATCTATTTTGGTCGTTTAAACAATATCCTAAAAACACACGTTGGCATCTAAGACATTAAAGAAAGAGGTAAAAATAAAATAGTGGTCATTGTGCACATTTAAATAATTTGATGATTAATGATCTTTAATTAAGAGCATGCTCCAATGATCATGTTGAGATTTATGATTGTATACATACAACTTATTAATAAAACTCACATATTGTGATTTCATTTGGATAAGACTAAATATAGGGTTGAATAAATTTTCTGTGTATATGTGTGTAATTTTGATTTTAGTTCGTGTAAATTAAAAAAGAGATGTTTCTGTCCTCTCAAAATATTTTGTTTCGTTTTTGTTTCAAAATGAACATAATTTTAACATGTTTTTGACATTTCATGAATATAATATGGACATATAACTAGGTTGAATATAATTTAGACACATCTCGAACATAAAAATGTCATACATAAATTTGATATTAACATGAACATAAATGGAACCGTTAAGGACAAAGAATAAAACAAACAAAAATTGGAATGACGAATACACCAAAATTCACTATATTTTTATGGATGGAAAAATTATTTAACCCATAAACTAATGATTTATTTATTAGGCAGATGCATCTATAGGTCTTTAAGTTTAGCGTATTTATCATGTAGTTTTTAAGTTTTTTTAGTTTTAAATTGGTCATTTAAGTCACACAATGTTTCCCATTACATCCTTTTCCATCCAATAAAGATTTTGCCTATGGGTTCAAGGATTAAGATGAGATGAAGATTCCATGAAGGGAAGAAAATATAACCTTCATATATATATATATTATAGGGTTAAATATGTTTTTGATTCCTATAAAATTGAGAACTTCTAAGTTCAGTCCTTACCTAATTTTAATAGATTTTTTAGTCCCTACAAAAAAACATTACTTCTAATTTTAGTCCCCGTTACAACAAAGTTTGTTTAATTATCCTTAAACTCTTAAATTTTTGAATGATTTTTTTGAGACAAGTTTAGAACACTATGAAAGATTCATTTACTAAAATTTAGAGTTTTTTAACATGAAACGAATTAAATATGAATTTTTTAAAATGACAAAAGTTAAAGATAAATTTAACAAAATCTGGACCTAGAAATCAAATTTGGCGACAATTTTTTGCAGAGGAACTTTTAGTAATGTTCTTAACACGTCTGCAAAAAATTGTTCCAAAACTCAAAAGTTTAAGCATAAATTAAACAAATTTTAATTGAGGAGGGAGTAATATTAAGTGCAGAAAGTTTTTTTATGGACTAAAATAATTATTAAAATTAAATAAGGACTAAACTTAAAAAATTCCAATTTTATAGAGATCCAAAACATATTTAACACTGTATTATATGTGTAACATTTGAGTAGGATTGATTAACTACTCATTCGAAGACTGCGCTTGACTAATTTTTCCTCTTGAATTTATCGCCATCATAAATCTCCTACCCTGGCAATGGATGGAGATTTCAAAAACAAAATTAAACTAATAATTATAGGGTAATGTTTACCGGTGTTCCTGGGACATTGATTAAGGAAGCAAATATAATAACATCACATTGTAACTTGTGCAGTCAACTCATTAAAAGTCTAAAAAGTATTTCTTTTAATTTAAATTTTTTTTTTTTTAGTTTCCTTAACAAGGCACCCCATAATTACATGGTAAAATGATAGAAAGGTTGAAGATTAGTTGAAAATAAAAATAAAATTCTCTTTCATATTTAACAAACCTTGCAACTATTATGATATGCAATATCAGTAGACCTATTGCTACGTAATTACCATTCGAAGAAGTGAGCAGCTTTTTAAAACATTACCAGCTTACTTTAGCCATTGCACCAGCTGATGTGGGACTTAGACAAACAACATATGCACACACAAATAACCTTTTTGTTTCTTGTGTTCGCTTGTTCTTCTACAAATAATAGACTGTCGTCGCAATTCTTCCAATTCACAAATATGTTTAACCTTTTTCTTCTTCCTTTCATACATTTCAAGTCATTTAAATTATCATTGCTTAAAGCATATGAAAAAGATTATTTTAGTATAGGTTTCCTGGGTCATATATAGAACTTTAAAACCAGCCACGAGCCTTGCCTTCTCATTTTGTGGTTGCTTCAATGCCATATTTAATGGAAATTATCAAGCCAATGAGAGCACTATTTGTAATTACTAACCAGTAAACCGGTTAAATGAAGTGAATCCACCTAATTTCTATTAGTATTATGTTTAGATTAGAAGCCTTTTTAATGAAGTCATGGCCCATGGTGCAGTAAAATACATGGCCTATCACATTTCTTCAAGTTCCGTTAATTCACCCAGTTTTGAAAAAGCATGTATTATTCTACTTGATCCACATAATGTTATTTTATAAGATTTTATTTCTTAAGTGATTTTATTGAGAAATGTGGTCCTTCCTTTGATTTTTAACATCAAAATAAAGTACATGTGGTCGATCTAGTTAGTAAGAAGTTGATTTAAATTTTATAAGTTCATGGATTATATTTATCTTACCGACGTGAGAATCTCGTAGATAAAATTTGCAAAGACCTCTGACTTTATGAACTTTAAACTTTATTTTACTTTGCGAACATTTACGAACTAATTCTAAGATTAGGAACCTCTTATGTTTAAAGGTCGATTTAAGTTTGTGAAAATAAAAAAAACATTGTGTATATAATTGTTAGAGTGTTTTATAATAAGAGTCGGAAGGAGTGTATATTTTTACAGTATGTTAATTATTTGTATTTTTATTGTAAAAAAAATGTAATTTTTTTACTAAAATACTCCATCTTGATACAATTATAAGGAGAAAAAAAACAACTTGCATTTGTTTAAGAGAAATGATATTTGAACAACCATTTTTTGACAATTTTTATGACAACTTTCTCTTACATACTCACATTATATTTTTACTTTATCTCTCTATTGCTTTGGTTTTTGTGCCTATCACTCATTTTCTTTGTAAAATTTTGGTTGTTGTAAAGGTTGTCATATAAAATGATGTTCAAATAACACAACTCTTTGTTTAACCCAAACAAATGTCAACTAAAAGCCAAAGATATTGTCATTTCTGGCTCCCCTACCTGGAATTCCATTATGAAAGCCAAAAATACTCTCAAAAATGGTTTCAATTGGCGTGGAGGCTCTAGTGACTCCTCCTATTGGTATAGCATTGGACATCCTTTGGCCCCTTTGTTCTACTATTCCTTATGTGCACATCAATGGCATTGCTTTGAGAGTTAATAAGGTTTGTGTCTCGTTAGACCCAATGAAAGTATCTTCAATGTTGGGATTAAAGTGAAGATAGATGGCACAAAGTGAATGAATTAAAGAGTATTTTATGTTAAACTTTAATTTTGAGTTTAATCATAAGTGTGTTTTAAAAAGGATAATATTACTAAAATAGAGAGTGAGGTTAACATCAGTTTGGTTCATTTGTTTTTGAATCTCAAAATTAAAAACAGATAACCAAACTAGGTCGGTTTAGACTGGTTTAATTCGGTTTTGAACTGAACCTAAACAAGGTTGGTTGCTTTTTTGGTTTGGTACAGTTTGGATTTTCGGTTTCATCATCTTTGTCTAAACTACTTACACTTTACATATTTAAAGATATATCAAAATTATAATAAAAATTAAACTAGTTATATAGTAGTATGTTAGATGATACAATAGCGGAAAAAGTGTCCAAGAATAAAGATAAACTTTTTTTCACATGGCCACCTTTTCCATCCTATTGTATCATACAACCACACTCCTATCTATGAATGTAAAAATATCAGTATTCGTTTACCATACTATACTGTACCTTACATATTGCTACGTAATTTCTAATTGAACAAAGGGCCCGTTTGTTATAACTTTTTTCAAAATAGATTTTGGTAGTGTAATGTGATTTTGTTATAATTTTTTTAACAAAGAAATTTTCAAGGAAAACTTCAAATGAAAAATCAGTTTGAATAGTTTATCTTAAAATGTCATTCTAAGTATTTCATCATTTGGTTATAATTTTTTTTTTATACTAAAATTTTGAAAAAATCTCTTAAAAAAAAACTATTTCAAATAGCTTTTCATAAAAATCATTTTTGAAAGATGTCATTTTGAAAAAATATGTGATTTTTACTATGTAAAATCTCGAACAATGAATATTTAAGTTAATGAATATTAAAATCTCTTTTTTAACTTATATCAAATGAGTTTGAAATAACTTTTACTATTTTTAAGTAAATTTCAAAAAAAAAAATCATTTTTAAAAATAGAAAGGGAAATCCATTTTTTTAAATCTAAAACAAACGGGTTCAAAGTCTTTGTTTTGTAAAACATTACCAACTTACTTTAACCATTGCACCAGCCGATGTGGGACTTAGATAAACAACGTATGCACACAAATAACCTTTTTGTTTCTTGTGTTCCCTGTTCTTCTACAAATAATAGATTGTCGTCACAATTCTCCCCCATTCACAAATATGTTTAATTGTTTAATCTTTTTCTTCTTCCTTCCATACATTTCGAATCATTTAAATCATTATTGATCAAAGCATATCAAAAAGATTATTAGTAGAGGTTTCATATGGATCATATATAGAACTTTAAAACCAGCCATCTTTCTGTGGTTGCTTCAATGCCATATTTAATGGAAATTATCAAGCCAATGAGAGCACTATTTGTATTACTAACCAATAAACCGGTTAAATGAAGTGAATCCACCTAATTTCTATTAGTATTATGTTTGGAAGCCTTTTTAATGAAACAAATTGTTTTCAAACTGAAGCCATGGCCCGTGGTTCAGGAGAATATATGGCCTATCACATTTCTTCAAGTTCCGTTAATTCACCCAGTTTTGACTTCACTGATGTTCTCGTTCTCATTTCTATGGGTCCATGTGAAATTGTTTACTCATAGTAGCCAAGGTCGAATGATTGCAATCCTGAATACTTACATGAATAGATTTAACCAATATACTCAATATTAACGGTATGACCACACAATGTTATTGGTCCAAGTGAAAAAACGTGCATTATTCTACTTGATCCACATAATTTTATTTTATAAGATTTTATTTCTTAAGTGATTTTATTAGTCAATTAAGTTTGTCTACGTTTGAGAAACTTTGTCATTCCTTTGATTTTTATCATCAAAATAAAGTATGTATGTCAAAGATTGATCTAATTAGTAAGAAGTTGACTCATACTACATAAGACCATGTATTTTACGTATGTTGTCGACGCGAGAATCTTGTAGATAGAATATAATGGTATTTACATATTCTCAAGTGTTACTCTACGAAAATCTAGGAACTAACTCTAAGATTGGGAACCTCTCGTGTTTAAAGGTCAAGTTAAGTTGTAAAAACAAATTGATGTATATAATGTGGAAGATATATACCTTGAAAATATAAAGAGGGCAAGATTTGAGAATTTGAAAAATTGAGATTTAAAACTAAAGAAAATTTGAGAGAATTATTTTTCATCCTATAGAAAAGTCTATTTAGATCAAGTTGAGTTTAAAACCAGAATTGATCTCAAACCCATGAATGGATAGTTTGAAGAATCAACTCAAAACAACCACAAGAAGGTTGCAAAATAACAATTGTAGTTTGATTAGGCATATAATTATCTCTTACAGCTATTTCAAATTTTCAATAGATTTGATCCAGCGGAAAAGGTTAAACTCTTACAATGTGACGAATCAATGTTTGAATCTCAACTGAATGATATATCAACATTAATAAGTGTCACACATACTTCTTCGATAAAACTATGGTGGAGAGAACTTATGAGGAAAAAAATCATTAAAAATATGGAGGAGTTACCCAAACAAGGATGTATCAATATTAAGTGTCACACACACTTCCCGGTGGTGGATAGAACTTATGGGAAAAAAATCATTAAAATTATGAAAGAGTTACAAAACAATTTTTTTCTGGTAGAACTTTTCTCCATTTTTTCTATGGCAGGGATCCCTTCTAATACACCGTATATAGTTGGAGAGTGAAACTTAGAAGAACCAAGAACAAGGAAACCACTCTTCCCCGATCCTAAATACTAATAGACAGACAAGTCCCCCGTGCGTGCATGCTGCCAAAACTCCCCAGAAGGTGATTTTATCTGGTTCTAACCCTTGTTCTTGCAGTTTTGAATAACAAATGAAAGCTTTATGCTCAAGTCCCTATAACCTGATATGATGGAGTTCCTCCAGGTTGCAAAACTTGGATCCTTGATGCTATAAAATACCTTTTCAGCATAATCTAATCCTCCAAACTTGCTATACATGTCTATTAGAGCAGTTACTATAAAATCTTCCACTCTCATGTTGTTCTCGGAATGTAACTATGCAACGTCTCTCCCAGGGCCGGCCCTTTATATTTGGATGCTTTAGACGAATCAAAAGAGTGATACCCTTATAAAAAAAATAATCTCAAGAGATGAAACAATAGTACATGGATGTTGATTTTTAATTTTAACTTAAATTCTTGTCAATTTGTTCCAAAAGTCTTCGAGTACGAGCACCAAATCAAACTTAGGGTCCGTTTGGTTCGAGAATTAGGAGGGGAGCGGAGGGATTTTAACGGAGGGGAGGGGAGGAGAGATATTT
>Ga0315914_1012191_pt1 | contig 10002 bp, 7 predicted proteins | sample MpolenodulesMG_FD_203920 | JGI IMG/M metagenome (GOLD analysis project Ga0315914, IMG submission 203920) | Medicago polymorpha root nodule microbial communities from Los Angeles, California, United States - elongated nodules | ecosystem: Host-associated > Plants > Roots > Nodule | place: USA... | reverse complement strand
TTTCCTAACAAAAAAACTAACTACTATGAGGGTTTAGGGATTATTTAGAATGTCTTGAAGTTTCATCGTACAATGTTCATCCTCGTTGTAGGACATTATTTAATGATACCAAATAAAGAAATTGTTACAGTATCAGTCACTATCTCAGAATAAAATTAACAATGGTCTTGATATTTAAATTGTTTTCATCGCTCAGTCGTGTCAGTCAGTGGCTCAGAGTAAAATTAACAATGGCCCAGATAGTTAAAAAAAATTTCATCGCTCAGCCGTGTCAGTCAATGGCTCAGAATAAAATTAACAAATGGTAAAATAATGACCCAGATAATAAAATTAATAATGACTTAGATAATAAAATTGTACCAAAAATAATCTAATATATCAAATAATAAAATAATTAAAGAGTAAAATCAACAAATAGTACATAAAATAATCTAATAAATCAAATGAGTACTTTATTGTATTTTTCATTGATAAACTACACTAGACTCTTCCCATTCCACATAGTAAACCGTAAATATTAATTCAGCCACTCAGCATCAAGGTAATTGTCATCATTAAAAGACTCCATATCCCACATTTTCTAACTTTTATGTTCCTCTTATGCCTTACTGCTAACTACTTTTATCATTTCCATTCTTCTGAACGAAAATACCTGCTTGAAAATACAACAAAAAAAACATTAGTGCACATCATATCTTCTATCCACTATTATGGAGAAAGCCACAACCAAGAGATCAATGTCATAGAATCATGAAACAAACAAAAGAAAGATGAAGACACCAAAGACAAAAACATTTGAACTAGTGGTCATTTCAACCCGGTAACCATTTTAAATATGTTGGATAATCATTTTTTGTTAAATATTAATCTGATAAGTTATTGTTAGATTGCTGAATTTGAATAAATATGATTATGATAATTTGATATGTGTTGTTTTTATTTGTCTTGGTTCACTGAGTTGCTAATGTTGTTTTCAACCACCTCTTATTGCTACATAAAAGAGATAGATTTACTTAATCAGTATATAATATTAGTTAATTAATCACATTGTTTTTTTGCTTTCTGTCAGTGAGTTTCCATGTTCCCTTCTATTAAGCACTGGTACATGACTAAATAATATTTAGTCCTTCTGTTAGATTTTTTTATGAAAAAACTTTAAAGTGAAAAAACATGAAAGCTCAAAGAGCACTCACAAACTAATTTAAGCACTGGCACATCCCAAGGTAGGAACCTCCAGATCTAAAGTGTGATTTATCACCACTAGACCAAACCCTTATATCTTTTGGTTAGCTACTACAACCTAATTAGGTAGTGAAACTTAAAAAATTAAACCACAATGATCAGACAACATGACAATAGAACACATGTAATTCAGACAAACTGCTGATAGATAAGCATCAGAAGGGGAGGGGTATCCTTCATTGGAAGATTTTGATGGCTAAGGAACAGTGCAAATACCCTCTAACATTTGAACAACTTTTGTCATGGAAGGTCTCATAGACCTATGACCCTTAATAAATAACATATGTTAAGTAATCAATTGATGCAATATGATTCTGATATGTTATTATAACTTTCTTTTGATAAATGATATGTTAAGTTTTTACACCATTTCATGGTTTTAATTGGTAATTGTCAAAGTAGCCATGATGAGAGCGAAGATGAAAAGGTACAAAACTATGATTCTACGGCTTCAACGCCAAAAGTTTTGAGGAAAGTAGTTCATAAAGTTGCAAAAACCGAAAAGAAAGCCTCCAAGACTAATTTTACTGCTAATCTTGGAACCAATTCAGCACCTCCACACGTTAAGACTAAAAGTGAAGGCAAGAGAAAAATGGCTGATTTGGAACTAAATCGGGTTAGGAAAAACCTTTTTTGCAAACCTGAAGAGGAAGATTATAACGATTTTTACCTGAACCATCATCCAGGTCAGGCGATTGGATATGAAGGTGATGATGCTCCTTTTGAAATTCCTACAGTAAGTAATCATTCAACCCTAAAACATTAACTTCAACTCAAAATCTGATTGTTGCCTAATTTATGACATGTTAAAACTTGTTTGACAGTGGATGCCAATTACATTCAGACCACCACCAACAATGAATCTAAATGATATTTGAGCCTACATAGCTGCGTATGTTTTTATGCCTGCTGATGACTTGATTGGGTAAAACATATCCTAATACATTTGAATATCATTTTTTTAGTTTTGTTTGTATCAGTTTAGTTGATGGTTCTGTCAATTCTCATTATAGGGAGGGAGAACTGATTCGCTCAACTACAAATGTGTCTGTATATAGGAAAACCCTAAAGTCATTGATGCCAAGGAGTTTTGTGGATCAGGAGGTAATTTGAATATGATAATAACAACTTAAAACATCACATTGTATTCTGATGGTATATGTTTATTATTCTGATGGTATATGTTTATAATTTTGATATTACATTATACAGGTTATTAATTTGGTTGTTTCACGACAACACTGGTTGATGGATTTGATATCCAAAACCAAAGGAGTATGGTATCTTCCCACGTCGTTTGCGGTATTCACCACTACTGATCTTACTAGAAGTTTTTATATATTTGTAATATTATTAAAATCAATTATGTTTGTGTTACTTATGCAGCAATACGCACTCGGCCGTCGACACACTCCGCAAGAAGTGCGGAAAATCTTTCAAAAGGATTTCATGCCAAAGGAAGGTCAGTCTGTTACAAAGGTTGTTTTATGTTGATTATTTTTGTATGATTATTTTTACATCAAAATTAAAGCATCAACTGAATTATTTTTTTATTTCTTTCAAATTTTCATTCCTGTTAACGATCAAAGAGTGCACTTTTGAATGGAAGAATTGGATTTCGAATGGATTTCGATTTTGAGATGAGGAACTCAAGATTTAGAAAGAATTTCGATTTCGATTTTGAATTGGGTTTGGAACGATTTTTGTCAGTGATAAACATGTTTTCGATTTTGGGACGAAGATGAAGAAAGAACGAACAAAACTGGTTCTAAAAGAACGAACAATTTTTTTCGATTTTGGGTTTGCAGATGAAGAAGAAAGGAGGAACAATTTTTTTGATTTGGTTCGGACGAACAAAACTGAACAGATGAAATAACAAAAAATGATTTTATTTTAAATAAAATAAGTTAATAAATCAAAACTAATTAATATTTTGTATAAGGACTAATTTGTAATAAAGTAAAATTTAGATTACAATGGTCCATCAAAATGACATTAGCTGACATGGCATCAACAACTATGCTATTGGTTGAACAAAATGACTTTTTCAAAAAAGTCATTTTCTTGACTACACCATAGAAGCCCCCTTATTTACTTTAGAAGGGACCCCATTAAATTTGGTAGTCATATCTTGTAAAAGCCTTGCATTCTGCAAAATATATTGCACAAAACGAACATCATTTGCCCAATCTTTTAAGTTTGAAGTTGAAATAGTACATGATTTGAGATGATACGAAACACATTCAAGAACCGAAAATGGGCATTTCCATTCCTTGGATGATGTGGTGTTCGAAAACTGTTAAAGGGATGAAAATAACAATTAAAAAGGAACGAAAAAAAAGAACAAAAAATAAACAAATATACTACTCAACTATTGGCTTCTTCAAAAAAAAAAAAAAAAACTAAACATACCGTTTTAATATAAGCAATTTGAAGGTTGGGGCAAAGCCGGAGTAGTTTTACCACATCATCCCAACAATGACAAGGGCTTAACTATAGTTTAATATGAATCATGTTTGGAGAAACTGAAATGGCTCTGAAAAAATCATCTGGAGACTCGATACACAATCTAACCAACTTAGAAAGGGCCAAGGATTTTTTAAATACTGTTTTTGGTGCATTGTTTTTGTCAAGTTTCATGCAATGGATACCTTTAAGACGCAAATCTTCTAGGTTAGGACAAGAAGAAAGAAAGTTTATGTAATCGTTCCAATTTCCAAATCTAACGCGATTCAACTTCAGGGATTTCAGAGATGGAAGATTAACACACGAAGTATCATTTCCAACTCTTAACTTTGAAAGTTTGAGAATAGTTAGTGTTTTGGAAATGAAAATAATGGGCTTCAAGGTGTGAAAATACAACTTTAAATCAAACTCCTCAACACGACGTTGTATTGCGAATTCTAGCCATGTGTTGATAATGTGGATATCTTTCTCGCGGGGAATTTGTATTTTGACTTCTACCCATGTGTTGACATTGTGGATATCTTTCATGCGGGAATACAGATTACAGCGGTGGCGGTAATAACATTGGTTGAAGCGAAACGTTTTGAGGGGATGAGCCTGATTGATTGAAAGAGGATGGATCATGAGGTTATCAAGAAAGCTATAGAAGCGATCATAGGTTTGAAAGTCTTCAAAGTTTACATCGTCGAAGTGGAGAACGAGGAGTGAATAGAAGAGTGGGGTCCAACGCTTAGAAAGAAGGGTTGTAGTAAAAGCAAATTTTGTTGGGAGAAAAGAGAGTATGTGACACAATAACTCATCTAGTAATTCGCTGATTCTATCCACAACTTCTCTTGATTCCTGAGAAGGAAGGAATGGTTCGGGAGAGAAACTTGTAGCTACTAGCTAGCATGATAGAAAAGCATTACTACTACATGAGAGAACATATATACTACCTTAGCATCAGGCAGTTCCAATGATATTTGGTAAGCTGGATCAAAGTGATCCTGACGAAAAGCTCGTTTGAAGTAAACATCTGCACTATCAAAGTAGCGTCGTGCGAGTCTGGGGTTAAAAGTGCCTGCATAGTGAGAGCCATTCCTAGGAGCGAAAGAACATTGGGGTTGTTGGGATTCAGAGAAAAAGCCTCCTCCAGCTTTGAAATAGAGACTGAAAAACAAGATGAATGATTGATCGAAACAAAACAACATATAATAACAAACACAAATCATTAAGAGAGGCAATGCAAAAAATTGACATGATGATAGAAAACAGTGATGCAAACAATCAGGTATGTAATTGAAATATGTTTCTCTGTACATAGCATTAGTGGTCGAGTAAACCACCGAACTATGAAGCACGGAAACGGATACGGACGCCGCTAATAATTTAAGAAAATTACTTAATCCAGTATAATTACAAGTGGTGTCAGACACGACACATGTCGGACACTAGGACACGCCTAATCTTAGGAGTGCCTGTGCTTTATAGCCACCGAAATAAACGCTAAAATGATGAATAATATTTCATGAATAAAACAGCATATATGATATACCTTGAATGGTATGGAGTGAATCAGGAAAAGAGTGAGCCTGAGATAATCGTAACAAAGCAACACCCCATCTTGTCAAATTCTCAGCATCACGAGGGTTTTTGTTGTACCTTTGTTCTGCCAAAATACATTCATGTTTCATTGGTAAATGGGATTTGAATTTTCTCAGTGGATAATCCATCACCGCTAGCTGACTGGTTGGTAAGTTGAATGAATTTTGAGAAAACCCTAACTGAATTGAAGCGCAAACCCTAACAAGGTTGAGGAAGGAAACGATGATTCAGAATCTCACTTTCTCTCTCTCTCTCTCTCTCTCTCTCTCTCTCTCTCTCTTAATTCAATTAATATAACAGCCGCTCCAAAAATGTGGGTTTATGGGTTAACTAGATCCAGCCAGTTAATAATCAGACAACACATTAATTTAACTATTATTTTTTCCCTTAAAAAAAAAGACTATTACTTTTTCCACCTTGTCTGTTTCTCGCGTGCCCTGCAGAAAACCAAGAATACCCCTGGTCTGAATTATGTAATCCGAACCAGATTGTTAGTGTTTTCCGGAAAACGAAATCCGGACACTTCCGAAATGTGATTTTTAGTGTTTTCTTTGATGTCAAAGGTCTTTGTTGACCTGTTAGCCTGTATTTTCGACATACTATAATTAATGCAGTCAAATAAGTTTGACTTAGGTTTTGAAGAGAGTTAATGAGTTTCGACTCACTAATTTGATTGAATTCTTAGACTTAAAGAGATTTGCTGTCTTTATGGTGATTGGTTCGACAAACAAGCAAGAGTCGAAGAGAAGTGATTCGACAAGCAAGACTCTGTCGAAGAGAAGTTGGTGCCAGATAAAGAAGCCATACAACGGTTAACATCGAAGGATATTATTTGAAATTCAAATATGTCTATTGTAGTTATTAACAGTTGCGTTCGAACGTTGTTGTGTAGGTAGTTACTTAATATAAATAGTAGTTTTCATAGGAAAAACAGGTCATAATTCAATCATACAGAAAACTTACCCTCAGACTATCCGCATTCAGAGAGAAACGAGCAACAAGTCACAATGTATGAATCTGTGTACCAATTTACATTCAGTCAATGCAATTTACGTTTGTTTCTTTAAGTTCTACTGCAATTTACTTGTTTTCTTTCAAGCAATTTACTTTACTCCTACTTCGATGGATTCAACCTTCATTGGATTCAACGGTTATCTTCATATTCCGCGTAACAATATCAAGAACATTCATCATTTTTCTGGAAAATAACAAACACAATATGTCCTCAGATTTATTGGTTGATCTTGCAAGTAACTATTTTTAAACCAGCGGTTGTTTACCAAAAACCAAGGTAAACAAATTGGCATGCCCAGTGGGACAGTTTGTGCTTTTGTTCAAATTTTTTCTTGAAAAAAATATTGTTCTTTTAAAAACCTGTGATTCTTGTTGTGCATGCTCTTAAGAAATAAGAAGCAACTTCAAGAAATGGTACGTCCTCGAGGTAATAATTGATGTAACGATTGAGGCAAGTTCACAATAAAACCCTTTATGGTAGGCCTCCATACCAATCTATCTACATTTTCAGAGAATTTGAATGTAATTCGCCCTCAATTCTTCCATCCTGGAGTGAGCTTTCTCTTTTCAAATCCTCAACAATCATTAACTAATGCCTCTTTGATAGTTTTTATTACACGGTAATTATATATCAAACAAAATAACATGGTATATCAACATAAAGTAATTTTATACATTCATGACGAGTTTAGGCATGGGTTCGGGGTGGGTACCTATATTACCGTTACCCGTTCCATACCCGTATTTTCGAATCGGGGAAAACACAAACTCATACCAAAACTCAGTCAAAACGGGGAAAACCTGTCAAATTGAGTTTGGTTCGAACGGGTAACCACGGGTATGAGTTTTGTTGGTACCTATTTTTAAGGTTCCAGGGAATTTTATAATTTTAATCAAACATCTTTTTTTTAAAATAGATTAGAATAAAATTCACATCTTTATATTTCAAAAAATGTTATTACTAAATCAATAAACAGGATATAATTTATTTACACACTTTTTTTGGTAGTGCATAATTTATTAATTTACACCTTAATCAAAGGAATCAATGTTTGATTTTTTGAGTGCATTAGATCAAACGGAACTTTTAAACCAATTAAAAAATAATAAATAAAATAAGGAGAGGATGACACGTGACTGAATGGCTTGAAACTAAATAGCATTAAGGGCCTGTTTGTTTTGGGTGACAACATAAGGAAAGATTGATGAAGGACAGAAAGTAGAAGGATTAGCTATCTTTCCATAGTTTGAAACCAAATTAAAAAAAGGAAGGAATGGTATTGTTGGATGGGTCCCACACAAAAAGTGTTGCTGCTCTATTTAGAACGGAAAGCATAGAGAATGCACTGTTTTGAGCAAAACTACATGAAAACCCACAAATACAAATGCTTTTCAAAGTGACATTAATGTATGTTAAATTAAAATTAAAAGTAAAGTAATGAAAGTGAATTTGTATGGTCGTGTTCTATCAAAATAAAAAAATCATACAATTAGTTTTCGATTATTACTAAAATTATAACTTTAAAATCCTTAAAAAAAGTATAACTTTAAATTAGTTTTTTTTTCAGGAACTTTAAATTAGTTATATATTACCTTTTTATAGGGATATTTTAATTATTTTAATAAATGTAAATCTTTCTTTCTTTCTAATATCATTCGCTCATATCAAACAACTAAAAAATCATCACACTTTCTTTTCACTTTTTTTCTTATAACAATCATTCCTTCCACTTTCTTTCCTTAACAGATCAATATCAAACACTATGTTCTTCATCTTCCCAATCTCTCTTCTCATAGTTAAAAACACCCGCAAACTAGAAACGTATCAATACAATGACCTCACATTTGTACATCGCAACAGTTTAGCCATAAAAATCTGAAATCACTGTTTTTGATTTGTGCAAAAATGGGTAGCATCAACCCAAATTCGAACTCAAAACGTCATTTTCAGATCCGCAAAAATCAAAACCCATCCGAACCCAAATCTTATTGTGACAAGAAGAGCAAGGTGGAGATTGATTCGGGGATGAAGAAGTCAGAGAGAGATGGAATGTAGCAATCATTGATATTTTCATTTTGTCTTATTGGGAAAGGGAACAGTAAGAACTTTGTATATGGTACTGTATGTAAGTCCAGTCCAAGGAAAAATTAAGTGTCATTCCAATTTTGATTTTCTTTTTCATTTATTTAATTCAGCAAATAATCACTACTAAAAAAAATAAAAATTGGTGAGGGATATTTAGTGAGGGAAAACGTGAAATTCCGTCACTAAATTTTGCAACCAAGAAATTTGTGAAATTTTTTTTTTCCGTCACTAATTTCCCTTACTAATTTTGCTTTTTCTAATAATGAATACACGTGACATTCATCTTTTTTAAAATAGATAATTACACGATTGGTATGTCAAGTAGTTTAATGAGGTGACTAAGTCAAAATTGATAATTACAAAGGGGATAATTTGCAAGGGGCTAAATTTGTCATATTTTTTTAATAGAGGACTCAAATTGCAACATTTAAAAAGTTAGGGGGCCAAAAATACACTTAAGCTTCATATTATTAAATTGTTGATCCAAGTATTTCCCACCACTTCCGGTATAAGTGAACCACTCACTATGATCTTCATCATGAATGTAACCACCACAATTCATAATAGGATCATTCTTAACTACAATAGAACCAAAATGATCATTTGGAATAGTCACAAATATTTTCGCACTAGCAGCATTAACTTTTCTCGATTCCATAGCTTTGTCCATCGTAAAAGCAGTGCCAAATCGCTTATCATTGTGAACAATCCAATTAACTTTTGGTGCAGTGGTTCCTCCAACACCTTCTAATCTAGTTTGATTGCATGCTATGATTTATGTTAAAAGATATGCATTACACATATTTCTTGGTGAAGGGCACAAGCACAACAACCGAGGTTGGACAAAGGTAGTTTTTCACATTCTTGATTGCCTTTATTTTATGTTTTGTTCTCCACATGACTCTCATGGAACCCCTTTTCTTTGTGCCATTAAAGTGTATCAAGTTTTCTCTAAAAAATTAAATGTTATCTTGAACTATGTAAATAAATTAAGTGCTATCATGAACTATGTAAGTAAATTTTATTTCAATTTTTCTTCTCTCTTAGGTAGTGATAAAGATCACAGGAACATCTAAGTATGATGATAACCGATGGTTTAGTTATTGGATTTATTAGTAATATTTAATGTATTTGTTTTTTTTTTCTTTCTGTTGCAGTGATTTTTACTTGAAGCTACAATGTCAAATAGTTATTGTTGAGTGATGATAGTAAGTCATTTTCTACCAATTCTCAATCTCTTATTGTAATAGTTGAATAGGTACTGATATTATTTAAAGTTTCTATTGCACTTACAGTTCAGTTTTCTATTATTTTTCTTTGTTGAAGGAATTCATGTCACCTTTTAAAAATGTCAAATTGAGTAGCTTAGATGATATGAGATATTGTTGTTAAGAGCAATACAAGAATCAATTTTTGTTGATTAGCAATGAACTTTTGACGTCATGGAGTGTCTTAGGCCTAATAAGTATAATAGTTAGCTTGGTGTATTATTGTACTTTGAATTTGGTGTTTCTCACTACAAGAAATGTTGCATTTTGCCAGGGGCAGAAGCCCTGGCAAAATGCAAAAAGCCTTGGCAATTGGACGTTTGCCAGGGGTTTTGCCAGGAG
>Ga0315914_1012186_pt1 | contig 10008 bp, 3 predicted proteins | sample MpolenodulesMG_FD_203920 | JGI IMG/M metagenome (GOLD analysis project Ga0315914, IMG submission 203920) | Medicago polymorpha root nodule microbial communities from Los Angeles, California, United States - elongated nodules | ecosystem: Host-associated > Plants > Roots > Nodule | place: USA... | reverse complement strand
ATCCTTGCTCCCTGCCAACAAAATCGTGCCACGGTGCCTCAAATCGTGCCGCGATTTTAGGTTTCCTGCAAATCCAATTTGAAGCCAATATACAACAAGTTTTATATTGTTTCTTTCTAAATTTCCCTCTAGATTTCAGAAATGGATGGATCTAGTGGTGGAAATATAAACGTGTTTCTACGAAATAATAAAATGGGAAAAACACTTGGCATAGGGTCCTTTGGCAAAGTGAAAATTGCGGAGCATGTATTTACAGGGATGTAAAGTTTCCATGAAGATTCTTGATCGCATTAAGATAAAGAGCATAGAAATGGAACAAAAAGGTATGGTCTTTTGATATTAACTTTTCCATTTATCTTTTATCTGTATGTTCAAAAACAAATTGTATGTGTGTGGAGTTTGATAATTGATTTTATTAAGCTATAGTTTTCAAAATCAGCGTGTGTTTTTCCGTTGGTTAAGTCGTAGTTGATTATATATGCGTAATTTATTTTTCATCCATCTGTTGCAGTGAGAAGAGAAATAAAAATTTTAAAATTGTTCATGCATCATCACATTATACAACTTTATGAGGTTGTAGAAACCCCAACAGACATATAGGCGGTTATTGAATATATGGAACATGGAGAGGTCTTTGACTACCTAGTACAAAAATACGATCATCGCAGTTGATGAGTTCCTTGTTCATGGTACAATAAAAAACAAGGAGAAAAAAATAGGACACTATTACACAAAGAAGAGAAAATCATTTAATACAAACTCAATAAAAAATAAAAGAAGTAGGTAATGAATTGAATCTCACATTTATGTATTAATCTTTAATCCAACCTTTAAAATTGAAGATAAAATTTATTGTTGTGCCTCAAATATAGTATTCACTGAATTGAATCTCACATTTATGAATGGTGATGGTAACGGCGAACAAGGCATGTTGTTGTTGTAACCAATGTGCAGCTATCATCAAGTTTTACTAATGGCAGAAAAAATGCGACTCAGCTTGACCATGGTAGTAATGGTGATGGATTCAAGGCCTTCCTAGGACTTCATCGCAATTTCTATTGCATTCTTCGACATTTTTCCTTTAAACAGCAATACAATATCTTTTTAGATTTGGCGTCCTACAAAATAGAGAACACACATATTAAATTACCATAAGACTAATAAAGAGTGATATATATTTTTGATTTGAGCCAGAAACATAAGGGTTGCAGATAAGTGTTGTTGTAAAATAATGCAATTGATACAATGCACTTCTTAAATAAGCAATATCTTCTATTTTTAAAAACTAAACACTTCAACTAGTACTGTAATAGGTTGGAGTACCGTTGTACTCCATTTTTCTATATATCTTTTGTAATTTTTTGCATTAAAAGAGTGTCATTAAATTTGAAGTGAGATATTTTTATCTTAAAAAGTAAAAATTTATTCCCAAAAAATAATGGATTATATATATATTCATTGGTTATAAAAAAAATCATCAAAAATAATTCTGAGAAATATATTGTCCTACATGACATTCAAATTGTAAGTAAAAATAAAAGAGCTTCAAGTAGCTTCCGACTTTTAAAGTGTATGATGGATAGGCAATTCCAATTTTTTTTAAAATAAAAAAAAAGGTTAAGAAAACGAATTTTGAAAACAATTTTATAATTTTTTATCAAAGTGAAATGGTTATTAAAAACTAAAAAATAAATAAATAAACCATAATATTTTAAAAAAATGTATTACAAAATGCTTTAAACATAAGTCACTGCAGGCAAATACAATGACGAAATAGAATAATACTGAGTTTTACGAAAATTGTAGCTCAAGAATGTACCTTCGGAAAGTAACTTTGAGGCAAGCTAAAATCTTCTTCATGATCGAGCATATTGATCTCTTCGTCGTCCGTTAACATTTCTATGTTGTAGAACCAACCCACCAATTCAATGACCTCCTCGGAAGAGAAGTGTCTATGAATACTCCTCTTTAGATATTCAACCAGACCAAAAAGGACAAAGTTACGTTGTATTCCTGCAAGTTTCCGTGGAGGATAAGTTACAAAAGCTTCAAGTAGCTTCTGCTTCAATTCAACCTGCGCTGAATCCCGTTCTTTCTCCTCTTTACGCATGCCATCTGGTTCCTCCTTCGGTTTTGAAGTTTGTCCGGCACCACTACTCATGTGTCGAAATTCAGTGTTTGTGTAGTGATTTTTCTGATTTAAAATGAAGCAATTGTGAGAAAACATATGTTTGTTGTTAAGCTATATTTATTATTAAGAATAAAAGTGGTACTCTAAACCTAGTTATAAGATGTCAAAGTTCATACACTTTAAATACATTCAAGTGGGTTCATCCACCACAACCAAGACAAACTTTTTTATTATGGATACCTTTCTGCTACTTTTACCATAATTGCTTAAACGTAGATCATATTTCAAGCATCTGATCAAATTAAATTTTGAAATTAAATCACCCCTCCAAGCTGCTGGCACCAAGGGTATATTAAAAACATTGGATCTAAGTCGAGATAGGTCGAGCTTAGCCCAGAGCAAGAAGCTAAGACAAACTGCATTCCATGATTTTCAAACCATGGAGCGAACTGAAAGTTGAACAACATTAAATGTCAAGAAAATTCTACTGGAGGCACCTCTTTTTGAGTAATTGTTTTCAAGTTTTAATAGAAAAGAAAAACATGCAACTCGGTAGAATGTTATATATAAAGTAGAACCTATTTTTTTGACATTAGTACAAAATATAAAAATTCTATGTTAAATATAAATGTCAAAGAAGAAAAAACATGATCCATTTTAATAGAGAGGTTATCAGTACAATTAAGGTCATTTTTGTTATGAATTTCAAAAATGATTTTTTTGTTCATTAATTTAAAGATCATTCAGTAAAAATCACTTTTTTACAAAAAAATAAAATAAAAAATTCAACTTGTTTGGGTAAAACTCTATAAAAATAAAAATAAAAATAAATTACAAACTTATATCCCCTTTTAACACTTATGTTTCTCTCCTCTAAACAAAATTAATGTTCGGAATCTACTTTCAAGAGCATTTCATTTGTGTTTTTTATTTCTATTTTTTCTAGATCTTAATTTTTATAAAATTGCAACAAACACACGGCATTAACTTAAGGGTTAATTTAGTAAATGGTCTCAATAAATATCCAACATTTTATTTATACACCCTAATCAATTTTGAATATTTACACGGGCCATTTACTTAATTATGAACAACATAAAGATCAACTTAAATGATCCAAAACACCAAGGAAAAAAATATGATATGCATATCAATTTATATAATGAAAAACAAATATAAATCAAATTGAAGATTTATTAGTGATGGCATACCTTTGGTACTTCGTTGATTTGATAATAAAAATATATTCTTATTTTCATAAAATCACCGCCAATGTCATGTTCACTCTCATCATCATCAGCGGCTATAAAAACCAAGATTGATCGAGAGATCAAATTGGCTTGACTAGAAATCATATTCATAGTTTAGATTGCTCATGTCCTCAGATCGAAAGTATCATAAGCCAAATAGATGATTGAATTTAAGATCTAATTTGCTTATGATGTTGCTAGTACAGTAATATAGTTGTAATTGTTGGACTCGCTGAGAAAATTAGATGTTGCAAAAATATGATAATAGAGAAGAAAGAAAAGATGATAAAAGTCGAAGAAGGAATTGGGGAAAATGAGATTCAGCGGCGTCTAATATATAGAATGAGTGACAAGAGGTGAGAGTGACTTTAGGGTTAGGAACTAGTATGGGCCTGGGCCTAACAAACTTGATTAACTAAAAGGACTAAATATATGAGCTTGAAATTGGGCCTAGCAAATTGAATTTATATAAAATGGGATCTAATATCAACCTATTTTGCAAGGGGTGCTTTTTTGATTTTCTCTTACTAGATTTAAAAAAAAACACCACTCTTTTTAATTAAAAATCTGAATTGTTTATAATAGATATATATGGGTATCCCTCTTTCGTAGATGATATGTTTTGTATCTTAAGATATGGAAACATAAACATTTAGTTATATGAATCCATGAGTAATAAACACTTATTAGGAATAGTTCACTCAATGGTGAATTCCCTCTAATATTTTGAAAAATTCTATGACTCAGTTGATTGGAGGTATTTGGGTAAGGTGATGACTAAAATGGATTTCCCGTTATGGATACATTGTATTTTGGAGTGTGTTTCTACTACAACGACGTAGGTTCTTGTGTATGGTAGCCCAACTGCAGAGTTTAAGTTGGAAAGAGGGATTCGTCACGGTGACCCTTTTTTTCCTTTTCTATTATTATTATTTGTTGAAGGGTTAAATGTCATGATGAACTCTTTAGTAGACAATGGGTTGTTTTTCTGGATACATTGTGAGGGTGCAAAAGTCTGTTTGGGAATCTGTTTACCGGTGTTTTTGATAAACAATACGTACTGATTTTGATTATTACAAGTAGGATCAAACCAAAATTCTAGGACATGTTGTGCATTTGTTTTTCAAGAAAAATAGTTCACATTCATCAAGTTCATAGGTTGCTTAATGAACAGGACGAGACCGTACGACATCATTCGAGATAAAAGTGAAAGGAAAGATAAATTGCATTGAATTAAAATGCAAGATAAAGGTTTTAAAGTGAAAATAAATGCAATAAATGCAAGATAAAAGTGCTAAAAGTTAAAATTGAAGAAACTTAAAGGAAAGATAAATTGCATTGAATTAAACTCGTGTCAGTACTTCGAGTGTTGTAAAAATTTTATAAGTAATTTGCGACCCACTTTCCCTATGGAAAACTACTATTTATAGAAAAATAACTAAAAAAAAGCATAATCCCACGATCAACACTTCTTCCATGTAGACAACTGCTTGTCTCCCACGTTTCCATTTTGGAAACCGCTTCTCTTTGAAATTTATAATCTTCCCGCCTCAATAGGAATTGGTTGGCTTCGTCGATATCGCATTCTTGACTCACGTCTTGTCAAAGTCTAAGGCTTTTAGACCTTTTTACGCTAAGTCCACTTCTCGTCAAACTCCTCTAGTTGAAGGAAAGGACTTCGATTCCTGCAAAGATAAAAGTCAACTAATGTTAACCACATTAAATGAGCCTTTTGAAATTACAGGCTAAGAAATTGCCCCCCAAAATTGCCATTTTCGACTGAATCAAGATCAAAGGAGAGAATTGACATTTTTGAAAACCCTTCCAAATGTTCCAACAAATTAGGTCATGGTAATTATGACTTCCAAGCGAAGTCTTTTCAAATGTTATTTCACTGCACACTTTCTACATTAGTGGGTCACCACTTCTGCAGTTGAAAAGATAGTGGGACGTCTCGTCCTTTCAGGGCTCAGATGTTGGTTGCAAGTTGTATCAGCTTATACGAAAAGTATGTCCACGTGGCGAATTTTTATTGGAATTGCAATTTCAAAATTTCTTCTCTTTTGATTCTATAAGAACTTTACTTACAACCTAAAACCCTTTTACTCTAAAAAATTTCCTTTACTTTTCCGAATTTTCTTGACGTCACCCATCAAAACACTGTCAGATTTTTACCCATTTGTTTCGATTTCGTCAAGAGGTTCTGAAGATCATTAGAAGCTGATGTCATCAAAAGCACCTCCTCAAAAGCTATTCACTAAAAGCTAACGTCATCAGATGTTCTGAAGATCATCAGGAGCTGAAGATCATTAGAAGTTGGAAGACTAGAAGCTTCAGATTTGTGTCAAATGCTGTTATTATCACACCTATCATTGCAGAAGAATAGAAGCTTGAAGCAACGGCTAATTCATAGGAATTTGAAGGCATTGGATGCTTATTCTTTGGAGAACGTTAGAAAAGGACAATAGTACAAATGTACAACCACTATCTCCACTACTCTGATTTGTGTCTGCATTGTACAAGAACAACAGCTGTGACTACGCTAGTATTCCTCTATAAATGGAATGGATTTGAAATTGTTCCCTCATAGGACAATAACCAAATCAAGCAACAAATCATTGGTGATTTGATCAAGCTTCAAACGACCCTTTTTTGATGTGCTGGAAATCAACAATGTCTCTCTCACACCTCTATAAAGGAGTGAAGACCTGAAGAATTGCAAGACTCTCACAACAATTTTTCAAGTGTCAAAACTTTGCTGAAATTGTTACACATCAAAGTTCACTTAGAATTTCTTAACCACTTTCATATCTTAGAAATTCTAAAGTCTTAAGAGTCTGTATCTGATTTGTATTGTGAACACCACTGATTGTATATCAAGTGTTCAACCTCAAACAAATTTCTTTGTAATTCTGTTTAAATAGAAGTCTCTTGCAGTTGTGCTTGAGAATAGGAAGTCTCTTGATTTTTTTCTTGAGCATAGGAAATCTTTTGCAGTTGTGCTTGAGTAATTTGAAGTCTCTTGCTAGTTTCAGCAAGTGAGCAGTTGTAATCAGATATTGATTTTAGTGAACTCTCCTTGGAAGTGCAAGGGGGACATGACTACTTCCGGTTTGTGGAAGAAACCTGTATAATTGCTTGGTGTCTTTCTTCTTCTCTCTCTCTCTCTTTACTTATCCGCTGCATTTAGATTTTGAACATCACTTCAGAAGCTAAACTCTATCTGCTTTTGAACTGTGACTTTAGTTTTAGGAGAAAAGAAAAAGAAACCACAATTCAACCCCCCTTCTTGTGTTTTTCTCACCTTCACATGCATCATCACATTATACGCCTTTACGAGGGTGTGGAAAACCCAACATACATATATGTGGTGACGGAATATGCAAAACATGAGGAGCTCTTTGACTGCATATTACAAAACTATGACCATCATTGTTGATGGGTTCCTTAATTATGGTACAATTAAAAAACAAGGCGACAAAATAGGACACAATTCCACAAAAAAGACAAAATCATACAATACAGACTCAACAAAAAATAAAAGAAGTTGGATAAGATTGATATTCTTTTTGCAAAATAGAGACCAAGGGCCTCTTTGAAATAGTTTTAGTTTTAAGTTTATAAAATATATTTCTTAAATCAATTTTAACAAACTATTTCTAAAATGAAAATAAATAAATTGAAAGAGAAACAATTGTGGAAGAAATATATATATATATATATATATATATGGGGGTTGCTGTAACACCCCAAAATTTTCATATATTTCATATAGGTATTTATCATAGTAATTATCGATTAACGGTAATATTTTATTTATTTATTATTATTTTTATTATAATTGGTTTATTATTTAAGTCATCAGTAGCATACATATGTGCATGTTTTATTTTGAATCAAAATAAATAAATAGAAACCAAATAATTGTTAGTATATAAATAGTAAAAAAAAAAAAAACATTATTTTTTCCCCTTTCTTCCTCTCTCTCTTCTCTCCTTCTCAAACTCTAGCCGTCACCCTTTTCTTCTTCTACTTTTTCAGAGGGGTGATTTAGGGTCAATTTTGACCTAAAAATCACCCCTCCGAATTGTTTTTCCTTCTATCGTAATTGAATAAGTGATTTCACATATTTTTTGTTCTTTCGTTTGTTTTTGTGATTTCGTCGTCTTTGAACGATTCTGTTTGGTTTGATTTCCCGTCTTTGTGCGGTGTGTTTTTGATTTCCCGTTTTAGTGCGGTGTTTATCTGATTCAGGTTGAAAGATTAGCTTTGAGCAAGGGCAGATCCGATCAATGACAATGGCTTTGGCGTCGTCAACGTTGCAGATCCGGAGACATGAATATAGTCATATTTTTAGGCATAGGTACTTTGCCGTTTTATGCTATTAACATGGGTGTTGTGAGTTTGTTCACAAATTCATCCTTTTTGTTTTTAGCGGATTTGTATTGTATCGATGTACTCTATCAATTTAAATGAATGAATATCGTTTATTTTTGTCAAAAAAAAATAGTAAAAAAAAGAATTGGATTGCCATAACCATTTTGAACTTGTGCATAATCCCTAGGGTTCGTTTGGTGCACATGATAGGATAGAGACATGATAGGATAAAGTGGTGGATAAAGATAAGATATGATAGTAACATGATAACATTTATCCTATCACATGTTTGCTACACACATGATAAGAAACATGATAATATTATTTTATCCTTTTATGTTTTGATACACACTTAATATTTGACATGATAAAATATATATCTTATATTTAAATGACAAAATTATCCATATGAAACAAATACATATCTTTTTTTATGGAAAAAATATAATAATTTCTTTAAGCAAAATTCATTAATATGCACATAATCCATGACAAAAGAAAATATAATTTAAGAAGTAAATGCAAAAACAGCAACACCATATCAGTATTATCCTTTGTTTTTATATTCTTTATACAAACTACATGATATCAATATTATGCTGAAGATAAAAAAAAAAAAAAAAAAGTGCAGAAGATAAGCATCAATTACGATGAGCTAAAACGAAGGGAAAACGAGACATTAAAAAATAAAAAGAAATGGGAGTTACGAAAGGTGTACAGGCGTGTGTTTTTGCTATCCTGTTTCTAACCCAATTAAAACATAGGATTGAAATAATGAAGGATGAATAGGATAGGATAAACAATGGGATACTTTTATCCTTTCATATTGATGCACCAAACAAGGAATTTAAGTAGGATATGATAATTTTATCATATCCTGTCTTCCTATCATGTGCACCAAACAGACGCAGTCACTACTATATACCTACGTAAATTGTGTCTGCTATCTAAACCTAATTCTTCTAATACACTCCGTGAACAGTAGAAGGTAGCGCTGCACTAAGTTTAGGATTAGCATCTGCGTTGTTCATGGTTCTATTGCCATCTTTGTCTGGGACCATGATTCAATTCCCATTGGATTAATAAATTGAGCGCATATTCTGCACCTCGTCGATGAGATACTTTATTTTATCGGTGGTTAGTTTTTCATTCTTTTAAATTATAAAATAGGTTTTAGACTATATTATGAATGGTTAATACATTACTTACGTGGGTATGTTATTGCATATTTTCTTCAGCGCGTATGGCTATTAGTGGCCATGTTGACCTAAAAGAAGGCATAAACTTGTTAAATGTAACACTCGTTTTTTCAAAAATGTAAATAATACAAATAATCAAAGTATCCAACGTAAAACGGGATATCACACTACATTTTAAGTATAAATAGAATAAAGTTGCTATTTATTAAAATCAACCTTGTCAAAATTTCAATGACATCGCAGCGGAAAATGAATTCATAGTTCAACAACTTTGGCACTACGGCCTCAACATAAACAACTTAATTAAAATTCTTAATCCAAAAAGGTTCAACAACATAGTTCATAAATAATACGCAACAGTGGAAAACATAACAAATATCCCCATCCCGTTACGTATCAGAGCGACCCTAAGACGACGCATGAGAGAGTCAACTCACATCAGCAGCTAATCCTGGTTATCTGCACGTTACCCACGTAGCGGCAACATTCAAACAGAATGGGTGAGATTTCACATTCAATAATAATAAGCATATAATTCATCAATGGAATTTAACAACCTAAACAACAATAAATAACAACAATAATAGTTCACATATACTTATTATCAATAATGATTCACGTATGCTCCACTTAGTTCCACTTAGCATTTAAATCAACAACTACTATTCAACAACGACGACGACAACAACTCAACATTAACGACAATGCGACGACACAACAACAACTTGACTATGCAATATGCATGTGGTACCAATCAACGCTGGAGCATAAGTTCCTAAAATCAACGCTGGAGTATAAACTCCTAAATCAATGCTGGAGTATAAACTCCTAAAATCAACGATGGAGCATCAACTCCTAAATTAGAGCATAGGCTCTCAAATCAACGTGTTTTGAATGATTAACATTCACAGGGCATGAGCCCCCAACTTTATATAAGTATGCATGGACTCAACAACTTAATCAACATCAACATACAACTTGAACGACTTGACAACATCGACAACATCAACATTATAATCTCATAGATATTCATCATTTAATTGCAACATCA
>Ga0315914_1012184_pt1 | contig 10010 bp, 6 predicted proteins | sample MpolenodulesMG_FD_203920 | JGI IMG/M metagenome (GOLD analysis project Ga0315914, IMG submission 203920) | Medicago polymorpha root nodule microbial communities from Los Angeles, California, United States - elongated nodules | ecosystem: Host-associated > Plants > Roots > Nodule | place: USA... | reverse complement strand
GTACTAACCCCGACCACCACCAAAAAGATGATGTGGTAAATGATATATTTTGTTTTTAAATAATACTCCCTCTGGATTGAAAAATGCGATCCCTAGCCAAAGTTAACCAAAAACCATTTCAAGATATTGACATCACTTATTCACAATGTACATTTTCTTTTGGCATCACAATGTACGTTTTCTTCCCCAATCTCTCATTTCACTCAATCAATGTATTGATATAGATTTAAGTATTTAACATGTCCATGTTTTGGTGTTGAGCGGTTCCTTCAATTCTTAAACCATACAAAGAAAAAAATAATTGGAATTTTACTATTTTCCTCTCTTTTTTTCTTCTTTGTTTTGTTAATTTAATTCATTTGTTTTTTTTTAAAGAAGTTTAATTCATTTGTTGTGTATCTCTTTCAATTCTTTATTATTTGTCTCATATACACACACACCATGCATTTGATAAAATGTTATAGTGGATTCTCATCAACATTAACGTAACCATGTTTGATGTTTTTCTTTTGTTTATTCATGAATGTTTTTATACCTACCGTGCTGATATATTGTATTAATTAGTTTTTTTTGGGTAGAATGACAAAAGAAAAAGAAGAAAAAAAACCTAAAAAGAGGGTTTAAGGGGCATCAAGCCTCAACAATGACAGGGCTTAATCTCATATTTTTCTTTGGTTTCTTTCTATAAATTAAAAAGTCACATCTAATCTTGAAGAGCGCTTAAGTTTGACCAAAAATTTTGCGTAATGGTTGCCCTCTCGAAACACATCATGGAAAGAAATGTTAGGAATATGCTACTTTAACCTAAAAAATCCAGTAACAAAGAATTGTATACATGTCTATGAGAGTGATCTAAATCTTGAAAAAGATGAAGGACTTCTAAAAAAATCTGATTCGCAAATAACTCGTCGAATATGAATTTAAGTTTTAGACAACATGATTAAAATTAAAAAAGGATAGTTTAGTCACTTTGCTGATATATTATATTAATTAGTAGATTTGAATATAATTATTTGGTTAAGAAAGAAAATTTACAAATAAAGCATCTGATTTATTAACGTTAAACGTTAAGTTTGACTTCACACTCTCTCCCCCAAAATTAGACCGTTACAAAAAAGCACTTATTTTTCACTTTACACAATCATCAATCACAACAAAACACACTCTCAAAAACCTTAACATTTGATCATCAAAAAACCAAACATCATGTCAAAAACAAACCCAATTCTTGAACCTTTACTTCATGTCCTTGATCCAATTTCATTGATCCTTAACCAAAATTCAAATTCAAACCAACCTTGTCCTCTTAGACTTTCTTCTTTAGAAGATAGTTTTGTTATGGAGAGAGGAAGGAATTATGATGCTTATGCTGAATTGAGGGAAAAAAGGTTGCGGTTAAGGTGTTTGATGAATGTTCAAGATGAGAGTTTTGAGATTGAAAGTGAAAAACTTGTTGACCCGTCAAGGAATTTGGTTGAGTTTGATGGTGATTTGGGTTATGGGAGAAATGGGTTGTTGGAAAAAGAAGAATTTTTTGAGATTGAATCAGAGAAAGATTTGGTCCCATCATGGAAAAATGCTAACTTTGAAGGTGGATTTGGTTATGAGAGAAAAGGGTCATTGGAAAATGATGAGAGTTTTGAGATTGAATTTCAAAAACTTGTTTCTTGTGGGAGAAATGGGTCTTTGGAAAAAGAGGAATTTTTTGAGATTGAGCCACCAAAATTTGCAGGCAGAACAAAGAAAGAGGTTATGTTTGAAGGTGATTTGGGTTATGGAAGAAAAGGGTCATTGGAAAAAGAAGAAAATTTTGATATGGAACTGCAAAAACTTGTAGACTCAGCAAAGAAAAAAGTGAACTTTCAAGGGGGTTTTGCTTATGGGAGAAAAGGGTTGTTGGAACAAGATGAATATTTTGAGATTGAAGCACAAAAATTTGCAACCAAAACAAGGAAAGAGGTTAACTTTCATGGTGGATTTGGTTATGGGAGAAAAGGGTCACTGGAACAAGAAGAAAATTTGGTGATTGAACCACATAAATTTGTAGCCTCAACAAGGAAAGAGGTTAGGTATCAAGGTGGATTTGGTTATGGGAGAAAAGGTTCATTGGAAAAAGAAGAATATTTTGAGATTGAACCACAAAAACTTGCAACCAAAGCAAGAAAAGAGGTTAAGTTTCAAGGTGGATTGGTTAGTGGGAGAAAAGGGTCTTCTGTTGTTGGTCAATCTGTGCCTGATTTTTCTGCTGTATTGAGGAAAGAGAATAGGAAGCCATTGAATTATTTGCCTGCAGTGATGGAGGTAATGACACCACCTTCCAAGAGTAGTTTTTCTAAGGATAATGATGGAATGATGTCAAATTCAAGAGGGAGTAAGTCAGAGAGTGCAGGGGAGAAGAATAAGAAGAAAACGGTTGGCGGTGGCGGTGTTTTGATGGGAAGGAAGAGTTATGCTTGCATTGATGAGCTTAGGAGTTTGTCTTCTGCTACTGCTACTGCCATCAATGGTGAAGGAAGAGGAGGAAGGAATAGTAGAGTTTTGAGGAAGTCAGTATCAGCACATAGACAGTTTTGAATCCTAGGTTCCTTAAAGTTTCGATATTTTTTTCATTGTTTGTTGAATTTGCTGATTTGAGAGGCTGTGTTGATTGTTCTGATATTTCTCTTTTGTTTTTCGATATTCATTCTATTGATCTTTGAATTGCTTTTGATGGTTTTACAGTATCGTATTCTGTAAAGATTTGATGTAAGTACGAGTGTTGATTGCTATACCACAAATATTATAGGAAAAATGCATAGTTATCATTCTTCTTGAGTGGATTTGATTTTGTTAATTGTGTTATTTTCTTTTTATTGATGAAGCTGTCAACTGTGTTCTGAAATAAAGTATCATTTCAAGATTCATAAAAAATAGTAATCTGGTAATTGAACAAGTTCAACATGAAGCATTTTAGTCGGAATTTTGGGGGAATCTTTTGCTTCTTCATGGCATGCTTAGGAAATGATAGACGTTAGATCTTTCATTTGCTTGACTTGGTCTTCAATATGAAGCATATTAGTTTCAAACCATAGTTGTGTCGGAATTTTTAATATTGCAGAAAATTGACCTGGTCTCAATTGCAGTTGCGTTACAGTTGCAAGAGACATAAAAAATTTGAGATTGCTTGCAGCATAAATCATGATCATAAACCTTTCTTAAAAACCCTAATATTGGTCGGAATTTTGGGCAAAATAAACTCAACAATAACAAAATTAAGGATCATTATCCAAAAGATCCCAAGAGACCTCTAATTTAGGAACAACATCATCAATAAATTTGTACACCACTGTATAATGATTCTTATATCAGATAAAAAAAAAACCAGACAAATTACTGGTGATATGTTGCATGAACAACTTAGAGGTGTTTTAATAGCATAATCTTATTAAATTCAAATAGTACCAAGCCTAAAATCTACAAGATCTTCAACAATTTCATCGACCAAAATTTGAAGTACATCCCCACCAATATCAACACCGACCTCAAAAGCTTCAATGTCGAAATCAGTCCATTTTCCTAATGAGTGACTCATCTCCCAATCAATTATTTGGTTTAGTTCCATGCCAACCATACATTCCCACTTTTTAATCTCACTCTTGACCTCTTGAACCAAAATCTCAGCTTTCATGCACAAAGGAGCCTTTGTCCATGCACACCATGACTTAAACACGCCATAATAATTTTGGCAGCAATTTGATTCTAGATACTCTATTACACAATCAAACAGAAATCCCTTAAGTTGGTTTCGATTAAAATTCCTCTGCGTAGCATCGGTTGCAATGTTGAGTTCATCAAGAAGAATGCAAGAAATGAGAAGCTGTGGCAATACTCCTTCCTCATTGTTCCTAGTGACATTTCCAAGAACCAATTCAGCAATGAAGATAACTTCTTTCATATGATCCAGCTTGCTTCCTGTCAATCTTGTCCAAAAAGAATCTAAACTTTGTAATATCTTATCAATTCGGTAAACAAGTTTGGTCAGTATCTTACAACCTATCTTCCCTGTGTTAAATGATGCTGCGGAATCTAAAAGTTCGCCTTCATGTTTCAATCGTTCAGGTTGGTCGTAAAGACAATTTGTAGAGCCAGGGTGAAAACAATGCCCTGAAATCAAATTGAAGATCAAAGACATTAAAACGAGAGGATTAAAGTGATGAAAGTTAGAAATCATATTTTCTTAACTGCGTTTACCTGAGCCTTCATCGAGACTACTGGAAGAAAAGGAAGCTTCCAAGACTGATCCAGGACTGAGATGATTACCATTGCACGAGGTTCCGAATAATCCAACATGATTTGTCTCACACTGATATCCGTAGAAACAAGGTACGATGTCAGGTATAGTAACCAAAGTACAAGCTTAAATAAAACATTACATTTAACAGAGAGATCACGCTTAAACTGAGTATAAGAAAAAGCTCTTCGGCTATAAGCTATGAAGCACCAACACGGACACCAATTATGCAATCACAACATTAATACTGACACGTTGACACCAGAATAATTTGAGAAAATGAAAGTAATTGAATATAACCAATGCATTGATGGCATGTCGGACATGAGATACACTTTCAATCTAAGGTTTCCCCATAACTAATATCCAACATATGATTTGTAGGACCAAAAAATGATAAATAAGTCAATTAAATAACGTTGATTATAATGAAAATAAGGAACTGAGTATTACCTACATTTACTGATAAGTGATAACTAAAAGTAGATGCAGAAAGACCAAAGAAATAATAATTAGACAATATACAAAGAGAAAATGCACATGGAAACCAACCTTGGGACATTTGTCATTGAACATTTGATCAATGGAACATGTTAGGTGCTCTGCATTCAGAACAGATATCAATTCTTGAAGAATCAATGCAGGTGATCTTTTAGGTTGATCACCAGTAACCAACTCCTCACTTTCTCTGGACCTTAATTCTTTCAGCTTCTGTTCTAGAAAAGCACCTAAAACATCTTCTCTCAGGGGTCGATGATGTCTTTGGAAACATGTCCGAATCTCATTATCACTTTTTGCCTCTTCCTTTTTCTTAAAAGGTGAACTAAAGGTAGATGGTGCTGCCTTGTTCATCTTATCGGTTTTTAGATAACCTCCTCTTTTACATTTGACATTAGAATTGTTTGGAGAGGAAGTGTCAAAATTCTTCCTTTTTTCTCCTTGTGCATCAGAACCTTGTCTGCTTGAAGGTTTCCTTTCTAGATCAAATTTGCATCTATCTGCCTTAGTAGGAGACCTTATCCGAGTTCGACCACTTAGGCTTTGATTCAAACCAACAAAGTCTTTATTACCACTTACAGTGCTTGAAGTTGTAGCTGATGAGACTCTCTTCTCTTGCATATTACTATTTCTTGATTCAAATGATATTCTTTCATTGTTTAACATCCCTTCTTGTGGTCGAGTTTTATGTTTGAAGGAAAAAGAGGATATACCATCGTCCTCTAAGCCTCCATGAGGTTCGCGTGATGAATCACATTTTGCAAGCACATATATTCTTCTGGAAGTGGATTCATTACAAGCATAAGCATTCTTTTTAACATCGTCATCAACATGAGTTATGATCTTCTCCTGGCTTCTGAGAAGAACTACATCATTTTCATGAGAGGGTATGAATGATCTTTTGTTTTGCGCTGATGCTGAAGAGAAGTCGGTGAAAACATCTGAAACAATAGGTCTGCTGATCTCAACATCAAGCGAATTGCCGCAATTTTTGCATGTATGCTCCCCCAATGACTTGTCTATGCCAGAATTATAACATGATTGATTGTGTATATCTTGTGGCCAAGTTGCATCCATTTCTGTCACAATTCCGTTATTGGTAGGACACTTTGAAATGGAAGATGTAAGAAAATATTTGGATCTGTTTGTAGCCTGCAAACCAGGTTCCAAGATCTTAGTAGCTGCTTCTATCAACCTTGAGCTTCGAGATGTACTCTTTCCCGAAGAAATTCTCGGACTCTTCAAAGGCGAAACAAGTTTATTAGCGTGATGGTGACTGTGACGATGATGATTGTACCTTCTCACTTGCGACAAAACACTCTTGATTTGCAATGCATCAGCACCAAACCTAGTCACTGCTCTTCTCTCGTTCGCCTCCGTTTTCCGAAGCTTCTGAGGCCTTGACTCATGCCTTGCATTCGCAACTTTGATCTCCAAAGACTCCTCACCATCATCACTATCAGAAAATGAAGATTTCTTGGATTTATCTCTCTTTGAAGATGGAATTGATTCTAGACCCATCAACCTAGCTACAAGACTTGGTGCTTTCATTTCATGCTTTTGTTCTACCTCTATAACACAATTCCCACTTTTTTTCGCATTTGAAAAACCTCCACTGTTCCCATTAGCAATCTACAATCAAAATAAATATAATATATAATATAATCACAATAAGCAAATACCGAAAAGAAGGATTTGAATTTGCTGCAATAACAAATTCACGCAGTCAGCACATCGAAAGCCACGAGTCAAGTTCGAACAATCTAAATTTCAAACTCGGTATTTTAGTTTAAAAAGCGAATTTTGCTTGCTTTATGAACCGTCCGATCTCGATTAAATGGTCATTGAAGTGCCGACCGTGTGAATACGTGGAATTGCAATCTATAAGAAAGCTTTTCAAGTTCAACACCAAAGAAAACTAAATTCAAACCAGCACAAACTATCACATGTTCTTACCAAATGGAGTTGGGAATTTGGCATTTTGTCATCTCCTTTAAACTTCTTCAAAGAATCTCTTTTTGCACTAGCTGTCACAGTTCACAACAAAAAACCCAACACTCTCATCAGTTTCCACAAATTTGTACAAGACCCTCATGTCAAATTTTCACATTTATGTTGTCTATCTAACTTTTCATAAATATTGATAATTTTCAATAAAAACTCACTTATTAACTATTTAAGAAAATAATGGAAATAGACATAAAACACTTTCATTTGGCAATGTCACCTCAAAATCTAAAGAGAGCATCCTTTACACTACCAACCTCAAGTGTGTGATACTATGAAGCACGGAGACTCCTCTAATTTGACACCGACACATATAATTACACTGAATTATGTGATTTTCTCAAATTATTAACGGTGTCGTGTCCAATGTCTGTGTCCGCATTCGTGTTTCATAGGTGATATATAAAAATAAATAAAATAAAATGCAGAACTTGTTTGTATTGTTTAGATTAGATAAGACTAACCAGGAGGAGGAAGAAGTTTTTTGGTGAAAAATCTCTTCTTTGTGAGTCTACTATTCCAATCAAACAGCTGAGAGAAAATTCCAACACATCCACCACCTAGCTTTTGATTATTCTTCTTCTCTGTTATTGCTAAACAAGATGAACCATTCACACTAACATCATCACTCATTTTCTCAACACTTCACTACCTAATGAAAAAACACAAAAAAACTAAATCAATTTCACAACTTCACTACTAACAACAACACCAAAACTTCATTATCTTCCAAACAGTGTTTTCACTCAAAATACGAAATATCATATCTAACAAGAAAAACCCTTCAAACTAACACTTACTACAAAACAAAAACATGCAAAAAAAGAAAAGAAGATAGTAATTATTACAGCTTCACTAGAAACAAAAACACTATTTTTGAACTTCTTTTCAAAACAGTTTTGTAACATAGAAACTAAAACAGTAACACATGATTGTTTTCCCTCCAAAATCCAAAGTGAAGCAACAAAGTAAGAAAGAAGTTTCTGCATAGAACAAAGCAATAATGACAATCACAAAAGGACAAGTTGAATGAACAGTACTGCAAAACCACCTAAGAAGAAAATGACTCTTCAGGCAAAAAACGACAGACAGGAGCGGTAGAAGAACCGAAGATGAGACATAAAGCAAATTTGAATATACATATGATTCTGTTGGAAAACTAAACTTTAATAGTACTAGTTTAATTACACTTCATTAATATTAATATTAAAAACAATAGTATAATTTTATAAAATACTACAAATTAAATCGGCTAGTTTATCTATGAGTTTTGCTAGAATCCACTCATGAAGGTGTGTTTTAGCAATCGACATCTCAAAGTGTGATTTTCACTTTTTAGTTATAAATTTGCTAAAAAACACTTTCATAAAAATTAGTTGGTGTCTTTTAACAAATGCTCATAGAATAACTTGCTAAAAGACACCTTCATAAAAAGTGTCTTCTAGCAAAACCCTTTATCTATTATCATATATCTTATAAGTTCATACGACATGAATTTGTTTATCAACTTTCCGCTATTTTTTTTTTACTGAAGAGAGACTCAATGAGTTTAATTTTGTATTCTGCTGAAGTTAATCATATTCGAGACATTGTAGAATATTAAATATGGACATTTCTCTGCATCAATATTTAAACATCGGTGTTCGTCACGTTGCATGAGTTTAGTCCCTTATGCTAAACCTAACCTCCATTGATTTTTAATCTTGTGTAGTATTAAGGGACACCATTCAAATCTTTGAAAACAATTATAAAATAATTAGACTTAATTACAATTTTAATCTCACTACTTTGTCAATTTTTGGATTATGGCCCAATATTTCTAATTTCTCAATTTTGGTACCCTTACTTTAACAAATTTTGAAATTAGATCAAACACTTAATAACCCCTTTAGGTTGGTTTGCTGATGTTAACTTGAAACTTTGAAGTGTGTTTATTCTCAAGGTATCATATTCGATACTCTTCAATGCCGATTTAAACGAATTAATTTAACTTATTCAAAAGAAAAAAGATCAAACATTTAATTTTAAGGGTGACATGACAATTATTAATTTGATGTAGATTGTTAACGTGGACGTCACATCAACATTTTAATTAAATATTAATATTTTATTTTTTGTAACTTAAAATTTTAATTAAATAAAGTATTAGTATATTTAATTAAAATGTTGATGTTGTGTTCACATCAATAATCCACATTATCATGTCATTCTTAATTTAAGCGTTCGATCTAATTTAAAAAGTTGTTAAAATTGATGAACCAAAGTTGCAAAATTAAAAACATGGAGACCAAAATTAAAAACATGCCTATCAATTATACTTCCAACTCTTTCTCCTTTTTTGTTAAGTAGTCTAGTGACTGGTGGTCACACATTTTAAATGTGAAAAAGTTGGGTGTTCGAGGTTCGAACTCCAACTCTGAATATATTATGTATTGTCCAACTCTTTTTAATGTATACATAAAATATGTCATGTAGTTTTATAAATATTGTCATGGTAATAAATAATCATTGTTTAACGAATCTATAAAAAAAACTATATCTTAAAATTATAAGTTTTTTCTTCTTCTTTCTAATAACTTAAAATTACACGTTAAACATATATAAAAACAATAGTTACACAATTTTTTATGCTAACACATGTTAGTAAATGAGTGGAAGAGTAACAATGAAGAACAAGAATTTCAATGTAACAACAAGAATCTGCATCACAACACAAAGGAAGCATTGGAAAAATATGAGAGAAATAAAGTGCAAAAAGAACACATGATGGCAATAATCAAGCAACGTGGGACACTGTTTGAGAAACCCTAGATAGACACAAATGTAGCTCGAGGAAAACCTGTTACCTTTGCCAGCGAATTTTACCTTTTTCTTGGTGCATGTGAAACAGCGCGTGCAGTAACATATGCGCGTGGGATTCATTCATTAGTCACGTGATACAGAAAAAAATCACCCTCGCCCATCGATTGAAGCAAACTTAGAAGGAGAGGAGAGTGGTCATATTAGTCAACTAGCTGTGTTGTTTATATAACTATACTAGACCATTGACCCGTGCTGACGCCCGGGCCATATAAGAGAACAAATACAGCGGAAATAAGAAAGTAAAAATTTTACTTGAATCGAAAAAATAGTATGATTCAGTTCATAAAATTAATTGCCGCAAACGTTTTTAATGTACAATATTAAACAATTTCCATGACATCAACCCTGTTACGGTAACATGACATATAAATTT
>Ga0315914_1012182_pt1 | contig 10011 bp, 8 predicted proteins | sample MpolenodulesMG_FD_203920 | JGI IMG/M metagenome (GOLD analysis project Ga0315914, IMG submission 203920) | Medicago polymorpha root nodule microbial communities from Los Angeles, California, United States - elongated nodules | ecosystem: Host-associated > Plants > Roots > Nodule | place: USA... | reverse complement strand
CAAATTCTCCACCATGATCACTTCTGACTTTTAAAATTTTCAGTTCTTTTTCAGATTGGATTTGAATGCAGAAGTTGCTAAACACATCATATGAATCATCTTTAGATCTTCTTCAGACTCGTTTCTTCAGACGCAGTTCTTCAGACTCATTCTTCTAGATGCTTTAAGCTTCAAATAAATTCCTTTGCTCTTGAACTTGTTCAATCAGAATCTCTAAGAATAGTACTTTGATCATGGATCCTGCACACTTGAACAAATTGTTTAGCATATCCAATTGATTATTTTTAATACCTTGTTATTGTCAAAACTCAATAGGTGACTTGTGAAGCACCCTTGTTCCAACAGTTTCCTCTTCCATACCAGAATCATCATTCTGAAGATATGATGTTCCAACATCTTCTTGAACATTGGGCTGTTTTTCATGAGAGTCATCAACAATAACATTGATGGATTTTATCATGACTTTTGTTCTTGAATTAAACACCCTGTACGCTCTATTGTTCGTAGAGTAGCCAAGAAAGATTCCTTCATCACTCTTCAGATCCATCTTCCTGAAGCCTCCACAGTTACTTTATATGTTTTTGATGATGTTCTTTATCTTTGCATATTGTTTAATAGTTGCATGTTGATTAGCATGTAAAAGCACCCAACATCTATGTGTCTTAGTCTAGGATTAACTTGTGAAAACGTGTCATTTTTCTGTTTATAGCAACTGAATCGACTCATCACTCACTGAATCGATTCATCTAAGTCTCTGACTATGGATGAATCAATTCACAACTCCTTGAATCGTATCACACTTGAATCGACTCACTTCAGTCTGAATCATCCCACAAAACTCTCTAACTTGCATTGAATCAATTCATCCAAAAGTTGAGTCGTATCATTCTTCATCCTGAGCTCACTTGAATCGATTCACTCTTGCATTGAATCGTTTCATCCTTCATGCACTTTTTATTTGTCTTTTAATGTCTGAATCGATTCACTCATTTAGTGAATTGATTCACCATGTTGTTTTTGTGCGAAATTTTGCTCTTATCACCCCTCACTATATATAGTCTCCTCCTCATAACTCCCAAATTATTGAATCATTTGTAACTATTCTCTCTGGGTTTCAAAAACTCATTGCACGTAAATTCTTCAAGATTAAACACTTTTTCTTAGAATCACTTTGTACATTGAGTAACAATGATTTGCTAGGGTGCTAGTAGGGATTGTTAGTTGGTTCTCTCAAAAAGATTGATTGGGCTTAATCAAGGCTTCAAAGTGAAGTGAATAATTTCATTCCAACTCCAAAGGTCTTGGGGGTCTTTCTAACTGTTCTTGAAGTCGAAGGGGATTTGTTTACCAGACGTAGCATCGAAGACTTGAGTGAAGAGTTAGAAGGGGTGCACGAGTAATCAAGGATCCGAAGATTCAAGGAGCACCAAATTCAAGGGTCACTAGGATTTTGGGGGAGTGTTTGCTTAGGGGTTGAAGAATTAGGTTTAATTTCAACGAACTCTTGTAAACGCATTGTAATCAACATTTATTACTTAGTGGATTGATGAGTCAATAATTAGTGATTTTAATATAATATTTAAGTTTATTTTATTTAGATTTAATATGTTTTTATTTCCTTTTTAGAGCTATTTTACTTCAATTGCAACTTATTTTATTTCAGGAACAAATATTTAAAAGATTGAGTCTTGGAGTAATAAAAAGGAGATTTGGAGCTGATTCATGCCAAAAATATGAAGATCTTATACAAAAATATCTTGTGCACAAAGTTTGAAGATCCTTCACCAAAATATGAGCATAGGCGCGCCCCTCATTGTCCTTTTGCTGCTTTTGCTTTTTCGATAAGCTGCCTATTTTAGTATTTCTGACCTAGAGCCCATGGTTTCTTGTGCAACATTTTAGTGATTTAATTCTTGGTGATCAAGTCAATGTTAGACTATAAATAGAGCAGCCATCTAGCTTGTATAATCATCTTTTGTTCTGGGAATTCAATAATGACAATTGTTTTCTTTAATAAAAGTTCTTCTTTTATTTTCTTTTTATTTTATTTATGTTCTTCTATGTCTATGATGAACATGAGTGAGTAAACTCTTCTTGTCTTGGGATTGTTGGATGAGTCTATTGACCTAATCCTAATCAAATCAAGCCTCGAACCCTAATTTTATGTCAATCTACTTTCTAATCTAATTTCACTGTTTTTATAATGAATTAACAAGTATCAAACTCATATAGCGACATCGGAGGGTTAGTACTTGTTAATTCATCATCACAAATATCAAAGTGAAGCATCGAAAGAAGAAGTTTTGACATTGGAACAAGTGAAATTAGACAAGGATTGCAAAACATGATAATAGTCTAGCAAACCTTGAGACAATTAAAGTTTCGTTCTTCAAGGATTCCAATCGCAATCAACCATGAGAATAGGCGTGGTTGCTAGAGGAACACACTCACTGAAACCGAAAGGAGATGTGATGGGATTAAGAGAAACTTGTCTTTAGAAAGTAGGTCCAACATAAAGTTACAGGTTTAGGGTTTGGTTTGTGTCCCAAGGCACTTTTTATTATTATTTTCAACTGTTAAAAATCCCAACTTTTCATGTATACTTTCTTCTAAACATTTATAAAAGTTAATTAAATTAAACAACTCCCTGTTGGAACGTTACTCTCTTATTACTACATCGGTAAACTGTGCACTTGCGGATTTACTACATCATGGATGACCTTGGTGAAGGTGTACTTCATCAGGAAGAGTAGACGTAGCTCTAACGAGGACAAGAAAGAGAGAACTACTATAAAAATATCGGTGTTATCTCTCTTCCTTATCCTATTTACTTTTTGTTATTGCATGTGATTAATGGAATAATTGTTAGGATAATTGCTAGTGTTGATCTAAGTTGTTTTTCAATGAAAGATTATCTAATTCATTGAATTAGGTTTTAAATAATCTTCTTAGATCAATTGATTGCAACATCTATTCGATTCTTCAATTTCACATGTATTGTGTTTTCATTTGATAGCATATTATTTATTTCGTATAGGTATGATCTGAAATTGTCTAATAGTTTTGTACATTGTTCAAGGTTTATTAAAGTTTGATTGCATAATAAGATTTATATCGTGAATCTCAATTTTAAGATTAAATCTTATAGCACATATATTTGCTCTTTCGTACATTATTGTGATTGTTCGCGCACGATTCCAATAGTCGATTTCGTTAAACTCTAGTTTTATTAAAACTCTAGAAAAACTTTACAAAATGTTATTCATCCCCCCCCCGCCCCAGCTTATAAACTAGTTATCCATATAGACCAGCAAGTGGTATCATGGACCTTGGTCTCTTCTTACGGCTAACTACCGGAAGAGTTGATCCATATGGCTAATAAGGAGCCCAAGAGGGCGTATGATAGAGCACCTATTTTCGACGGAGAAAATTACGACTATTGGAAGTAATGCATGAGCATTCATATCCAATCGATGGACATGGACATGAGGGACTTTATGGCCAGCGGGCGGTTTCAACCGCAAGTTGTTGCCAACAGTGCAGCACAAGATAAGCCAAAAGCCGATTGGAGCAATGATGACAAAAAGAAGGTCCAATACGATTTGAAGGCACGAAATATTCTCATCTCCTTTCTTGGGGTTAATGAGTATCATTCCGTCTGTCATTGTAGGACTGCTAAACATATGTGGGATTCATTGGAAACCTTTCACGAAGGAACCAATGATGTTAAACAATCAAAAATCAATACCATTGTGCAACAATATGATCATTTTTATATGGAAGATGGTGAAACCGTCTCCTCCATGCAAATGAGATTTACTCATATTGTAAACAAGTTACAAAACCTTGGAAATAAGATTTTGAGATGTATGACAAAGGAGTGGCAGCCCAAAGTTACCGCCATCAAGGAATCGCAAAATCTCAATGTTCTTAGCATGATCACACTCTTTCGAAAGTTAAAGGAACATGAGCATGAGATCACTCGGTTCAAATCAAGTGAGGAAGGGAGCAAGTTGAAAGACAAGAAACCGGTTGTGTTTAAAGCCTCTTCGTCCAAGGCAAGTTCATCTAACACTAGTGAAGGCGACTCCAAAGGAGAATCAACAAATGAAGAAGATATGGTACTCTTTGTGAAACGTTTTAATCGTTACATTAAAAAGCATGGATTAAGATGTAGAGATAAAAGCTCTAGAATATCACAAACAAAAGGAGAGAATAGTATAGAGGAAAACGTTACATCCGATAAGTCAAAAGGAAGGAGGGATTACATAGCATGGTAAGATGATGAAGTATCATCCACAAAAAACGACTCCGAAAATGATGAAATTGCTCAACTATACTTCGTGGGACAAAGGAAGAAATCAATTGAGGTTAGTGACCAAAAATCTAAATTTAATCCATCCTATGATGAGTTGTAAAATGTTCTAGTAGAAAATGCATGGAGATGCCATGAATGCGTTTAAAACTATCAGAACCCAAAAGAGAACCATTCTCAAATTGGCAGCCGAAATTGAAAAGATAAGAAAGGATTTTGAAAACTTTAAAAACGAACATCCATCTCTAAAGAAAGAATTATTTGCAATTCCTCCTAAAGAGTCAGCTACTATCAATGTTTCAAAGTCTTTAAAAACCGAGGACATCAATACTTGTTTAACTTGTCCTAGACTACAATTAGAGATTGTTTCTCTAAAAAGTAAGATAGAACAAGTCTCAAGTGCCTCTATGACTTTTGCTAATCGATTTACAAAACCTTCAAGTTTCAAAATTCACATAAGAAAATGCTTAAAAACAAAAATCGAAAAGGCAAAACTCATGAGCACAAAATAAGGTGCTACTATTGTAGAGAAATTGGGCATACCACTCCTCATTGCCATGTTATGAAAACTTTAGTTCCAAAAGGCATTATGATGTGGGTATCCAAAGTGTCTACCTCTGTCACTAATCCCAAGCACCCAACTTGTGTTGGGCACCTGAATCTTACCTAAATCATTTGTAGGAATGCCTTACAACCTCGCAAAGAAAGTGGTATTTAGATAGAGGTTCCTCAAGGTATATGACGGGGGACACCTCAATGTTCATTGACTTTACAAGAAATAAACGAGGCTTTGTCTCCTACGGCGATAATAACCAAGGTAAGATCTTAGGCAAGGGTGTTGTGGGAAATCCCTCCACAGCCACCATTAAATACGTCAGGTTAGTTGATGGGCTTAAACATAACCTCCTTAGCATCAGTCAGTTTTGCGACAATGGGTTTACAATCACTTTCAACACCCAATGTTGCATAATTAAACATTATGATGACAAGGATATTATGTTTAAGGGATTGCGTGTTGATATTGTATATGTTCTTGATTTAGAAGATGTATCATCAAGTGGGGCTAAGTGTCTCATAGTCAAGAATGAAGATTCTTGGTTATGGCATAGACTTCTTAGTCATGTCCACTTTGATTTGCTAAACAAAGTTGTGTCCAACGATCTAGTCATTGGGTTACCAAAAATAAAATTTGAAAAGGACAAATTATGTAATGCTTGTCAAAAGGGAAAATAAACTAGAGTGTCTTTTAAACCTAAAAACATTGTTTCTACCTCAAAACCTCTAGAGCTTCTTCACCTAGATCTTTTTGGCCCTTGAAGGACAAAAAGTCTAGGTGGAAAATATTACGGTTTTGTTATAGTTGATGACTTTTCTAGATTTATTTGGACATTATTTTTGTCTAGAAAGGATGATACCTTTGAAGCCTTTATTAAATTTGCCAATGTAATTCAAAATCAACTTTCTTCAAAAATTATCTCTCTTAGAAGTGATCATGGTGGTGAATTTGTTAATCATCGCTTCAAAAACTATTATGACGAGTTTGGCATTTCACATAATTTTTCATGTCAAAGAAATCCTCAACAAAATGGTGTGGTTGAAATGAAAAATAGAGTTTTGGAGGAGTTAGCTAGAACTATGATTAATGAAATGAACCTCCCTAAGTATTTTTCGGCGGATGCTATCAACACTGTATGCCATATCTTAAATAGGATTATCATTAGACTTATCCTAGATAAGACACCCTATGAACTACTTAAGGAAAGGAAGCCAAACTTGTCACATTTAAGAGATTTTGGATGTAATTGTTTTATTTTAACAATAGAAAAGATAAACTTGGCAAGTTTGATGCAAAGGCCGATGACGGTATTTTCTTAGGATACTCATCTAATAGCAAGGCATATAGAGTTTTTAATAAACAGACTCTCACAGTTGAAGAGTTCATTCATGTTGCTTTTGATGAGACACCTCCCCAAGAAGTTGAGAAAGGTACTTTTGGTTTTGATATTGTAGGAATAGATACCAAGGAGATTGTCAAGGATGGTGTCCAATAAGTAGCTCCTCCGAAAAATGAGGACAACAAGGACAAGGAATTGGAGCAAGATTTACAAGAGGACGAAAAATAAGAAACCTCACCATCGTCTCCTCATGATTGGATCACCACGAGAGATCACCCCTTGGAAAATGTTCTTGGTGATATTAGAAAGGGTGTAAGTACAAGGTCTCAAGTAAGTAACTTTTATGGTTTTACTGCTTTCGTTTCTCAAATTGAGCCTAAAACCATTAAGGAAGCAATAGTTGACAAGTTTTGGACTCTTGTTATGCAAGATGAGCTAAATCAATTTAAAAGAAATGAGGTTTGGGACCTTGTCCCTTGCCCAAAAGGAAAGTCAATTATTGGCACCAAATGGGTTTTTAGGAACAAGTTGGACAAAAATGGGATTATCACAATAAATAAAGCAAGGCTAGTTGCTAAAGGGTATAACCAAGAGAAAGGAATTGACTATGAGGAAACCTATGCTCCCGTAGCCCGACTCAAAGCTATACGACTACTTTTACCTTTTGTGTCTTGCCTTGATTTCAAATTGTTTCAAATGGATTTTAAATCTGCCTTTTTAAATGGTTTACTAAATGAAGAGGTCTACGTTTCCCAACCACCCGAATTTGAGGATATTGAATATTCGGATCATGCTTACATATTGAAAAGAGCTTTATACGGTCTCAAACAAGCTCCTAGAGCTTGGTATGAACATTTGAGCAAGTTTTTGTTAGAAAAAGGGTTATCTCGTGGAAACATAGACAACACCCTATTTACTAAACATAAAGGTAAAGATATTCTACTCGTTCAAGTATATGTTGATGATATTATTTTCGGTTCTAGTAATGACATTATGTGTCAAGAATTCTCTAAGTTGATGCATGGGGAATGATGAGCAAAACCGCAAGTGCACGGTTTTACCGAAGTAGTAAAAAGAGAGTACCGTTCCGACAGGGAGTTGTTTAATTCAGTTAACTTTTAAGAGGTAATTAGAAGAAAGTTTGATAGTAGAAATTGGGTTTTTAAAGGTTTAAAACAATAATAATAAAAAGCGCCTTGGGATCATTGGTTCATCGTAATGATGAATCCTTCACAAACAAACCCTAAACCGTAACTTTATATTCGACCTACTTTCAAAAGACAAGTTTCTCTTTAGCGTATCAAAGCCTCTTTCGAGGTGCAGTGAGTGTGTTCCTCTAGCAGTCACGCCTATTCTCATGGTTGATTGCTCTTGGAATCCTTGAAGAATGAAACTTTATATGTCTCAAGGTTTGCTAGACTATTCTCATGTTTCGCAACCCTTGTCTGAATTCACTTGTTCCAATATCAAAGCTCCGCTGTCGCATTATGAATTGATATTTGAGATGATGAATTAAAAAATACTAACCCTCCGCTTTCGCATTATGAGTTTTGCATTTGTTAAATAATTATAACAACGGTGAATCAGATTAGAAAGTAGATTTATATAAAATTAGGGTTTACGGCTTGGTTTGATTAGGATTACGTCATTAGACTTATCCAACAATCCCAAGACAAGAGGGGTCTACTCACTCATGATCATTGTAGACATACAAGAGGAGAAGAAGAACATAAAGAAAAATAACAAGAAAGTAAAAGAAGAACTTTTTTATTAAGAAAGACAATTGTCACTATTGTATTCCAAGAACAAAAGATGGATTGTTGTGATAGCTAGCTACTCTATTTATAGTTTACAATGACTTAAGCCCTAAGAAATATAGCAATAGAATGTTCCACAAGAAACCATGGGCTTTTAGGTCAGAAGTAAACTAATAGGTAGCTTCTCCGGGAAGCAGAAGCAGCAAAAGAGCACTCTGAAGGTTGGCACGACCGTGCTGCTGGTGGCACGGGCCGTGCCATGTCTCTGACTTTGGGGAGTGACATATTTTTGTCCTATATTTCGTATTTTCATCCCGAATCAGCTCCTAATCCTCTTTCTTTTGCTCCAAGACTAAATCTTTAGATATTTGTTCCTGAAATATAATAACTTGCAATTGAAGTAAAATAATTCTAAAAGGAAATAATATTTAAATAAAACTAAATCAAATCTAAATAAAATAGACTTAAATAATATATTAAAAGCACTAACTTATTGACTCATCAGGGAGTTTGAGATGTCTCTCATGGGAGAGCTCACCTTCTTCCTTGGCGTTCAAATAAAGCAAACCCGCGATGGTATCTTCTTAAGTCAAACAAAGTATGCTCTAGAACTACTCAAAAATTTTGATATGCAAGATTGCAAGTTAATCTCAACTCCTTTGGCATCCGCATTATCCATTGACAAAGATGAATCCGGCATCGAGGTAGACGGTAAGAGATACCGAGGTATGATCGACTCTTTTCTTTATTTAACTGCAAGTAGATCCGATATCATGTTTAGTGTTTGTATGTGTGCTAGATATCAAGCCTTCCCTAAGGAATCACACTTAAAAATAGTAAAAAGAATTTTTTGATATATAAGTGGAACTACCAATTTGGATTTGTGGTATCCAAAGGGAAGTTCTTATTGTTTACTTGGGCTTTCGGATTCTGACTTTTCCAGTTTCAAATCAGATCGAAAAAGCACGAGTGGTACATGTCATTTGTTTGGAAACTATTTGATCTCGTGGCATAACAAAAAGCAACATAGTGTTGCTTTTTCTACCATTGAGGCTGAATATGTTGTAGCCGAGAGTTGTTGCTCTCAAATTTTATGGATTAAACAACAACTCCTTGACTGTGATTTAAAACTAGGTTGGGTTCCAATCAAATGTGATAACACTAGTGCTATTAATCTCACCAAAAACCCTGTTTTACATTCAAGGACTAAGCATATTGAGATTCGACATCACTTTTTTAGGAATCCTGTTGAAAAGAAGGATGTAACATTTGAGTATGTTGACACCAAAAATAAACTTGCTGATATTTTTACAAAACCTCTACCATCCGAATCTTTTCTCAAGATCCGTAGGGAACTAGGTATCTTCGATACCTCTTGCCTTAAATAAGCAAGAGCTTCTTCTTAATTTATTAATTGTGTTACTTCTCTTTCACATGCATATAATATCTTCTTGTGACTTCTTTTGCATGTTGCACTTGTGTTCAATTGCAATTGTCACTTGTGTTGTTTCATATTCTTACTTTTGCTATAGTCCTTTTTGACGTTGTCAAAAGGGGAGAAATATGTTGATGTGTTCCTTGTTACCTTTATCCTTATTTATTTTGTTGTTTTTTCGTTTTTTTTTTCTTTTTTCTTATGCTATATGTCAGGGGGAGATATCATCAACTATTTGAAATCATAAAAAAAAGGGATATTGAAGCCTCCACAGTTACTTTATATGTTCTTGATGATGTTCTTTAGCTTAGCTTAATGTTTAATAGTTGCATGTTGATTAGCATGTAAAAGTGTCATACCCCAATTTTTGACCTATAATGTCACTGACACGCGTCGTTGGACCCTACATTCATACGAAATCTGAACTGACCGGTCCCTGACGTTTCGGTGAAAATTTCGGCAGAGAGGTATTTTAGAATACTTCATGTTTGATTCCAAATCGGGCCCTCTTCTCTCTATTTGTATTTTTAGTCTTTATTTCCATCTTTTTATTAATTAGTTAATTTTAACCTTAGTTTTAATTTAATTTAGTCATTATATCATATTAAA
>Ga0315914_1012179_pt1 | contig 10012 bp, 12 predicted proteins | sample MpolenodulesMG_FD_203920 | JGI IMG/M metagenome (GOLD analysis project Ga0315914, IMG submission 203920) | Medicago polymorpha root nodule microbial communities from Los Angeles, California, United States - elongated nodules | ecosystem: Host-associated > Plants > Roots > Nodule | place: USA... | reverse complement strand
TTAAATCAATTATAAAAAAATAACAATAATAACCTGTGTTAGAAACTTCAACAATGATAATAAAATGATGGAGAATAAAATTTGAGTGATATTAAAAAAAAATTGAGTGAGAATAGAGTGAAGAAAATTGTAAGGAAAAAAATAGAGTGAAGAAAATGTGAGTGAAGAGTGGTATTTATACACATAGATGTTGCAACGGTAAGAAACGGCTAGTACGCATGTGGGTCCCGAGTTTTCCGACAAACAATTTGTCGGTAACATCAACCAATCACAACCTTCCACGCACCCTTTGTGCAACGTCTTTGTGCATGTGGGGCCGCAGCTTTCCTAGGAAACTTTCGTCGGTAACACCAACCAATCACAACCTTCCACGCACCCTTTATTCAACGGTCTTTGTGCATGTGGGGCCGCAGCTTTCCTAGGAACCTTTTCCTCGGTAAAGGAAGCCAATCCCATGCATCCACGCACCAGTTTTTCTGCATGTGGGGCCTGGGTTTTCCTAGGAAAGTTTTCCTCGGTAAAAGCAGTCAATCACATACTGCCACACCCCACCTTTCTGTTTATAAGGGTCCCCCTTTGACTGACATATGCTTTCCGACGAATATTTCGTCGCTAATTCGTAGGAAACAAATTCCTAGGAAATTTCCTCGGAAAGTTTCGTAGGAAAATCCAATATTTCTTGTAGTGAAAAAAGAATATATATTTTTTTCCCAAATTAGTACTCTTTTTTTTAATAAATACATACTACTTTTTTTTAGGGAAAATACATACTACTTATACTTGTAGAAAACATAATATTTATCGTTAAATAAATAAATCATAAAGATAATAAATGAAAAATATTATTATTACCGTTAGGATGAAACTCACCGACTCATACCCGCTTGGCAGCGGGAATTCCGATTCTATCCTTTTTATTTTTACCGTTAGAGCAATAACCTAGGAAGCAACCTCATAACCTAGCTATAAATTAGGTTGTTTTGTCACACTATCTCTGTCATACATTCTTGCTTATTCTTCGATAACTCTAAGGTTCTCGCGCCACCCTTGTTCTGTTTCTTTCAAAAGGAGCCGTAAACCAAAAGGGTTCTATTTTTCACACTTTATTTTTTCATCATCACTCAATACATTACTGCTTCTTCTTTGCTTCCGATAAATAATTCTCTAAGGTTGTTGTGTTGATTCTTGCGCACGCTTTCTCTGTTTCTTTCAAGTGCCCTAAACCTAAAGGTTTCTATTTTTCACACTTTCTTTTTTCTTCTATTATTGTCAATAGTTTAATTTCCATTACTAGTTCTTCTTTTCTTGATAGTTCCTTCTTTCTGTATTTCCTTGTTATTTTTTTTATAAAATTGAGAGCCATGGAGCAACATCAACGTCCTACAAGAAGAAGTGTGTCCTCCAAAGACAACGACTCGGTTATGATTTTGGATGCTATTGATCTAAATCCTCCTCCTCTTTATCACACTCTTACTAGAAATCCATCAAGAAATTTCACAAGAAATCCATCAACGACTACTCCTTATGTTGATGGCCACTATATTTTCCATGTTATCAACGAGAATCATACTAGTAGAAGAAGTACTGTCAGACATGTTTATCACAATCTTCCAAGAGTCGAAATCGAAGAAGGAATGAAGTGTGAAGCATTGATGTGTTCTATTTGTTTGGCGGAGCTTTCAGTTGGGTCGAAAGCAATTCGGTTGCTTTGTTTGCATATCTACCACGATGAGTGTATCATGAAATGGTTAGATAGATCGAACACATGCCCTATGTGTCGTCAGAGTGTATCTCATGTTTCCTCATGACATTATTTCTTTGTACATGTTTTAATTTTTGTTTCTTCAATTTCTTGGTGAAATATGTTTTAAATATATTGGGTTTTTACCTTTGTTTCTTTCCTTTCTATTTTGTCTATTATGTTAGTATATACACAATGTATTGTGTTTAAAACTTTTCTTCAAATTGCCCCATAAAATATATTCATGTTTGTAATTATTTTCAATAGTTTAGCCACAAAATTTCAATAAGTTTCATATATATTCAAATTAATCGGATCGACTTATATCATTAGCATGCTCAATTTAAATGCTCAACATCTATGGTTGTCTCGTGGAAAAATTACCATTTAATCTACAATCATTGATATTAGAGAAAGTAATAGCATTATCCCTTCCTAACACTATGATACAAGTTGCATTTACATCTACATCAGCAGAACAAATGAATTTCCAAAACAAAGACTTAGTCTGATCATAGAATCTCCATGAATTTCCACTGAGATTTGTAAAAGCTACAACATGACAGCCCTTAATTATCAATTGATTTTCTGTTATCCTTCTAGAAAGTATAATAAGTCAGGAATTTTGAAACTAGCTGAAAGAATAAGATTACCAGATTTGATCAGTAACATAGGTCAAGTTTTCTGGACTAGCTTCACTTGACGTTTCATTCGTGATGTCATTGAAGGCTCTTTCTCGAGCGCTTAGAACTGGACTTTGGGCCTTCTATGTATTACTACCACTTGATATGACTTTACGAGTGGATAATGATGATGAGGTAGAACCTGAAGACCTGAGTCGCACTAGTCCTTAAACGCTATCAAGCATTTTAGTGGTGACGTGCTCTACATTAGTAAAGATTCTTGTCGATATAGGCAGTTAAGACACCTTCCTAAAACAGACAATTCCTCGATTCTTAAACTACCGATTGAACATGCTCCTGTGTTCCATGTACTGTTGAGGGACACATTCAGGCTCTGTCAGTTTCAGTGCAAGGACATGATTTACATGTACCTGTCTATTTGTAACTAACTTTTGTGGCAGAAATAATATTAGGAGTTGGAGCCACTTATGGCCTCATGTAGCTGATTATGTAGCTGATTATTGGAAATGCACAATTCTATCTCTGAGACGTTACCTTATTTGTCTTCAGGCACAGTCCTATCTTCTTTTGGTGCTTTCTTCTCCACCATCAAGCAGAAAACCCGCAAAACAATTGGTTAAGCCTGTCAAACACGGGAGGGAAGAAATGCTTATTCACGTGACAAGAAATTAATTAAATCACAACGCACAACGAGAAATAAACTAAAATCAATAAATTCGCAGATGAAGTGCTTTTACAATTAATGAGATTAGTTTCTCAAATCAAATGCTTCTCCGAAAATATCTGTAACCACTCTTGAGATTTCAGAAAAAGAAAAAATCAAACTCATTTTCAAACCAAAACAAATAATGTTCAAATGAAAATTAGGCTGCTTACATATATCTCCAAAACCCTATTCTGAATTTAAATCAATACTAAGATCAAAGAGAGATCAAATTTTTAAAAGCAATTTTCCTCCTTAAATTGTCACCTGGGATCAGAAAACTGAATCCACTTTCGGATGATCCATTACCTAGCAAGTTGATAATTATTTTAGAACTTAGGAAAAGATTGATCACCAGGATACTTACTAATACAGGAATTGCCTCATCTGTCGAATTTTCCCAAACCAAAACAACCTCAGTCGGAGAAGAAGTAATGACAATGCAATACGCCTAATGCTCCATAAGAGAAACATCATGAGTAATGTTTGATACGTTCACCCTTGTATCAGACATTATATATGATTCCCACTTTTGGACTTCATTCAGTGACTCTTCCACATGTAAGGTGTTAAACTTGTATTATCAACATTTTCTTCGACATTTCTAAAGTCAAAAGCTTCCTGAATAAAAGCAATATCTTTTTGAGCAACGCAGCTTAAAATTGGATGTGTTCGTGATACTTCCAGCAGCGTCTCCAAAACATTTTTCTCTTGTGTAACTAAAGTATTACCCTCATTTTTAGTCACATCAGGAGGTTCAATATCTATCTGTCTCGACATGAACTTCAACAGGTTCCATAATAGTTTCTACGGGAACTTCAGTCCTGGGCCTCACAATTTCACCGGCTACATTTTTCAAAGCAAGATGGAAAGAAGTACTTGATTTAAGTGGAACGGTCTCTGCTTGCTGCACCGCCTGTGTGTCATGGTCAGTAGCAACAAACTACTGGGCGTGAGTCTGCCACTGCGTATGTTTGTTGGAGTCCTTTGTACATTGAGACAACCGAAACAACCTCGGTTTAAAAGGTTCATTGTACCCATTTCCCAGGCAAGGTGCATGTCTTCATTAGATGCAAAAGAGAACTCAATATACCGTTAGCAAAGGAAATCATTTTCCATGGCGCGGCTGTTTTCCACTGCTTCATCAATTTCCCAGTAATTTGTTTGGCAGCGTACCGTTTATCTCCCGTGCTCAAAACAAGTCACCCATGTAGATTTCTCTTACATGCTTCAATTCGCTAACCCTCTTGTGTAATTTTGATCTATAGAGAATATCCTTTGACAACAGGCCGAGGAACAGTGATGGTGATTCGATAGTTTAAGGAAAGTATGATTATCTGGTTGTCTCCCACACAAGGTCGTGGACAGGAGAAAGCCATGCCCATGTGTGAACCGTAACCTCTGATGCGTAGTCACAGTCTTCGTGGTTGGATCACATAAATGGAGCGGAATAGCGATGAGGAGCCACCACTGTGGTGATGATGGCAGTCGTGAAAGATAGGAATAGGCGACGACGCCCTAGGTCAACCCTAGACTCTAGAGGTGCTGCATCTCTCTATCAAAATTGTCTCTTAAGTCTTTTATCCCCAAGATATAAGGATCTATGGAAACGTCTTCCTTCTCTAATATTTCATTCTACCAACTTTCAAACTTACAAGAAACTCACCAATTTCATATCTAATGTTTTATCACTTTGTGATTTCTCTATTTCATTGCACGCTCTGGATTTTAAGCGTGATCTTGCTCACTTAACGCCTCACATACTTAAAATAATTGTTGATTATGCAATTTCACACAATGTCCAGTGGTTGGGACTTTTTGTTGCTGGTGACATTGCACAAATTCCACCTAGTATGTTTTCATGTCATACTTTAACACATCTTAAGCTTTGTATTTACCCTAAATGAGGTCATGAAACTGTGTTTCCAAAATCTTTCAATTTACCGGCATTGACTAGCTTGCAATTACATAATTTTGAATTTTGTATTGGCGATAATGATCGCGCCAAGCCATTTTCGACTTTTAACAGGTTGATTAATAGTTTGTTCATTTCCAATATATTGTATTGTGAGTGGTACAATTATGAGTGATGCAAAAATCCTTTGCATATCAAGTGCAACCCTTGTCAATTTAACTATGTATGATAAGTCTAACACTTACTACAATTACACAATTGAGCTATGTACTCCAAGTCTTTGTACATTTTCTTTTACTGGGACTCCTTCAACGAAACTCTCCGGGGGAGACGTTTCTTCTCTTAAACATGTAGCTACTTATGCAGAAGCAAATCCATTTCGAAAGGAGCCTCATTGTATTCTATTCAGCTGGCTACTAGAGTTTCCCAATATAAAATCATTGACGGTCTCTGCAACTACTCTTCAGGTATCTTGACTCGATATGTTTTGAGGTTGTTTTTACTTTCTTCTTAAGATGACTTCTTATTTATTTCTAAATTTCATCAAGAATAAAACAACTAACTTGTAAAACGTATTGCTTAGGTTCTCTACTTAATTCCTGATTTGTTGAAGATTGATCTCCCTTCATTGGGTAACTTGAAATCATTGAACGTGAAAATGGAACCAATTCCATCTTGATTTCGCATGAGAGTGAGAAATATCATCTTAGGAAAAGCTCAATCAAAGAAAGAAGCTGCTAAGTTGCGAAAAGCATTTAAAGAAGGATTGTACATGCATACTAACATGGATATGTTTAGTCTGAACTTGATGATATTATGTGTGAAAATGTATGTGTGTATATTGTTTCTTTAATCATCTAGGGTCTTTTTGGAGATTAGAGTAGAATGCTTTAAGGGAGGGGGAATATAGAGAAAAACAGAAAAATCTTCCATATTTTTTTAAAGAGGTTAGAAAATGATAAATGAATTTTTATGATAATATACTTTTAATATTAAGATTATTATAACAACATAAATTAGATTTGAAGAATTTACTTATGACTTTCAAAACCTTCTAAAATCTTCCTCTAATAGAATTTGTGTTCCTCCAAATTAGGGAGGTTTTGTATTATGAAGAAAAATAAATTCTTCATGCTGAGTATGATCTTCTAAAACATAATGGCCTAGACATGTCAACTTCAGTTGTATTGTGCTCTATTGTAAAATTGTTTTGAGGACTGGACGAGCTTGGGGCATGGAACAATATAAAAACTAAAATTCTTATGACTCATAAAATCATAAACACAACTTTTTGTTCTAAGTACTAGTTGTCTAAAATACTTAAAAAGACAAAAAGAAGAGAAAAAAATTGTTCAAAAGCATAAATTTTTGTACTGTGTTGTTGGTTTCTATGAAAACACTTGTATCTTCACTTACAATATTATGATTGTTATCAATAAACCACAGTTTTAAGTTTTCTCTTTACCAAAACGAATCTGATATCTACGCTCAACAATTTTTCCGCTTCATTGTCTTGAGATAATTCAATTTTCTTGTGCAATAACCTCAATTCTCAATTTCTTTCTCATTCTGGTTTTTTCCTTTTCACTTTGTTTTCTTCATTTTCCTTCTTTCATTTCTCAATAAAACATTGATTCTTTCGTTTTTCGGTCTAGCTGGATTCCATCCATATTTATTTCTTTTCCTTTTGTTCTGATTAATTTCATTTCGTTATTCCATTTTCATCACAATTTTGTTCACTTCATCTTCTTAGTTCCAATTTTGTTTCAATTTTTTGTTTGAGTTAGTTACATGTTCTAGGTTTTCCAATGGCTTAATAGCACTTTTATCCCCCTAACTTTTTCAAAGTTGCGATTTTGACCCCCTAAGAAAAAAAAACTACAAAACCGCCCCCTAAGTTTTGCACATGTGGCAATTTTGGCCCCCAAGGCCAATTTGATTTGGTCTACGTTGATGTGGCACCCTAAGTGAGGTGCTACGTTTTTTTTTTTTTTTTGCCTTGGGGGGCCAAAACTGCTACTGTTGCAAAACTTAGGGGGCGGTTTTATAGTTTTTTCTTAGGGGGCCAAAATCGTAAGTTCGTGAAAGTTAGGAGGCGAAAACGGTTACTAAGCCTTTTCCAATTCACTGATTTAATTTGTATTTCAATCGATGTTTCTGTTTCACTCTCTGATTCTATGATTTTTCTTCATATGATGGAAATCATCATCGACTAGTTTCGATCTCGATTTTGTGTCAAGTTTCACTATGCAATTTATCATCCTCTGTCATCTAGTTTTGATCAATGATGTTGACGGAATCATAAATTTGTGTTGTTATATTCTACTTCTGTAATCCGAAGAATTTGAAGAATCGACGATTTGGATCTGAGTTTGGAACAGAGAATCGTTGATTTATAGCTATGTCCTTGTTGTTTTTCGCTTTAGATTCGTTTGTGTGTGGTGTTGGTGCAGTACACGTTGAAAGTTTTGCTTGTGATAATCTTCTTGTTTATATCAATCATTTATTTTTTGCAAGATACTTTGGGAGTTCAGTTTGCTTTGAACTTGTTCATGAGTCTATTGTCTGCTTTGGGTTGTTCACAAATGGATTTCGAGTAGGACGTATACCTTTACGAATTACAATGGGAACATCTATGATCGGGTCTGGTAATGGTGGTAGAGTTGGAGGAGAATCTTGAATGACCTCGGTATCTAAAACAAGTCTCAAAACATGCACAACACATGGTGTGGTTGGCGACGGTGGTAAGTTTGAAGAGGTCGTGGAGTGGAAGACTCCGTGGAAGGGTCTCTTAAGGTGTGTAAAATAGGGGCCACGGGAGGAACAAATATAGTATGTGCAGGTGGGACAGACACAATAGGTTGAAGAGGGACAATATCATGCAAGGTCAGCACATCGGCACGAAGTGGGTCAAGAGGTATGTTTGGTCAGTGCTTAGCATCAACATTAATAACTCGACTGATATCATCAGTTCTTGTTTGCAAAATGTCATTTCTACTACTCCTTATGATTGGTCAGTGAGATACAATGGTAATGTCTGCACCATACTAAATGTTGATGGAAGTTGTATCGGGAATCCAAGTCGTGCAGGTTTTGGTGGTGTTATCCGCAACAATTCAGGCAACTACGTTTCAGGCTTCTCAGTTTTCATCTACAACTTCAAAGACATTTTGCTGGTTGAACTTGTTGGCTGAATATTTGGTGTATTACTCGGACTCCCTCCTCTCCATCAACCTCATCTGCGGTGACACCTCGCAGTTCCACACCTATGGCGTTCTTATTCAGGATATTAAGGAGCTTTTGGCAATCCAAAATTTCTCTATTCATCGTACCCTTAGGGTGCGTTTGTTTTGCAAAATAGTAAGTACTGGACATAACAGTACAAGACAGAACAGCACAACACAAGACAAAACAGCACAGGACAAATTTTTATGGCATTGAATAATTTTTTTCATACGATTTTTGGGGGACGAAATGCTATTTTGGTGTTTTAGACAATTTGTACGTGGGACAAAAAGTTGTGATGTGGTTTGGTGAGCGACAAAAATATGAGTTTTTGTCATATCCTTTGCCTCAAATTTGTCATGTACCTGAAACAGTTTTACAAATCAAACACTGGACAACTGAAGTTGTTCTGTCTTGTACTCCATTTTTTAGCAAATCAAACACACCCTTAAGCTTTGTTTGGGAGTCGGGTTTTGGAGGGGAGGGGAGGGGAAGAGGAGGCTTGTGGAGAGATAAATCCTTGTTTGGGAGTTTAAAAAGAAATAAGGAAAGGTTTTGAAGGGCTTATTTGGTCCAAATTTCATAGTTTCCCATTATTGGGGGGTTAAACATACAAATTGACAATTTTACCCTCACAATAATTCAAAAATCCAATTATTTTATTTTTTTTAAAATTATTAATGAAATTTGTACCCAGAAATAATAATTATGAAATAAAAGGAAATATAATTTTTGTATATATAGTGAATTAATTTATCATTATTGTATCACTCTTTTAACAAATGTTTTCAAGTTTTTTTATAAGATTGGTAAACAAAATATTATTCTATATAATAATTACAAAGTATATCAAAAATTAGTGATTTTAAGAAGAAAAAAAGGGTAAAACAAGGGAAGAGTTTTCCCTCCTTTCCCCATCCCCTCCCCTCCCTTCCTTTCCTCTCCTTAGCCTTTTCTTTCCTTCCCTTCCCCTCAAAACTCACAAACAAAATCTTAGAGAATGCAATCGTTGCGCGGATTTTATGGCTGAGTTGAGAGCTTCAACAAATCCTGACTTTTCAATTCATACTTCTCCTCCAGAGGATCTGCTCAAGGCGAACGCTATGGGAACCCTGTTCATGAGGCGCTAGTTTCTTTGTTTTTCTTTTCCTTCCATTTTGTTTTTTATTCGCTTTGTAACCAAAAAAAAGTAATTAGGACTATTTCTCCTCATTATTTTTATTTTACCCGAAGTTTAGTCACACATAGACGCAGTTGACAATGATACGTGACCGTAATAAAAATGTTTGGAATTATTTTCTCCGATAAGAAAACTTTTCATTTGGTTATTTTATACGCGGGTATTTTGATAAGAACATTTTTAAGAAGGAAATTTATTTATTTTTCTACATTAATTAATAGTAATAAATTTTGTGAAAAGCAAGCAATGGAAGAAAAATTGTATGACCAACAATTTGTTCATTTCTAGCTGAATTTTTCCTCAACATGGTCAGCATTTGAGAATCACATATCACTAACCTTTTTCTTCAATGGTGCAATTCTAAAGAATTCATATTATGTGCTACAACTATACCTCACATTTTAATATTTTATTCATATTTAATTGGTTTAATTGCACTTTTGACCCCTATGTTTCAAGAAGTTGCGATTTTGGCCCCCTAACTAATTAAAATACAAAACAGCCCCCTATGTATTGAATATTTGACAGTTTTGGCCCCCTAGACCAATTTTGACTCGGTCAACGCTGACGTGGCACTTCAAAGCCGCCACGTGTGCATTGCTTT
>Ga0315914_1012178_pt1 | contig 10014 bp, 4 predicted proteins | sample MpolenodulesMG_FD_203920 | JGI IMG/M metagenome (GOLD analysis project Ga0315914, IMG submission 203920) | Medicago polymorpha root nodule microbial communities from Los Angeles, California, United States - elongated nodules | ecosystem: Host-associated > Plants > Roots > Nodule | place: USA... | reverse complement strand
AAATAAATTAGACTGATTTATAAATTAATAAGCATGGACTTATTCGTAATTAAGTTAATATACAGAATTTATTAATTAAATTACAAAATGTAGTACACCGTAAGGTACAATGCGTTTTAAGTGAAATGTATACACCATATAGACTATGGTACGCAGAAGTGAGTCTATAAATATAACCCACTTGTGCAGAATTTGTGCACCATAAAGGGGAGAAACCCTAAGCTGCAAACTAAAACCTTGGTTGTCTCTGAAACTCTGAACGCTTTACTAGCACCAGACAATCAAAGGAGATATGTTCATGTGGAAGCGTAGAGGCACTGATATGTTGATTTGATGTGATTGAAAATGTTTATGCACTTCAAGAGGTAACAAATACTATTACCGATTCATGTGAAATTCGTACTGATCCATGGAAAAGAAATAAAAAAAAATTAATTTATGCTGCCTTTTTTTTTTGTTACATTTCTGCTGCCTTTCTTATCATGATTTCCCTTCAATTTATTATCCCACAGATAAGAGATTTAGTCATGGTGATTTGGTATTCAACTAAAATGTACATGCGGTAATTTTTACTTTAGAAATTCTTACCGATATTGCTCCAATTTCAACCCTCGACTTGTGTGCACGGTAGCACTCACCCGTTTACAAATAATCCGAGGAAAATAGTAAATATTAACAAAAACAAATTTTATCCTTTTTTTTGAAAAATGTCAAGGATTAAAGTTCCACTTTTTAATTCTTGGAAACAAACACCCTCTCAAGATCATCATTGAGTTACGATTATAACTTTAATTGGATTAAGAAAAATATAACTTTAATTATATTAGCCAATCAGTTAGATACCACTCCCAAAATTTGGTTATTGAATGAGTTGAGTTCTGCATTTTGACTATGATACAAATTTTGGAAATCAAGTTAAATATAGATAGTGTTTGGTTTTATTATTTATACCCGTGGCTGCAATTGGGAACATCTCTTGGTTTAACTATTTTCCAGAAATCAAAATCAGGAAAGACACAAAATGATACCTCTGACTCATAAATTGATAGAAACATCTGGAAAAGAACTTCAACCTACATCAATAGTTATAAGGATGATTTAAATTATGTTTCATTGACATTAGTTAATAGTTGTAAATTATAGGAGCACTTACAATTTTTTTAAGCAGAAGGTGTCTTTCACCAACCTTCTTAGCAATCAAATGGGAATCCAGGAGAAAAATCTTTCTCTCCTCAATGTGTATGACTATTAAAAACCAGTGCCCTGCTTCATCTACAATTGGGACATATATCTACGCAATAAAGAATGTCATTGGTTATAAGTGTTGATAAAAGTCTATGACTACAACTCATGGGTTTTACCAAGTCACTTAGCATTTTTTGTTAGTTTCATTTTTTTTACATTAAGAATGAGTTTGGAATTATGTTTTAGATAGTACATCCATTAATTTTATTTTCTTCTCTCTTAGATTAAAATCTTTTTTATAGCAATTAACTAAAGGAAAGAAGGTTATAAAGCTAAGGAAATAAATAAACTTTAGTACCAATTTTTAGTAGCAATTTTTGCATAGACTTAATATTTAAAGAAAACGATATGTGCCTAGTTTTATTTATTTATTTAAACCATGCTGAAATTACTAGTTATGTGAAATGTCGAGTTATAAGAAATGTCGTCATGAAACGTTGTCGAGCTAAAGAAGGAAAAAAGATTATTTCCATTTTATAGTCAAAAAGTCCTAAACATAAGTGATCAAATAATAATAATTTGTTTTCTTAAAAAAGCCAAAACAAATAGACAAGCATAAAGAAAAGAAATTACCTATTTTTCCAATTCCACCCATGCCCAAGGTTGTTTCATTTTGTCGTATCTCCAAACTTCGGTGATCATTTTTCACACTTCTCCTCCTATTGAAACTGGAATAGTGTTGTGTTCTCCGCCTCATCGTGAGGCTCCTACGTTCTATTTCCTACTTTACTGATAAGAGAAATTATAATGCAATGTTATTTGAATATATCCAAAAATCAACAATTTATTTAACAACTACATAAAAATACATCATTTATAACTAATGATATGGCTAAAAAAGAGCGAAAAAACAATAAAAATAAATAATACATATTCCGTATAAATATATTATGTTGAACAAATTTTTAGTTGTCAACTTACCATTACTCTAAAATAAAAGTACATTTAAGAAGATAAACAATGGAGCGTAGACTTGGTGAAGAAAGGAAAAAGAAATATGTTATGTTTTTGGGAGTGAGAGAGAAACCTACACGAGGCAGTGGATGATTTTTAGAACTACTATTTTTAAAAGTTTTGTAGAATGGTGATGTTGGGGTGAAATAGAAAAATTTGTGTTGCTGATTTTTAGTGATTTGCAAAAGATGATAGGAATATAGATTTTGATGAATTTACAAGATTTTGAACGTGGGAACCAAACAAAGGATGGGTTTGTAATAAGTGAGCTTGGTCAGATGAAATATAGGAGGTGGGTGGTGAGAAACAATGGGTCAAATAAATTGAAAATTGACATAAAAATTGAAAATAAGAAGTTAAGTGGGTGGATTGATCAAAAAGTGGGTGTAGTGAATGGGTTCTCGAAAATATCGTAAAAGAAAGAAGTGAAACAACTATTTTGGTTTTTGAATGTGCACTTCACTATTGTAATGGTCTTTGACTTAGATAAAAATATGAAACAGTCTCTGACATTAAAATATCTAAGTCACTTTAGTTTTTGATATTAAATTTGGTTGTTAAAATATGAACTGACAATGTTTCTTGCAGACAAGGATGTACGACGAGGATATATATATATATATATAGGAACTAAAGTGATAGAAACAACGTCGATCAACAACCATTTTGATCATTGGATGTGTACATTGATGTCATAAAACAGTCCCTAAACATGTTAGCCACTTAAGACCTCGACATTAAATTTGGTCGTTAAAAGATGAGCCGACAATAAGTTTTGCCGACAAGGATGTATGACGTGGATATATGAACTAAAGTGATGGAAACAAAGTCGTGAAACAACCATTTTGGTCTCTGAATGTGCACGATGATGCCATAATGGTCCCTGACTCACGAGAAAAATACAAAACAGTATCCGACTCCAAATTGCTTAACCACTTTAGACTTCATCTTATAAAACATTTGAACGACCACTTCTAGCCCATCATTTATCGAATCGCTATAAAAAAAACAGTTGCATCCCTTACCTTACCAGGAGATATATATGCCCATTACGAGCCATTGAATTAAGTATATCAACATCTCGTTCTACGACGGAAACAGAAGAAATGATATCATAGCTTATCTTTCTGGAACTCCCGGAAATGGACATAAACGGAGTAGTTTCACGATAATAGCTTTGTATCTTTGGTATAGTGCATAAGCATTGGTCCTGCATCAACATCAGTATAGTCTTGAGGATTCGCAAACATAAAATAAAGAGTCCGACATTTTTTTTGTAGTTCTAAGGTTTAGCGCCGCTATTAACCTGAGCTTTGCTAGGATACACCAACTGGTTTTTATTAAGTGTGTTTAGCAAAATATAATTAAAAAGTTGTTAAATACACTTAAAGTGAATATTGCTAAAACACTAATTCTAAAAAATAAGTGTATGTAAGTTAGCAACTCCACAAGCATTTGATAAGATACACTCACTTATTTCTAAGAAGACGTGTTTTAACATGGCATAATTAAAAAGTAGTTAAATACATCCAAATATGAATGTTGCTAAAACACACATTCATAAAAAATTAGTGGGTGTATCATAACAAATCTCATATATAGAAAAAGTAGGTGTATATATATATATATATATATATATATATATAGACACACACAACACAAACTTACGTCCATTTAAAAGAAAATATGTTGCATACATAAATTAACAAACAATCTTTGTTCATGAAATTCAAACATAGGAGAATATATCAACATTTTTATTATTTGCTAAAAGGAGAGTAACTCCTTGATCGAAAAGGAAAAGGGAATCCGTAACCAAGCACTCGAGTCTCGAGCAGCAACAGAAACACAAATAAATACTGCTCAAAGCATGCAACGCTTTTAGAAATTTTCTTTTCTAACCCTCTCACAAAAAAAACAAAATTATATGTCTATCCTTAAATGCCCTTGTTCTCCACGTTCTTAATGTGATTTGGGGAATATGTCTGCAATTGCATTTTTTTAGATGTTTACCATTTTGATTGGCGAACACACCTTTTTCTTTCTTTTTTTCAATTTTTTTTAAATAGCCATCATACCTTTTTTTGTTTTTTTATTAAAAAAACAAACTTTTTTTAATTAAAATAACACCCTAAAATAATTTTTTATAAAGAATTTAACAAAATTACGTTAAAATTGAAAATTGTTATAAACCAAAACATCTATTAAATTTATTTTCTCCTTATTTTGTGGCATTGAGAACCACATCCAAAAGGTTTAATTTTCCGTTGATGTCGCTGTCTATTGTTGCAGCTCTTCTCCTTCATCGTCCTCACTTTGAGGTTCATTAGACGAAGGGCTCACATATTGTTCATTGCATCATTGTTGCTTAAGTTTGCTGGGATATCAAACATGTCACCACCCATTGTGTCGTTGTGGGTATTGTTGGTCGAGACCATTGTGTTTGTTTGCATGATTATGGGTAGGAAGATTGCACGTACGTTGGTGGTATGTTAAAGCTTTCATAGGGTGATGGTTTGTGGAAGCATTGGCTTGATTATGCCTGGAGAGTGAATGAATGATGGGGTCATTGGCTATAGTAGCTAGATTCTAGGTAGCCTCCAAACAGAATTGGAGAATTTTTAAATGATGGATACATGGATGGGTGGTGGGTATTGGAAAGTGTTTTGAGTTTGGTTAAATGTGTTGGGTGTAATATGTGTAGTTGGGTTGTGGTGTGTGTATGGGGTGTGTCGGGTTTTGTGTGTTTGGTTGTGGTATGGGTGGATAATCTGGTTCGTTTTGTGGAATGAACCTTGTATGTGCCCTCGAGTCTCCCAGTAGTGAAGCTCTAGAGACAAACAAATTGTTTTCGAAAAATCCCCAATGCCAACGTATATAGTGATGATATGGTCGCACTTCATGATTGTAGGGGACCCCGATTGACACTAGTTGACGACGTTGGTTCCACATAGCAATTTCATCTTGAAATTTGGTTGACAAGGATACCTTCTCTCTGATCTGCATAGTGATATTATAGTAATCCTCCAACTTATGTGGTACGACTGGTGGGTATGAGGGAAGTCGAACTATAGTCTTACCCGATCTGCTTGGTGCATCTCTACCACATTGAAGCAGATAATATAGGTGGTTGCAGACCAGACTTCACATTCTTGTGGTGTGGGAGTTTGCAAATTGTGATAAGGTCTCCAAATGAACTGGAAAAATTTATAAGATATGTGTTAGCTTTTAAATTTTGAATTAAAAATAAAGATATATTAATAATAAATTACTTGACGGTCTTCCATGTGATCGATCCTCCAAAGTAATAAGATTATGTTGGCATGCCTCTTCGTATTTCATTCCACTATCACACCATATGAAGTTTGAAAATTATTTAATAATTAGTAACATAAAAAACATAAGCATACAATTGTTTTATAAAAAATAAAAATAATTTTGCATGCCTAAAGAACCGGAACATATCTGGTATACCGGCCCTTGTTTTAAAATAAAAAATTTTCTACAAAAAGCCCAAACAAATTCACACATAAAGAAAAGAAATTCAGAGCTACCTATTTTCCAATTCCAACCATGCTCAAGGTTGCTTCACTTTGTTTTTTTTTTTTTTGACAAGTTGCTTCACTTTGTTGTTTCTTCATACTTCGGTGGTCATTTTTCACACCTCTCCTCCTAGTGCAACTTGAACAATGTTGTGTTCTCCACCTCATCGTGAGGCTCTTACATTCTTGAATGGCCCGTCTATTTTCTACTTCACTAATAAGAGAAATTATAATGCAATGTTATTTAAATCTCCAAAAATCAACAACTTATTTAACAACTACATAAAAATACATCTTTTATAACTAATGATATGGTTAAAATAGAGCAAAAAACAATAAAATAATAATAATAATAATAATAATAATAATAATAATAATAATAATAATAATAATACATATTCCATATGAATATATGATGTTGAACAAATTTTTAGTTGTCAACTTATCATTACTAGATCTATAATAGAAGTACATTTAAGAAGATTTTTAGAAACCTTAACGAGGCAGTGGACGATTTTTAGAACCACTTTTTGCAGCTGCTTATGTTTTCTTGGATTTTAGTCACACTGTTTTGGTATATAAAGGTTTTGTAAAGATGGTGATGTTGGGGCGAAATAAAAAGTTTTGTGTTACTGATTTTTAGTGATTTGCAAAAGATAATGAGAATAGAGATTGTGATGAATTTACAACATAATTTTGAACGTGGAAACTGGAAACCAAACAAAGGATGGGCTTGTTTAAATAGTAAAAATAAAATGAGAATAAAAATGAAAATTGAAGGTAATAAGTGAACTTGGTCAGATGAAATAAAGGAAGTGGGTGGGGAAAAACAATTGGGTAAAATAAATTGAGAATTGTAAATAATAAATTCAGTAGGTGGATGATCAAAAAGACGGTGGGATGAACTAATTGCTATAATATTCTCTTAAGACTCATGTAAAATTATAAAACAATCTTTGACTATAAAATCCATTAGTCGTTTTAATCATCGACGTTAAATATAGCCATTAAAAATTGAGCTGACTGTCTTTACACAGGGACGTATGACGTGGATATAGGAATTAAAGTGACATGAACAAATTCCAAAAACAACCATTTTGGTAATTGAATGTGCACTTCGATATCATAAAATAGTCCCTCATTCTAAAATCAGTTAGCCACTTTAGTCTTCGACATTAAATTTGGTCGTTAAAAGCTTAACTGACATTTTTTTTTAGCTGACAGAGATGTATGACATGGATATAGGAACTAAAGTGATAGAAATAAAGTCGTAAAACAACTGTTTTGGTTTCTGGATGTGCACATCGATGTCATAATAATCTCTGACTCATAAAAACACAAATGGTATCAAACTCCAAAAAAAAGTTGGTTATCCACTTTAGCCCTCGGCGTTAAATTTGACCGTTAAAAGTTGAGTCGACAATATTTTTTTGTCTTACAAGGATGTATTACGTGGCTATAGGGACTAAGTGGCGAAAACAAAATCAAAATTAGCACTCTAAATCCCTAAAATCCTAATTCATCCTTCCCTTGTTCAATTCCAAACACCTACATTTTTAAGTGTTTATTTTGACATACAAATTGGTTATCAAGAGCATGAAATTTTTAAGTATTAGAAGGAAAGCAAAGATTTCGACAGGACATGTTCGACATGATTCTTGAATTCGACTAAGAGGAATTCAAATCCTCTTTGAAGGGGCAAAATCAAAAGTCTAGACACGTGAAAAACATGTCAAAGCTGTCGAACAAATGTAGTTTAGAACCGTTGGTCTGTTAGTTTTTTTTATGTATATATACTAGTTTTTCACAGGATAAAAGAGGTCACAAATCCTTATCCATATTTTTCTAACATTTTTTTTTTTTTAGAAATAGACTCAAAAGTTTTGGAGAAAACTCTCCCGGGCAAACGAAGTTTTTTCAACATATATACTTGCAAAATACCCAAAAGTTTATAATAGGAAAAACACCGGAACGAAGTTTATAAAACCCAAAAGTTTTATAAAAGGAAAAATATTTGGGAGGTTACAGCCATTTAAACATACATACATGCAAAATACACATTATTTAACTATATTTAAAAATGTATATTATTTAATTTTTTTTCTCTTTTTAGTTTTTGTTAAATATGTGTCCTAAAAATGTATGATCAAATAGTTGTGACCATGCAAGCTTCACCTAGAAGAGGGGAAGGAAAAACTTAGAAAAGGTGTTAATGCTACCGATTCATACTTATTTTAAAGGAGAATGCTAACCATTACTCTTGGGACATTGGATAAGAGGATAAAAATAGAAATATAGTATTGGAAAATGGTGAAAAGTGATAAATTTAACTTTTTAAAAGTCAAAATATTGTTGAAACCAATACAAACATGCTACTTTTGGCTTCCTTAACCATTGCCCTGAGGGCAATGGTTAGCAAGACCATATTTTAAAATGGTGTTTCAACCATTCATAGTTATTGTAATTGTATTTATTTATCAGCTCTAGTTTCTTCTCTTTAATCTTTTCTCTTTCAAATTCTTTCTTTCATTTTTCTTCTTAAAGGGTGGTTTTTGTCTTTTTTTTTAACAGGAATCAGGCCAGCGATAGAGTCAGAAAAAATGTTTGGGTGGATCACTAAAATAAACTAATACATATATATGGATTTTGCTAGAAGACACTTTTTATAAAGGTGTCTTTTAGCAAGTTATTCTGTAGACACCTTTTATGTGTGTGTATGGAAGGGACTCCAAGAGTAAGTCTCTAAAACTTACTCCAAATCTCATACCTCAATTCTTTTTAATATAACGACTTTAAAATTTATTTAACATGAACCACTTTTCCGCTTCCTTCCCCTAAACACACTCTGAATAAACTTACATACCCTTGTTGTAATCGACAAAAACAAATCACATAGTATTTCAATTTTTGAATTGTTTCAACTTTTTATCACAAAACAATTTTCGGATCTTTTTATCACACCGTATATGCATGACTCATTTAAATTATTAATTTCATTGACTACAATAATCATCCCCGGGCATTTCACCTCTTCAATTGGTACTACATATAGATAGCCTAAGAATTATATGTTCATCCAAAGAGAGAGAAAAAAAATAAAACTATTGGAATCTAATTAAAATTGACGAAAGGAGTACATTTTGAGAATTATAGAAGTTTGAAAAACCACTTATATAAAATAAAAAATCGAGACACTAAAGATGACTATGATTTTAAAATTGATTTCAAATCATGGAATGAAGATGGTTTGTATCTATGATTTTTTTGTTAAGGAGGTTTTTATATCTATGATGATGATCACGAGTTTAATATTTTCTGCGTCATGATGAGTTTTTGCAAATCGATTTGCCGTTTTTCAGTGGAGAACAGAATTAAACTTCATCCTAACAATAACTATTATTCAATCCTAGCCATTAATTGATATTGAAATTAAGGGACAAGATTTGTAGGAAGTTTAAAGACTTACTCTTTAGAGTCCAAATATCCCTACTCATATATATGAACGGTGTGCGACTGTCTTTCCACTTTTCTTATTACGCTAACGTTTAAAAATTATGAACGGTGTTTTTTATGAAATTTTGATTTTAATTAAAAGCAAAATTTTAAATGTTTTTTGCTTTCAAATTATAACAAATCAAACTAACAATGATTATTTATTTCAATGACACCAACAATATAATAAAAAAAATATAATTTAAATTCTTATTTTTATAATAACACAAACAATGATATTTATAATAGAAAAAGTTGTTTAAAAGCAGGGACGTTGCCAAGACCTTCGATCAAGGGTTCAAACATTTTATAAAAATTCTCCATATTCTCCTACAACAGTAAAATAACAACAATGAAATTAGAAAGTGCAAATCTCTTCACAAATGAAAGCAAAATTATTCTTTAGCAAACAAAATGTGTATAGCAACCTATCAAGAGCATCCATAATTCACAACTATTTTGAATATAGCAAGCTTTCATGATCAAAATTAATCTCGTTTATCATCTATTTCAAGAGCTGAAGATTATAACATATATCTTTTAGAAGTCAAGATGTGTATCAACTCTACATGATTCTCTTAATTTGGCAACTGCTAATAAAACTATTCAATGTTATGCAGACCTAACAAATAATGAATTGCAAATGTTTAAACACAAACAATTGATCAACAAACAAAATCAAAGAAGGCTACAATGACTTATATCTAATAATAGTCATAATGTTTAAAGAACAACATACAAAAACAAAGAAGTCTACAAAATTATACATATAGAGAAAATT
>Ga0315914_1012177_pt1 | contig 10016 bp, 4 predicted proteins | sample MpolenodulesMG_FD_203920 | JGI IMG/M metagenome (GOLD analysis project Ga0315914, IMG submission 203920) | Medicago polymorpha root nodule microbial communities from Los Angeles, California, United States - elongated nodules | ecosystem: Host-associated > Plants > Roots > Nodule | place: USA... | reverse complement strand
GTATTGATGAGTAATTACGTGACATTCATGCATTCATGATCGAGTCTATTTGAAGATGTTGTATTTAAATATGAGTTGGATAAAATCAGTAACATAGTTATGATATCCAAAATCGATGAATAAGTTTAATACCACATGCATATTTGATCGAGTGTAGGAGCATTGCATACACAATTGTATTCTATTGATGAGCTATGAATTCATAAGTGATAATTGACATTGTCTAAGTGTTGAGTGCCCATTTGTGATTATTAAATGATTTGATTGTTGAATGATGTGAATATTAAATGAGGTGATTATTGAATTATGTGAATTTTGAATATGTGATTATTAAATAATGATAATGTATATGGCTAATTATGTTTTACTTATGTTATCTCTTTGAGTCTACTTATTATATTTATGCATCCATATTATTTTGAATGTATGCTCACCCCTTGTTTTGCGTGTTGGATGCCTACACCTTCATGGGGTACAAATACTCAGGACGAAGAACGTTAGAAGCTGTGAGTCTTGGAGAATGGCGTGGAGTCTTTCTCGTCAACTTTTATCGCATTTGGGAGTTTATTTTGTGTCAATGCTCTGATTCTGTAACACTGAGAATTAGGGTTTCTTTTTACTTTTTAGACTTTGGTTTGAGATTCATGTTTGAATTCAATTTAATTTTTAAGACTGATGTGACTATGTCTTAAACTTATTTCCTTTGCACTATTTTTAATTAAATTGAAGTACTTTTGAATGACGAGAATGTGTGACACCCTTGTGTGTTTTATTATTAATTGTATTTTTAATTTAGAATATACTAGTTGGGGTTAGGGTGTTACAAGAAACACTAAAAAACTGGAGGAATAATCTCATGACATTTTTAAAAAGTGGTGAAATCTTTGAAAAGAGTAATTGCGGAAAGCTTATTAGTTTGAAAAGATTAAATGGGAGGGATGTTTCCCCCTTTTATAGGCTCTGAAAAAGTTGAATCAAGGGCAAGGATCGATTGAAACTCAAAGGGTGCAATCCAATGGCTATGAACGTCCTAAAAATTGAAATACACTTGAGTACTGAGAGCTCTTGGTTCTTAGAATTGAGATGCATGTAAGACACACAAGTGACACGTAGAGGGGAGAAACCAAAGAGGCGTCTCGTCAGATCTCCTCAAGTCACATCATCATAAATGCCAACTACCTCCCTTCACGATACATTTGTCGCCTAAAAGCGCTGCAAGATCCAGTGAGCACAACACAAAACAGCATAAGACCATGAGGGCGCAAACCTCTTATGCACGTCACAAATCCGAAAACGTCTTCAAGGTCACAAGCTTACAATGTAAAGGCTCCACCATCAAGAACGTACCCTGGAACAAGTCCATTACGTCATAAAGACAGTAATGACTTGGGAGGAAACTGTTCTGGACCGACATAAATCCCAATGAGAAAGCCACAACATAGCTGAGGTCCGCTACACTAAGAGAAGAAAATCGTGAAGGTGCACGAGAAGCTCTAACGGCTTCCGTCACCCACTCAACAAAAATCGGAGGCAGTTATCAACCTCCGCGGCTATATAACCGTGACTCAGCGTCACAGTCAAGGTACAATCTCATTCACCAATTTTTTTGCACATAATCCACTTCATTGACATACTTACTTGGGTGTTGTGGTGCTAACATGTCTGAGACACCATTCTCCTCCGTGACAGAAGCTGTTATTTTCCTTCACACTGGAGCACCGTGCACCACCACGACAACAACCATCGTTACTGTAGAACTAGCACTACACTTCTCCGATCTTCGCTGAACATGACATAGAACGGAAGCAAGGGTTAGCAAGCGCTAAACTTAAAAGATAAACAGACAGGTTGCAAGCGACAAACCTATCAAATAAGGGTTCACGGAATCCACCAGAATTGAGAGAAAAGTCTCGGATAATTTTATTGAATGAAAAAGTGCCTCTTAAGCTGCATAAGTTTTGTTTAAATACTAAAAGAATAACAAACCCGTATGGGCCAAAAATAACAAAACGAAACAAAATAGAAAGTTCTAGAAAATGCTGAAATATTTAAAGGCAATTTCGGGCCTTCAGACGATCTCGAATGACTAAAATAACCCCTACATCTTGGCAAATCCATGATTTTTGCTCATGAGTTCAGGGGCTTTCTGAAAAGGTATAATTCGGATCAATCGGACACCGGATGCAAAATCTACCCCGTTCCAACTGAATCTTTCTTGCGCGCCACTTCGTCTTCGATTCGTGCTTCTAGCTTGTCTACATCAAATAGATCATATATAAATATCCCTCTCCCTCTCTCCCTAAAGTTAACCTTCAAGTACATGAAGTGATTCAAACGCTCAAACTCCTTAACATGCCTTTCTCTCTTTTAAATGAATTTTATTTTCCTTAAGAAATATAGAGAATATCGATCCATACAATACTCACAAAACCACAAAATTCCTTGTAAGATCTTCCGGTGGATTTACTTTACCTATCCACTTTTCAGGTTTGCGTTTTTAACTATATAAGATTGGATTACATTAACGAATGAAAACAAAACATTTTAGTTTCTGTCACTTTCACAATTTCATCAATTCTCTAATCCCATAGTGTCCACATTGTCAATCAAAGAGAGCACTCATATTGCCTCTAGAAAAACCTTCCATTGTGTGGCCCTTGAGAGTGGCTTTGGTTCAACATTTCTACCAAGTACGCCCCTTTCTTTCCAAAGGGTTTATATTTTAAGGGGGTAAGTGGGGACTAAGAGTCATTATTACTTCAATCATTCTTTTTTTGAAAATGAAAGCAAGAGGGTCTCTCAAACTATTAGTTTTTGTTTAGCTTTCTTTATAGCTTTAGATTATTACACTTCATAGTCGTTGAATCTAAATGCAAGTGATGCAGCTGAATTGTGCATGTTGCACTCAGATTCAACGACCATTTAACTACTAGAATTGCGGAAAGATTTCAAACACTACTAAAAAAATTAACATTTTTTTAACAAATTTTTTGGGCAAAATAGAAATCCTCTTGAATTTTATTAACTTTTCTATGTTGCATTTGCCCCTACCATTATTTCAACATCTTATATAGCACAGCTCATCATAGCATTGTTGCAAACCATTTAACTCTTCTTTACATAGGCCAGTTTCAGTGTGTGAGCCTCCACATAGGAGGCTTAAGGAAACACATACTCGTAGCATCTATATAAATTATGTAGCCCACCAATAACCAATTTACATAATAATTGACCCCATGAATTTTTTGGATATAAAATAATAAAAATAAAATATTGGTCAGAACTTTATATAAGTTTATCCATTATTAGGCATTAGGCAAAAGTGACAAGAAATTATGGTCAAGGGGGCACTAGATTTTGAATAATTTGGTGAGCTGATTGCAATGACACCAAAGAAAAAACAACCTTCCCATAAAAAATATAAACAAAAACAATAACCAACATAGATTGGTCTAGTTTTTAAGGATTTAGCTTAAATACTACTAGAATTAGAGTTTGAACCCTACTACCGATATAATGACCTAATTGATATGTAATAATATATAAGTATTTCTCTTCAAGTACTCTCTAGGTTTCGAAGTTTTCTATGATGTATTCCAAAATCCATCTCATCCAAATTTTTCTTATATATAAAAAGATGATAAAATTAAAACCAAAAGTATAAGGGAGATAAAAAAAATAGAAAACAAAAGAAAAATATTCTAGAAGGCGCATTATAGCAGCATGTCATATCATATTTTAATATATAGTATTATAATATAGTTATGTATTATATTATATAATGGATTTTGTTAGAAGCCACCCATGAAGGTGTCTTTTAGCAACCAACACTTCAAAGCATGATTTCCAATTTTTAGTTATAACTTTGCTAAAATATACCTTCATAAAAATTAGTTGATGTCTTTTAACAAATGTTCATAGAATAACTTGCTAAAAGACACCTTCATTGTCTTCCAGCAAAACCCTTATATAATAACATTGGATGCCTCCATTTTGGAATTTGTAAAATGGGATGTCATCTCATGTTTGAAGAGAACAAGATGCTTCTAAAAAATTTCTTCTTCTCATTATTTTAGTGCAGCTTACTCTAGTTTCTTGGAATAAATTTTTGGCATGCATCTAATGGCTACAGTTTTTTACTTTTTATTGGTTCTGTATAATCAATTTCAACCATTAAGCTTTCACATTATTATAGAAGATATGGTATTAGGTTTCTTCTTTATCCATACGTGAAAGGATTTTCGCATGCTTGTACTTTTCATTAAGCATTTTAAATAAAAAGCTATTCATTAAATGACAAGAAGTGCTCGAACATTCTTTAAAAAAAAAAATTGTTCTCGAACATAGTTTTTTGATGAATGTAGAACAGTACTTCTAATTATATTGATCCACTTATATAACTTTAATTAAATATTGACGTATAATTATTTTAATAAATAAATCACTTGAGGCCTAAGGTTGAACTCAAAAAATCACTTTACCATTCATTAAAAAAATCCTACTGAGATACAACTTCAACAACATTTAGAGACTTACCTATTAATTTATGGAAGGAGCATGTAAAATTAAATTGTTGTTAGATAATCTATAACAGTTGATACGACCACACAATAATATATTAACTAATTTCGATTTTTTTCTTTTGATAGATAGACGAAAGAACAATATTTATTATAAATTCACATAAGTTCAATAGTAAAAAATTTAAATTCAGTCACAACATCTGACCTAATAATTTTTATATTTTTGTCAATTAAATTATGATTCGTCGACTAATTAATTTCCATTTGATGACGAGGTACATCCAATGTTATCCGCATCCCCCACTAAAAAGTGGGTATACTATAGCCCATTTTCAAATAAAAGAAAGCATCACTTACTTTCTTATTCACAAATATCTATTGTTAGTGGCCCAAAAAAATGGAAGAAGGAAGTACGTAAGCTATTATATTTATTTAGTTATATATTTTCGTGCAAGGAAATTGCTGCACCAAGCAAATATCTTTATACAAATGCCTTTTGCAAATGAAAGATATATTAATGAGTTCAAAGGCCACCAACGGATGTTGATCCATTTAATAATAAGTTGATTATACTTTGTAAGAATGTAAATTCAACTCTCAATACATAACGATGCGAGGACTTTGTTGGTGGATATTATATAAATACCGACTTGCTCTCCGAGTCAGGACCCAACTCAAAAATTTATTACACATGCATGTATAAAAGATAAAATATATATAACATACAACAAGATTTTTTTTCTCATAAACTTTGCTAGTGAAAAAATAGGTCATCCAATTTCAAAGATTTGTGTCTTGGATCTTCTTCCTACATATGTACAAATTCGTTTGTTCATATTATTATGATGCTTGTCTATTTTTGGTTGACGCAACAAAAGATATTATTGAATGGATTGATGATAATTGAAAACGTAAATTCCTAGCTAGCTATATATATATTTGAATTTGAAGCATAATGACAAACGAAAAAAATGTGGGTTGTCATAGTGGGGTGCACACGCTTGATTTTATGTGACACCACTTCTTGCCATATTCCTTACCATCTAACCTTAACTAAAAAGATTAGAAAAAAAAGAAGGGGGAAACAAAGACCCAACACACAAAAACTTAAGAAAATAATTTTGTTAAGTGACAAAAAATTAATATAGATTATTATATTTCGATGACCATGATCTCACAAAGCATGAAAGAAGAGAATTATTGTTTAGTATGCCAATTCATGTAAAAATAAACACCTACAATTTTTATTTTTTTTAAAGGAAACACCTACAAATTATTTCTCATATGGTTTTTTAACAAGGCAAAATGAAATATATTACTACCAAAAACGTAATTGTTGCAGCACAAGGTGTGCTAAACAATCACGAAAAGAATAAGGTCCTGTTAATAATACAAAGTTGTTAGTCGATGCCCATACATAACAAAGGGTTCGACCACCAATTATGAGTACCAAAGCTAAAAACAACATTACTAGGCTTTAACCACCACAAAGAAGATGATTTTACTTTGTCTAAACATTTGTGGTAAAGAGCTCTGTCTGTCTCTAAAATTTTTATCATTCCGATCATTCCATAAGACCCAAATACACTGAAGCCAAATCAAATGGAAGAAATATCTTCGCGACTTCAGATCACCTGCGTAATGAATAAATTGCAAAATCTGGTTCGAAATATGATGAGGGTCAACACCTTCAACCCCAAGCCAAGCCCTCACCAATGGCCATAAGGCACCAAAAATTGGGCAAGACAAAAATAAATGATTCACATCTTCAATGTGCCCACAACCAGTGACACACAACCACACCTCCATAGGAATGATGCCACGGTTTGCCAAATTTGTTTTCGTAGGTAAACGATCCTTCAATAACCGCCAAGCAAGAATAGAGACTTTAAGAGGAACCTGTTAAATTATTCCTCATATAACTTTGTTTACTAGATATTATTATATTACATAGTATTAAACTCTTTTATTCGTCTTGGTCACTTGTACTTCAAATTTAATAATCTCAAATACATGCTAGATGAATCCAACCATCGTTATAATATATACAGAGACAAAGAAGGTTAGAGATGTTTGGGAAATCATTCTCTTCTGAGTCACAAAAGTATGAAATAATAACTAATGCACTAAAGTACCTTAAAAAAAAAAAAACTAACCCACTAAATTGTAAAATAAAAAATAAATAAAACCCACTAAGAAATCTAGAGAATGCTACCTTAAAAAAAATCAAGAGTATGCTACCACTTTTATCCCTTAGCTAGTACTAATTTATCCCGTCTTAAATCATTTCACATACTGTTTACACATAAAAATAATTATCTTGTTAGCCGACAACGATAAATAGGTGATTAAGGTTTAAGTCTACTGACCGTGTATGTGGGTCTTGAGGATCTCATAATGGATCAAAGCTTAGTAGGGTTGAGTAATGATACTTAAAAAACCCATGTTCCACGTTTATAGTACCACCAACTACAAAGGGATCCAGATGAGAGGGGAATCACGTTCATGGTGGACTTGCACACCAAGGACATTGTCAACGGATCAGGTCGTGAAGGAGGAAGTTAAGATCCGAACGTGGAGCGCTAAGACCCCTCAACGAGGCAAACTAAGGCACTACCCGAAAAATTAACCGAGGAGAGGTTGGACACAGTAGGCAACAATGTTTAGGCAGTATGTCTAGTTTTTGCCTATAAATGCTCAGTTTGTAAATTGTAATGGACATATTGAATCAAACACAATTATTTTTGCTTTTTTTTTTTTATCTGTTTATCAATTTGACGTTATCTATCTTTTTTATGTGTTTCGTAACATAATAGTTCAAAACCAAAAAAACATTTGTACTTAATGTTCTAGTGGAGTAGTTAAGGAACTCACAACTGAGAGACATAGTTTTTCCTCCGGAGTTAATCGCTTGAATAAATGGGATTCACAGTTGAGGACATCACTTGAACCTTGGCTAAAAAATTTCTCCGTCAACACATACTATGACGATAAATCTTACAAGTGTTAGTCAAGACTATTAAAACTAGTTAGTCACTAAGATCCAAGAAGCATTATTACAAAGTCTTTTTGTGAAGAAAGCTTAGATAGCAAGATAGCTTACTTGGACACAAGTTGCTTGGCCATCAAGAAACTTGGGCATTCGACATGAAGTTACTTAGTCACCTTTAAATAAGCAGTGATGATGAATAGTTCAAATCATTCCAACATTGAGAGAAACATTTATTCAAAGAAATATTGTTGGGTGTAATTGTGTTTTGCATAGTGAAAAATTGTGAATATTCGTAAAAACTGTGTCAGTTTCCCTTTTTATAAAAACGTCTCGAGCAGCCTATGATGGATTTGACCGAACTGCGTTTTCAATCTTTGTGATCTGTCACTGGCGAATGACTCATAATTAGGTTCATTATTTTTTTAGTTACCATGCTGAGAGATTCATATCTTATAGCAGCCATTTTCACCAAAAAGAGGATAATAGTTTCTCTCACATTCTTTTCTTCTTTAAACTCCACTATTGATTCCCTAAAAAAAACTCCACTATTTGCTGCACCAAGCAAATATCTTTATGCAAACGCCTTTTGCAAATGAAAGATACGTTAATGAGTTCAAAGGCCACCACAGATGTTGATCCATTTGATAATAAGTTGATTACACTTCGCAAGAATGTAAATTCAACTCTTGATATATACCGATGCGAGGACTTTGTTGGTGGATATTATATAATAAATATTAACTTGCTCTGTGGGTTTGGATCCAACTCAAAAATTTATTACACATGCATTTATTAAAAATAAAAGATATATAACACACAACAAGATTTTTTTTCCATAAACTTTGCTGGTGAAAAAATAGGCCATCCAATTTCAAAGATTTGTGTCTTGGATCTTCTTCCTACCTATGTAAAAATTGGTTTGTTCATATTATTATGATGCTTGGCTATTTTTGGTTGACGCAACAAAAGAAATTATTGAACTGATTGATGATAATTGAAAATGTAAATTCCTAGCTAGCTATATATTTGAAGCATAACGACAAAAAAAAAGTGGGGTTGTCATAGTGAGGTGCACACGCTTGATTTTATGTGACACCACTTCTTGCCACATTCCTTACCATCTAACCTTAACTAAAAAGAGAAAAAAATGTGGAAACAAAAGACCCTACACACAAAAGTTTAAGGAAATAGTTTTGTTAAGTGACAAAAAATTAATATTGATTATTATATTTCGATGACCATGATCTCACAAAGCACGAAAGAAGAGAATTATTGTTTAGTATGACAATTCATGTAGAAATAAACACATACAAATTAATCCTGATATTTAACTTTGTGTACTATATTAATACATAGGTATTAAACTCTTTTATTCGTCTTGGTCACTTGTACTTCAAATTTAATAATCTCAAATACATGCTAGATATGTTGGGAAATCATTCTCTACTGAGACACAAGAGTATGAAATAATAACTAATGCACTAAAGTACCTTAAAAAAAAACTAACCCACTAAATTGTAAAAAAAAAAAAAAAACCCACTAAGAAAAGTATGCTACCTCTAAAAAAATCAAGAGTATGCTACCACTTTTATCACTTAGCTAGCACTAATCTATCCCGTCTTAAATCATTTCACATATTGTTTACACATAAAAATAATTATCCTGTACGTTAGCTGACAACAATAAATAGGTGATTAAGGTTTAAGTCTACTGATTGTGTATGTGGGTCTTGAGTATCTCATAATGGGTCAAAGCTTATAGTAGGGTTGAATAATGATGCTTAAAAAAACCATGTTCCATGTTTATAGTACCACCAACGGCAAAGAAGATGAGAGAGGAATCACGATCATGGTGGACTTGCGCACCAAGGACATTTTCAACACATCATGTCATGAAAGAGGAAGTTAAGATCCAAACATGGGACGATAAGACCCCTCACGAGGCAAATTGATTCACTGCCTGAAAAATTAACTGAGGAGAGGTTGGACACTCTAGGCAACAGTGTTTAGGTAGTATGTCTAGTTTTTGCTTATAAATGCTCAGTTTGTAAATTGTAATGGACATATTGAATCAAACACAGTTACCTTTGTTATTTTTATCTTTTTATCTATTTGACTTTATCTATCTTTTTTATGTGTTTCGTAACATAATAGTTTAAAACCAAAAAAATATTTGTACTTAATGCTCTAGTGGAGCAGTTAAGGAACTCACAACTAAGGGACATAGTTTTTCCTCCGAAGTTAATTGCTTAAATGAATGAGATTCACAGTTGAGGACATCACTTAAGATCCTTGGCTAAAAAATTTCTCCGTCAACACATACTATGACGATAAATCTTACAAGTGTTAGTCAAGACTATCAAAACTACTTAGTCACTAAGATCCAAGAAGCAATATTACAAAGTCTTTTTGTGAAGAAAGCTTAGATAGCAAGATAGCTTACTTGGACACAAGTTGCTTGGCCATCAAGAAACTTGGGCATTCGACATGAAGTTACTTATG
>Ga0315914_1012175_pt1 | contig 10017 bp, 5 predicted proteins | sample MpolenodulesMG_FD_203920 | JGI IMG/M metagenome (GOLD analysis project Ga0315914, IMG submission 203920) | Medicago polymorpha root nodule microbial communities from Los Angeles, California, United States - elongated nodules | ecosystem: Host-associated > Plants > Roots > Nodule | place: USA... | reverse complement strand
ACAATCAGAGGTATTCACAATACAATACGAAACAGAACAGACTCTGTTTTTCTAGACACTTAGGAATTCTAGGATAAAAACAATTGAAAGAATTCTCTAAGTTGTTGATGTTTGTTTTCGACGTTTTTGCACAGAGTATTGGCCTTTTCTTGAATGTCTAGATTTTTTTTTTGTTCTCTAAGTCTTTATCCCTATTTATAGAGGAGTTGAGAGACGTTGAGAATTTAGCCGTTACATCAACTTGTCTTGCTTTGAAGCTTTGATTCTTCACCCTTGATCTTTTGCCTGATTTGATAGTTGTCCTATGAAAAACTTAATTCAAATCCATTCCAGAACAAAATGAATAACGTCTGCAGCAATGTTACTGTTATCTTTGTCTTGTTGTAGAGACAAACATTGCAGACATGGTGGTTGCAGAGTTCGTGGCCGTACACTTCGTACATTGTCCTTTGTCAACTCTGGTGAAGTAGCTTCTGGTGAGATATGCTTCTAATGACCAGTGCTTCTGATGATCTTGCTTCTGATGACGTGTCTTCAGGAGCTCTTCTTCAAACTCGTTTCTTCAGACTCTTCAGACGCAGTTCTTCAGACTCATTCTTCCAGATGCTTTAAGCTTCAAATAAATTCATTTGCTCTTGAACTTGTTCAATCAGAATATTTATGAATAGTACTTTGATTATGGTTCCTGTACACTTGAACAAATTGTTTAGCATATCCAATTGATTATTTTTAATACCTTGTTATTGTCAAAACTCAATAGATGACTTGTGAAACACCCTTTGTTCCAACAAATTCAACACACCTGATTGCACAAAACTAGCAAGGAAAGCCAATCAAGTGAGACAACATACATGAATCAATGGAGAACGGCGGCGCTCTAAAAAGATTCATCACCATCAATTTGGTCAAAACATTCATTAATCATTTCAGCTAAGGTTCATTACATTTAAAGCTTATAAACTTAATTAATTAATTCATAAACGCTCCAAACTTGTTTGTCTAATTTTAGATAGAAGCTGTATATATCTGTCAAAAAAAAGATAGAAGCTGTATATATAGAATCTGTCTCTTGCTACTTTTCTTTATCACTATATGAAAGGAACTGGACACCCTAAAGGAAGAAGCAAAATGCAGTAATAGGAAGGAAGACAAATTGTATGAGTAAAATGAAACACAAACAATTTTCAGTATTCTACTTGATATCTATTCCCTTAAACGATTCCGATACATATAGTGGACTAGTGGTAGTGTGCTATGGTAATGTAATGGCAACACAGAAAACAGAATCTACTCACAAAGTCCAAAATAATTCTAAATTAGTAAAAATGACTCAACCAAGGCTATAGAGTGCAAACATAAGCTTCTAGGTAACTCTATGTTTAATACCTTCATTAGATTTGGGTCATCGGTAACATTCAATCTCTTTTTACGAACACCTTGAGACACCGTTTCTTTTCCCATCCTACAAGTTTCAGATTATATAATTCGAAAAATGTAAAATATCATCTAAATCATTTAAAAAATAACCTCCATCTTGAATTTAAGGTTATTGGCAAAATTATAATTTTGACTATGATGTGAGTTCTAATTTGACGACCCATTTGGTATTTTATAGCACAAACATGATGACCCATTTTATGAAGAATTATCCTCTTACTCATTGTTGTTGTTCTATAATTTTTTGGGTATGGATTTTTTTGGTGAAGAAGATGATGAAGAAAAGAATGGAAGAAGCTGAAGAAATGAGAAAAAAAATTTAGTTGTTGATAGTTCACTCATATGATGATAAACCTTTTATATAATCATCATCCTCTGTCATATAAAGGTTACTATATTTAAAATTCTCTAAATTTTAATTGTGAAAGCGAGATCTTGTGTTATAAAATTCTTAAATGAAAATTTACATTCTCCTTAATTCTAAATGCAGAATATGTGGTTAACTACGAAACTCAATTCTTGATAGTATCTGCTAGACAACCATGGGGTTTCATACTATCATTAAATTACCACTTGTGTTAATAATTCTGCTAGACTCATGTGCAAAATATGTGGTTGAGTTCGTGAAACTCTATTGGTCAAAATTAGACAACCACTTTTTTTGATAATCTTGCACTAGTAATCAAGTATCCCACTGTTGAATATTATATTACTAAAATATTTCTATATATTAGTGATCACTAATGAGAATCTCACTTACTCTTGTTTATATATATGTGGGATCAGTGGGAGTGTGTACACAACACTACATACTATGAGCTCAAATGAGAAATCTCGCTCTTGTTTATATGTGTGAGATCAAGATAAATGTGTACACAATATTATTCTCGTCATTGCCATATACTCTTGTGCACGCTATAAAATATGGCATAGCTTAAGAGATTTTAAACTTTAGTCTCATTCTATTATATTGAGATATATATCAAAATTCTTTTAATCTCAATAAGTATCAAAATTTGATGCTCAAGTCAATTTTGTTGGAATATGCACAATAACCTCTTAGCATGCAAATATATATATTATGCTTCTCTTTTACCAACATTCCACATTTTATGAGGTAATAAATAATAAGTACAATGTATAATATCAGTACTCCTATCGAGTATAATATTGTGTTCTTGAAGTACTTATAAACTGAGATAATCATAAATGTTCGTTCATTATAGACATTCTAGTGGCCACATTAATCCATATTTTATTTTCTTTAAACTAAGTGTCCATGTTGATCCATTTCAGAGATTCTTGAATTTCCTATTTTCTTATGGAATTTCATAGTCACATGTTTTGCTAAAACGTGGATTAATTGAATGTCAAAGAACATTTATTGATTTTGACTAAATGTAATTACTCTCTCTTTATAAGCTATCTCTATAAGTAATTACTATTTTTATACCTATGTGGATATATGACTTTTATGGAATTGAAAACTCATTGGCAGAACCACTAACCACAGACTTATATAAATGAGTATTGTAACTCATAATGATTTGATTAAGTTTATGATATTTTGGGTTAGTGGGAGTTTGTTATAGCATTTTAAATGCTTGGGCCATTCTTTAATGACACACCCTTTTAATTCAAATGTGTCACTATAAATTCATCATTTGTTAGAAAAGTGAGTATTTGATCTGTATGATTTGTTTTCCCTATCAGATTTAATTTTTGTAGCATTAAAGCTTACTTCTCTTTTGAATGATTAGTGCTTTGACCATACATATAATTTTATAATTTAAATTCTTTATGACAAGTGAAATTTTATATTCTTTTAGTAATTGAGTATTGTTGTCCAAGTAGGAGAATGTTGGATTAATTATTTAATTAATCAATTATGGATTGACAATAATCAATTATTATAAGTTAATATTATATTATAAATTATGATCTATTGTGTTGAGCACTAATTAATTGATGAATATGTGTGATTATGCTATTCTTTCTAAATGGGCCGTGATGGGTTGAACCATTTAGCTAAGCCCAATGAGAGGTGCCTGCCCTCAGCCGTTTAGCTATTCTGAACATTATGGTGCTAAACGAAATGAGGGTAGTCATCCCTTTCATCCTTCTAAAAGTTATCCTTCATCAACCTAATTCAAAGGTACACAATTTCTTCATCCTTCTTTATCATTAATGATATACTATAACTTGTATCTAATATAATTCATGGCTAAACTCTTAAATTTTTATCAGGAGCCACCAGATCTGCCCAATGTTGTTTAACAAAATTGATTGCAAAATGCTGAAACACCACACCACCACATCTTTCAAACAAAAAGCACTTTGGTTCATCTATTGAATCAACTATTCCTGTTACAATAATGAAATTCCGTTAAAAATATTATCTAATATTTTGAGAAATGTTATTGCATTTTCAAAGATATAGCAAACACTTTCATGATAACGTGATACCTAAAACCTGCATTAAAAAAATATGCATATCAAACACCACTCATTTTTATTTATAGAAAAAATTTAGAGTAAGTGGACTATGCCTCAATCTTAGATGGAAAAGACCTTAAAATTTTGATAACATTGAACAAGAGATATACATTTATCTAAATACAAAAACATTAGTAAGACCCGAAACCACAATATGCGATCCAATGCCTCTTTTTTTATCACTATACCAAAACATTTGAGTTCATATCAAACACTGCAATCAAATAACATAAATAATATATTTCTATAAAAATGTAACAAAGTTAATTTATGGAAGTTTTTTGTTACCTGCATCCATGGATGAAACAATAAACACAATTAACAAGGTAAAAAGAAGATGATTGATGTGGGTTGCCATTCTATTTTGCACGGTTGGAGAGACAAGTCTTACTAAATGGTATTTATAATGACTAGGAAAGTTATTATAGACTAAAGACATTTAAGTGAATTCAATTCATTAGTAAAAAAAAGTGAATTTAATTCATTTTAATATTTTGTAGGAAAAAATAGTCTTTCATTGAAAGTGGTCAAAAAGAAATCAACTTTTTAATTCATTAGTCTTTAATTGTAGGAAAATACGTTATATTCTATCATGTTGACCAATCTACAATATAAACAAATGAGATATCTTCTATTCTCAAGTACATGTGGCATGGTTGCAGACTTTTTTACAATTAATGATACTAATTCTAATATTTGAAAGTACACATGAAAATGAGTTTTCAACAATATGAAAATTAGTTTTCAATGCATTCATATCTCTAGCGCAACATTAAATTCTATGAAAATCAAATTCAAAGACTTTTTTACCTATTTATGAGAAATTTTAATGTGGTGGTTATTATCCAATTTTTTGAAATAATATGCACCTATTATACTTTTTTTCTTTATATTATGTACACCATAACAGAGCATAAAACATATCCTTATTTTTTCTGATTTTTTTTTCTAATTTATTAGGTTTTACTTTGAAATAAATCAAAAAGAGGAAGTGTAAGTTAATAGCATAATGTGGTGGTTATTATCTTATTTATAACCAATTTTTTGAAATAATATGCACCTATTATACTTTTTACTTTATATTAGGTACACCATAACAGAGCATAAAACATATCCTTATTTTTACGGAATTATTTTCTAATTTATTAGGTTTTACTTTGAAATAAATCAAAAAGAGGAAGTGTAAGTTAATAGCATTTATTTACCATAAAATCATTCCGTTTTAATTGAGTCAATTTATACGTTTAAAATTAAATTGTTCAGTGTGCAAATGAGAAGAATATGCTTGATGAAAACAAATACTAGTACTGTGTAAAAAGAAAACAAATACTAGTACTGTGTAAAAAGGATTATTTCATTATAAAAGCATAATTGACTAATTGAATATTTTTAAGTGTCGCATGTATTATTTCATTTTTACTTTGCACGAAATTCAAAATACAATCGTGTTATATAATAGTAGTTTTTAAACGGTGTCCTAATTGCCAATTGGGACTATTGTTATTCATGTGCCAATTAGGACGATTCATATGCATATGCATGTGGTGATTAAAATCATTTTATCAGATGAGGCGATGAAAATCATTTTGTCAAATGGGACGATTAATATTATTATGCAAAATGAATGCGATATCCGGATCATGGTCTAGTTGCATTTCATGTATCTGCATTAACATTGAGTCTTGTGTCTCTCCTTCAAAAAGAAAAGTAAAAAAAAAAACATTGAGCTTGTGTTTGTTTCTTTTAGTATATTTTTGAGTGATGAACATTTTAAACTAAAAAGAAATGTTTTAGCACAATTCTTTAATGACGGTTTGTATTTTAATTTGATGTCGTAATTTATTATAGATTTTATTTCATGGGTGTTGAAGACTAACCCTTACATCTAACATTTTAGGTATCAAACGAGATATGATGCATGCTTGATTGAAGCATGTACTGAGGATAAACAAATTTGGGTTTTCTAAATTGTAATTAGATTAGTTAACTATTTTTATTGAGTTCTAGTTAGAAAAAAAATAGTCTTGTTTTTCTAAAAAAAGAAAAAAGAATTAGAGGTAATCTCTTGGATAAAAAATCTGGGATGTTATAGTGTCTATAAAAGCATCCATCTCTATAGACATTCGATTAATTGATGTCATAATAAGGGTGCTTATTTAACTTGATGCTAAAGACATTGAAGTGAATTTAATTCATTTTAATATTTTTATATCAATCACTGTTTCTAGCATATTTATCGTCAAAGAACAACTATGTTTTGTTTGATCAAACCTAATATAATATTATTTTGAATCTTTATAATACTTTGAATTTTTTTTTTTGAGCAATACTTTGAATATTTGTTTTTTCACTTCAGTTTATATACATCAAATTTATAACGTATTTGATCAAATCAAATATAAAAACAACCGATAGTGCCTTTTTTTATGGGATAGTCGAGGGATGGCAATGGGTACCTTTTAAGTAAGGTATTATAGTGTTCATTCCTATGTCTGTGTTTTTTAAAATCTCCATACCCAAACTCATACTCTTGTAGGCAATAAGTTTGGTGTCCGTCCCCATATCTTATGGGTATCTAAACATCCGTACCTGCGTCTATTATCCGCACTTTCACAACAAAAAGATAATAAATAACAAAAAAACATCACATCATAATTAAAATATGATCTGAAATCTTTTAAATCAACATTTAAAATATTACGCATCATATTAATTAATAAAAAAAAACATCTAAAATATATTAAAAAAAAGTGCATATTACTATAAATATCAAACAAATAATTAATTAACTAACTTTAATATTACATATTTGTCAAAAAAAACTTTAATATTACATAAAATTATGGGTATAGTCTATGTAATGTGCGGGAAAGGGGTGGGGTGGACACTAAAGTGCATGTACCCGCGCCCAAATATGTTTAAATTTGTGTGTAATTACCTGAGCCCAGACTCGTATCCAATAATGCTAGTATTTACCGGCTCACATGTTGGCTTGTATTTTCTCCTATGAATTTCGACAAGTGCTTGGGAAATTAAAGTCACAAGATTCTTTAAGTCCAAGATTGAACGCTTCAGTGCCTAAGAAGGACACTTGAAATGGAATTGGAACGAAATTTGACGCTTGCTCCGTCGAATCTTGAAGATGTTGGTGGAAAGAGGCTACTGTCATGGCAAAGTACCCATTGCATATATCTTTGGACTTTCGATAAAGGAAAGTTGGTCGAAATTGGCTTAAGCCAAACTGTCTTGCCACCTGATGTGGAGAATAGCCCACTAAGCCTAAGTTACCCTTTGGATTATCCATTCTAATTGACAAAAGGGAGGGGGTCAGATACGCTCTCCATATTTGGACATTTTCTTTAAAGTGCTCAGGATCTTGAGCAGGAAATTTACTCTTGAACCATTATGGACCTATGCTTCGACTTATAAAGGGCACCATAGTTGGGTCGTAAGTATCACAATTTAGGAACACTTTGAAATATTTTGAAAATACTTCATATGTCGAAAGATTGATTTCTCTTCTCCTAAGGTAAGATAACCTAGTTCCTTTTATTGTTCGACCATCTATTTCATCTTTATGGATTGGGGGAGTATCAAATTTCAATTGTTTTTCAAAAGTGGCAACCAGCTAAAGTTGGAAAAGCCATAGTGGTCCACTAAGTAAGAGTGATTTTTATTTCACCAAATGTTGCATCATCTGGCCACCATATCCTACTGACTCATAAAGACTTCCCAAGATTAGCTTACCCAAGCAAAACTTTCGTCCCTCATGCAATTGGATGGATATTTCCATAAACTTCTTAGCTACTTGAAGAAAGCTAGAGTAGAAAACAAAATGGGATAGACAAAAAGTGAGAAATTCTATGTACTTTTGATCTGAAACCTCACTGGTGTCTGATCTGTAATGTTCAGTGATGAATATACCATAAGTGGCCTTTTTGGTTTCGAAACCAAAACTATGTTTTCACTAACTATGGTGGGATCAAAGGTTTCTCCAGTTGGTGAAAGGCCAGTGATGGATGCTACGTCAAAGAGGGTGGGAGTTAGCATGTCACACTTTAGTTGAAGGGTTTTAGTCAAACCCTCCCAAAAATGCATGGAAATCGATAACAAGGTTTCATCATATTTGAGCCCAGGTTTTGACAATTGAATGAGGTCGAAAATACCCAAAAAAATTTCTATGTTGGGATTTTTTCACTTCGAATTTTTCAGCCAATTAAGGTAAATGGGAGCATGCTTGGCAGAAGGAGCATATCTAAAAGCTCTATGGCTAGGACTTGAGAAATCCATCCTATAAGGACTATTAGAAAACATCCTAGGCTTTCCAATGTCATAACTAGGGAAGATTTTTTTAATTTTTTTTCATGATTTACACTAGGGAACAATCAATCTCTTTTTACGAACACCTTGAGGCACCATTTCTTTTTCTATCCTACAAGTTTCAGATTATATAATTCGAAAAATATAAAATACCATCTAAATCATTTTAAAAATAACCTCCATCTTGAATTTAAGGTTATTGGCAAAATTTTAATTTTGACTATGGTGTGAGTTCTAATTTGATGACCCATTTGGTATTTTATAGCACAAACATGATGACCCATTTTATGAAGAATTATCCTCCTACTCATTGTTGTTGTTCTATAATTTTTTGGGTATGGATTTTTTGGTGATGAAGATGATGAAGAAAAGAATGGAATAAGATGAAGAAATGAGGAAAAAAAAATAGTTGTTGATACTTCACTATAAGATAAACTAGGTATTCAACCCGTGTATTGCACGGGTTTGATTAGAATGTTTATTTTTTTTTAAAGTTATTGAAAATAACAAATTTGGTGGATCTCTATTGAATTATTTTTTAATTAAAAATAAAATAGCAATTAAAATATTTTTAAACTTATTATTCTCTCGTCCAGTGAATGTAGAGTGTAGAATAGATAAAAATTACTTTTAACATAAATAGCGTGTCATTCACCTCTATTAGAAATCAATAGAAATTATTAAAAATTTCTTTTAATTTATTTTCTTTGTTTAGTTTATATCTCCTATTTTTGTTTACCTTTATTTTTACATTTGTGGATTTTAGAAAGAAAAAATTCGGAATTATAATTAGATATTATCAAATTAATATTCTAACTTGAATCAATGAAATTATTATTATTTTTTTTTTGATAGGCCAAGAGCAAAATGACATCAAAAAGAATAGTGTCCAACTAAGTTGGAAACACTAATCTTATTTGTTGTCAATTGCTCATATATATTATTAAAAAAAAAGAAAAAGTTACATAAAAACTGGGGGGACATAAAACCTGACCCAGCCAACAACCCTAGCGGGCAAAACAATAAAACAAAAAATAAAAAATCTACAAAGTGGATCCAACCCTAAACAATTCCAACAATTAAGCCAGGTCTAAAATTTGGCGAATGAATCGATCGTCAACACGAAATTGGATCACGTACCATCAACTCCCTGCAACAACGACAACAAGCATCAATGACTCTTTCGAGTCCATACAGTCTCATATCAATCAGCAAGATTACTGGGATAACCCGAGAATGGCGTATGAATCGACTGTCAACACAGGAAGATTCAAGAACCAAAAGCCCCTGCAACAAAAGCAGCAGCTTTGCCGACCCTTTCGAGCCTAAACCAAGCAAGAAATATCTTCATTAAAACCGATCCCAAGCTTTGAAACTGGACATTGAATCTGCCCGCCAACACGGTTGCAAATCCATCAGTCCACTACTCACCTCGACGAACATCGACAATAGTAAGTTTTAACGGCCGCCTGAATTAACCATCCAGAAGAAAGGCCACGCTCTTTCGAGCTAATAATCCAAAATGAATATTTTTCCAAGACATCAAAGCACATTCGGATTAATTATAGAACCAAACCAAGAGAACCAGAGACAAGTTTGAGTAAAATCAAATTGTCTTTTAAACGATGAATGGTGTATGATGAGTCAATAATTAGTCTTTAAATTAGTGTCTTTTATTTAATATTTAAGTTTATTTTAATTAGATTTAATATGTTTTTATTTCCTTCTAGAACTATTTTACTTCAATTGCAAGTTATTATATTT
>Ga0315914_1012172_pt1 | contig 10019 bp, 4 predicted proteins | sample MpolenodulesMG_FD_203920 | JGI IMG/M metagenome (GOLD analysis project Ga0315914, IMG submission 203920) | Medicago polymorpha root nodule microbial communities from Los Angeles, California, United States - elongated nodules | ecosystem: Host-associated > Plants > Roots > Nodule | place: USA... | reverse complement strand
ATTTGAAATTCAAAAAATTTTGTTAGGAACCATGAACTGCATTAAATTACATCTATTGTTATACCCCTTGGAAAATACACAGCTCTTCAACCAAGCACACATCTTCAAAATAATTAATACATTGTATAATCTTTTCTATTATTAAATTCTATGATATATGCAGATATGATATGTATTTGGTTGGAAAAATATATTATCACATTTAGTAAATATCTAAGTGTAATTATTCTTTTTAGAGTTGTACGTGTAATTTAGAAATTCTATTAATTGAAGTGACTTTGTTTTTCATGTTAGTAGAAATTTAAAACAATTATTACAAGTCAATTTTTGATGTTTAACTATAAAAGTAATAAATAAAATTGACCCGTGCAACAATATAATACTGTATTCTTTTTATCTTTTTTTTATAATTTTTTTTTTAAAAAAAGTGAGAGGATAATGCCCCAATAATATATTGTGATAAAATAAAATAACAGTCTTTAATTGATTAGTTTTTCAAAACTAAAATGTAAAATTTGATAAGATTCAAGTGTCATTGAAAGACATAGTAAGACAAATTTGATTGTAATGTTGTATCTCTAATAATCTAATTTGCGTTTATTGATCGAATCATGATCTTACGGGTTAAAGATTATTAATTGGTCTCTATTATAGTTGACAAGACCTGTGCGTCGCACGAGTCAAAAGTCCAGTAAAAAAATAATCCTCTAAAATACTCAAAAACCCTGCATCTTAACATACTCTAATGCACACTTGGTATATGTATTTGTTTTTACCATCTCAGTAATTTTCCAATTACATCTCTCTTTTACATAGAGAAGATCATCACTCTCTTATTTTTTTTTTTCGAAAATCACATAGTTATTTGTGTGATTTGTTTTATAAATTTTTTGTAAGGTACACTAAATTGAAAAAATTTAGTGTGAGCAACTCCATCGCTTTGTTCTTCAAATGCAAGAACATCATTTGTTTTGTTTTTAGCATTGGAGGTCTTTTACGTGGCCACCAGGGTGGAGAATGGTTGTGCAGTAAGAACAAGGTTCCAGCTTTGCTTTCTCGGACACTCATAAACACTAAAGCACAAAATACAATTTAAAAAGTAAACATAAGGCCCACTTAAACTAAAACAAGAACATTAGTTCTAGTTATAAGTATAAAGTTATAAGATTTATTAGTTCTAGTTCTTACTATCACTATATAAATGTTACCATCATAATTTTTTTTCTCATCCCGCTACCATTCTCGGTTCACAAAGGAAGCCTCGTTTATGCTATACTGTCATCAAGTTTGTGAAATCATTTGACGATTACAACAGTTGAATCATGTTAAATGGGAGATTTTACCCTCCAAAAATGCTAGCTCATAAAATGAGAATGTTAAACTTAAAGTACACATAAAAATCCAACTGAGAACTTCTGCATTGATACCATATAATGGACTTGGATTTCACTCCTAAAACTATACAAATACAATAGACACCTACTTGGGAAGTCATTATACCGAGGGCCGGCCCAAAGCAAGAGCTTCCAGGCCCATGGCTCAGGGCCTCCAAATTTTGGGGGCCCAAATATTTTTTTTTATGCATATAAGGTCTTAAAATGTTACATATATTTGTTTAGCACATATAATTTGAAGAATTGTGTGATGGTCCAGTGGTTGAAAGATGCGTGTGTGGGCGTCTGGTTCTCGGTTTGATTCCCAGGAATCACTTTTTTATTATTATGTTTTAATTTTATTTATTTTTTCCGGCATAAGAAAACCAAGTGTTAAACAAAGCAATAAACCAAGTATTAAAATAAATGATAATGTTTTTGAATTTTTGGTGTGTTTTTTTTATTGGAGGGGCCAATTTTTAAGATTGCATCGGGGCCTCCGGATAGTTTAAGACGGCCCTGATTATACCTATAAAATGAGGCACCCACCAAGAAGCAAATTGAACCGTGAGTAACATCTCTAATAAAACCATGATGACTTGAGAACCGACAATATTAAATATCATAAACTGACACCGTTAACTTATTCAAATAAAAAAGTTAGGTGATGGTGTAAATGTCCACCAAGAATAAAATAAATTGGTGACAGTTCTAGACCAGTTGCTAATAGGGCGTCAACAATGGCATGGCGTCACTCATGACCATGACTATCTAATGTTAATTTGATCGTTAATAATGTATGAATTATGATTATGAAGCATGATTGGACAAGTTATCAAATATCTTGAGAAGGGCTTACGCATTCTCCCACTTCCATATCAAAGTGGAACTTCATGTTTCAAATTTTAATTTAGTGCTGGTCGGCCATATATATCATGACTTTCTATACTATATGATATTAAATTATTCCTCTCACGTGAAGATTGCGAGGATGCAAAACTATTTTAATGTTGTATGCTTGCATATATATAGCACTTTGGTGGTTTCGAAGAAGCATATGAATCAAAATGATTTCCCAATTAGTAAAAGAACATCCTTACATGTGTTACTTTGTTGGTTTCTTATTTGTGTTTTTATCATCTTTAAAAGTGTGTGCACTTTGGTGCAAAAACAACAAGTGCAGTAGTAGTGTCGGCATTCCTCCGGGAAATCGAGGATTACCCTTCATAGGAGAGACACTGCACTTCATGGCTGCCATCAACAGTACCAAAGGTGTCTATGAATTTGTCCGACTTCGCCGCCTCCGGTAACCAAATCCGCTATTTCACTTTATTTACTTTTGACTCTGACTCTCATGCTGGTTCTGTTCTTGCGAAGTTTGATTACAGAAAACACTTTCAGTTTTTAGTAGTTACAATCTCAAATTAAGTAAAGTTCGCTCTAACTAAATCTCATGTAAGTCCTCAGAAATATTTTTCACTGTATTACAAACAAAACAATGAAGTTGTTTTCCACACAAATAGCTGACAACAGAAAACAAAGTTAAAATAGGAGACAAAATTGTAATTTAAAGTAAACAAAAAACCAAAAAATATTTTATCGAACTAAACATAAGCATCACTCGTATAAACCAACACTTGCACTTAAACACTATGCAGTGAGCATGTGACATGACCTCGTCGCCATAATGTTGAAACTAAAATAAATTAACATTAACTTGTTTCAATAAATAAATATTTAGTATAAACAAATTCATGTTTTCTTGAAGGGAGTATGGTAGTCTTTGAGCAATCACATAAATGAAATTGGATATTACACCTTCACCCAAAATTTTAAGGCATGCGGGTTCTTGATGACAATTTCTAGTTATATTGCAAATAAATAGTAACAGAGAGGACTTAGGTGTGTATGCACTGCAGATATGGAAATTGCTTCAAGACCAAGTTGTTTGGGGAAACCCATGTTTTTATTTCAAGCAAGGAGTCGGCAAAGGTGTTTCTAAGAAACGAGGGAGGGAAATTCTCGAAGAAGTACATAAAGTCAATCTCCAAGCTCTTGGGTCCCGATAGCCTGCTGTGTGCAGCTGAGCATCATCATAAACTCATTCGAAGCCGTCTCTTGAGTTTGTTCTCGCCTCATTCTTTGTCTTCCTTTGTTCAACTGTTTGATGAACTTGTAATAGAAGCTACAAGTACCTGGACATGTGGATCCCTTGTCATCATACAAGATGAAGCACTCAAGGTACGTGTTATACTCCCTTCGTCCACATAACAATCTTGATCGACCATTTCACACATTGATCTATTTTCATTATCCTTATTGCGCATACATTGATTAGGTGGTACAGGTGAAAAAAAATCAATTAAAACTAATTGAAAATGGAATGTGATGCTTTTTTTTAGAAACAAATATTTTTTATAAATGTGAGGAAGTACTATGAACCAAAACAATTTTTTGTGATGCAGCTAGCTTGTAAAGCGATGTGCAAGATGCTAATAAGTATTGAGAGTAGCCATGAACTAGCAGTGATGCACAAGGATGTTGCTTGTGTGTCTGAAGCAATGCTTGCTTTCCCTTTGAGGTTACCATGGACCAGATTCTACAAGGGCCTTCAGGTGGTTATACAAATCATCCAAGTAACTTTCAGTATATATAATTTGGAGACTTTTGCTTAGAAAGGAAGGGTGACTTGTTGATGAAGGTTTTTAATACCAATAAGTAGTCACAATATTTTATGTTTCATTGTTAATTGGTAATTTGAACTTAGAAGTGTTAATGCAGGCTAGAAAAAGAGTTATGGACATATTGGAAAAAGTTATCAGCAAAAGAAGAGGCGAAACTGCAACCAGCCGTGTAGATTTTCTCCAGCAACTTTTAGCAGATGATGAAAATAAATTAGGAAAGGATGAAATAATAAGGCTAACAGATAAAGAGATCAAAGATAATATCTTAACGATGATTATTGCAGGTAAGGAGTATTAATATTATTGAATTGAAAACCCTCAAACATGATTTACATACGAGATTGCACTAATAAAATTGAAATTACAGGACAGGACACTATAGCAATTGCAATGACATGGATGATCAAATTTGTGGATGAGAATCAGGAGGTTCTTAATGAGCTTAAGGTCAATGAAATTTTTATAGTACTCAGTTTTGTGTTTACATGGCTTGTTCTTTCAACATAGATTCTCGGTATATACTAAAATGTTGTGATTTGCTGATTAAATAGAAGGAGCAACTTCAGATTGAGAAAAAAGGCAGTGGTAATGTGTATCTTACATTAGAGGCTCTTTCTGAGATGCAATATGCTTCCAAGGTGTGTGTATTAATAGTACTTCTATGCGATGAAAGAGTTAATTGTGCTTCATCAAATTTACTTGCTTAGATGACTTGTTTCTCTTAAACTCCTGTGAAAAGGTCGTAAAAGAGGCGTTAAGGATGGCATCTGTAGTGCAATGGTTGCCCAGAGTAGCACTGGAAGACTGTGAAATTGAAGGTTTACATAAATATATATAACTGTGTACATATTTTTTATATAATAACTGTATACAAATTTAATATAGAAGGAAAAAAACTCAGTAGTATAATTACTTAATGGCTATTTATATAGGATTTAATATCAAGAAAGGCTGGAACATCAATATTGATGCTAGATCAATACATCATGATCCAACTATTCACACTGACCCTGATTTGTTCAATCCTTCAAGATTTCCTGTGAGTCTCTATCTCCTCTAGTTTAACTGAACATATGATGCATCATGTAACATTATTATAAATGGTAAAAAGAAAACAGACTGTATACTGATATTTTAATGTTGACAAATCATAAGTTATATAAACTGTTCCAATAAATTTATAGAGTGAATCAAAACCAAACAGCTTCTTAGCTTTTGGGATTGGAGGAAGAATGTGCCTTGGGAAGAACATGGCTGAAGCAATGATGTTGGTGTTTCTCCACCGTCTCATCACTAGTTTCAAGTGAGTACTTACTATCATTGACCACATTAATTTTATTTTAGTGACATAATCTACAAACTTTTGTACCAAATAAATGGTTGTAATTTATGTATTGTATTCACTATTCAGGTGGAAGGTAGTTGATTCTGACTCAAGTATTCAGAAATCAGCACTTTTTACAAAACTTAAGAGTGGCTATCCGGTACGCTTGATATCTGTGAAGAAGGAGGATTTAAACAAAAAAACAATGTGAGGATTTTTAAGACTTTACTTCCAGATTCAGGGTTGGCCAATTTAATTTAGAGTAACAAATATTGTGCCGCAGAGGGTCCATTTTCATGAGCATCTTCCAACCCTTATTTTCACCTCTTCTCTTATGATATGCTTGGAATTTGGATTGAAGATTTTGGATGAATTTTCAAATATAAATTAAGTGTGGTTGAAATATTATATCATCATTTATCATGTTATTATCTCACTTTTCAAAAATCTAAAAAAAAATCTCAAACACATACTCAAATGTTGACTTTTTTTAGAAGTACTCAAATGTAGATTTAATTATTCAAAATTCTCTTCCAAAATTCTAAAAAACGGTCTAAACATATTCTTAGTATCTGTTAAAAAAAATAAAAAATTGTACACAGTACAAACTTGGCATATTAATTAAATTTACCATCCTCCAGGTAATTTGCTAAACTTCTCCTAAAAAAAAGTAATTTGCTATTGGGAGTGGGAATAGGCGGGCGGAACCGGACTTTGTTTAAATAGGCTAAGCCTATTTGAAAAAAAATAATGTCTAGTCTGACCGATTAGCATGTCAAAGGTCTTATTTTAAGTCTGACTTGACCTTTTTAAAAGTCCGGTCTAGCCTATTATTATGTTTAAAAATATGATTTCTACTAACAATTCTAAATATAACATTTGACCTATTTATAAAAAGGTTAATGAACATATATTTTTTAAAAGGCTAATAGATCAACAAAATTTTGTAAAGCATGTACATTCATTTTTCCACCACTTTATAAGCATATATATATATCGCATGTATATCCAATAAAATGTTGTAGAGCTCACATCCATTGTGTTGAGACTAATACGTGTGTATTATATAATATAATAATATATATAATTACACATATATGGGTCGACCTGATAAACCTAGTAGGCTTTTCTATAAGCCTTAGCATGACCTATTTAAATTAACGAGCTTTTTAAAAAGCTTGAGTCTAATCTATTTAATAAACGAGTTAGGCCGAGCCAAGCTTTAAATAGGTCGGGTCATAGGCCCCTGACGACAGGCATGACCTATTCTCACCCATATGAGATTTATATAATTTTTATTTCTCTCTTAACCAAATTAACACTTGATTTTATTTTATTTTTGTCAAGTAGTCTAGTGGCTAGAGCTCACACAATTTAAACATGGAGAAGTGGGGTGTCCGAGATTCGAACCACAGCCCCTGCATATAATATACAATATCTCTACCAACTGAGTTAAGCTCACGGTGATTAAACTTGATTTTATAAGTTGTCACATAAATTATAGAATTTTTATGTTGAAATATTATTACTCATAGCATGAAAAGAAAATAAAAAAAAAGTTTATACACCACACCGAACATTAAAACAAGATTCAAGTCATTAAGCATAGAGCATGCATATTGTGTATCACATATATGAAGCTTTTACTAGGGAATATGCAGCGGAGTAAAGTGTGAGTTCCTCCATTCACTTTTACTAGGGAAATATTGAATGGTAAATTGTGCGAAAACCGACAAATGACGTGGCGTAATACGTTTCGCTTGTTTTTGAGTTTTATTAAAAAAAAGTCGGATTGTAACCGGGACAGTTTCACAGTCTTTGGGCAAATGCTTGCACTTGTAACTGCTTTTCTCGAACTGTGGCTTCGCTCGTAGCTTGCATATTCAAAGGATGTAATTAGATAATTTTGAATATTTGGTTGTGCGTTTGGATATTTTGCTTCGTTTTACCTCCTCTATTTTTCATTGCGGAGAAGTTTCCAACTGGTTTTTAGTCATTTGTTGGAAAGAAAGAAGAAGAAAAATTAAAAAACAATGTGTTTGTAACATGAACAGTAGGGAAGATCCGAAGATATAAACATATCAATTTAGAACTTAGTGGAGATTGTGACTATTCAGATCATAATTTGCGTTAAAATAGAGGAATTTTTCACTTAATTTATGATCTTCTTCCTACTTTTGTCGGCTTTTCGTTATACTCTTCTTCCACTGATATTTGAGTTCATAATATAGAAAGAAAAAAAAATTGATTTATTCAAGGATATTCTACTTTTTAATTAATTATTAAATTTAATATCGGTTTTTTCTTTTTTGATAGAATTTATTATCGATTTTTATAAAAATGAGTGGAAGTTACGCATGTGGCAGGTACCACTCCGCACGTGTTCGTCAAAATTCGTAAAGGAGAGCTTCGCACTATTTTTTGGTAGTGGTCGGGGTTTGAACCCCAGATCTTGCATATTTTATGCATTGTCCAACCAACTGAGTTAAACTCACGAGGACAGCTTCGCACTATTTAACATTTCTCCTTCTATTAACTACTCTTTTTTTTTTTAATGCAGAGTGTCTATTAGTTAATGTTTCAACTTTCAATTTCTTTTGATATTAGTTCAAATCAATTTTTAATCAAAATTTTATAAATTAAATAAAATTATACAAACAAATAAATGAGGTAAAGAAATCCTGAACCGACAAAAATATAAGGAAATCATTCAAACTTTTTGAAATAGTTTTTTTAATAATTTAATTCAAAATTCCTCTTTTCTATGACAATTTATTGTGATGATTAAGAAGTTTATAGCTTTTTTAAAATAGATTTTTATAGTTTAACAGCTTTTTGCTATAATTTTGTTAACAAAGAATTTTCAAAAAAAAATCTCTAAAATAGGAACATAAAAATCATTTTTAAAAAATTTAAAAAAAATAACTTATTTTTATTATGTAAAATCTCTAACAATGAATATTTAAGTTAGTGAATATAAAAATATCTTTTTTAACTTATAACAAAAGATCCCAAAAAAAAAACTTACAACTAAAGAGTTTGAAATAACTTTTACTATTTTTGAGTAAATTTCTATAAGACAATCATTTTTAGAAATACAAAAGAAAATATTTTTTAAAAACTCTATAATAAACGAGGTCAATATGTAGGTGCCGTCTACCGTGAGAAAGCAAGATAGGTCATGCACTGTGAGAGAGGTAACTTTACTTGTTTTTTTTTTAAGGATAACTTTACTTGTTTTAGTAGGTTGTTGTACTATTTCTTACCTGTTGTAGGAGGTAATATGTTTTATAGTAATACTTTTAACAATTTATTTACATATTTGTTGGTATCAATATTATAAGGTCAATATCAGACATTCATATTAATTAATTTAATATTACTATCCTCTTTGGTAGTTCACTATAATATTTGTTGAATATTACTAGTTTTGGTCTTTTTTATTATATTATGTGTTAAATAATTTGGTCGTGGTAGAAAAAATAATTTACTGTAATTTCTATGAATTATAATTAAAAAAAATCACCGTAATGAATCACAGGAACAAAAAATCAATGTCATATTAACCATCAAATAAAAATATAGTCTAAATAATTAAATAGGTGTGGTTAATTGAAAAAAGATATGTGTTATTTGAACAACTATTTGCCTAATAACTTTTGAGACAACCATAAATTTACAAAGAAAATTAGGTATTGACACAGAAACCAAATCAATAGAAAGAGAAAGTAAAAATATAGAAAAAGTTGTCACAAAATGGTTGTACAAATATCATTTCTCTTAAAAAAATAGGCTAAATTACACTAGAGGTCCTCTGAGTTATTTAATTGTAACAAAGTGGTCCTTTGAGTTTTTTTGTACCACTTAGGTCTTTTAAGTTAATTAATTGTAACAAGTTGGTCCTTTAAGTTTTGTTCGTACCAATTAGGTCATTTAAGTTATTTAACCGTAACAATTTGGTGGATTTTAGATCTTAAAAATGTAAGTTATTCATGGCCTAAAAATTACAATTAAATAACTTAAATGATCAAAGTGGTACGAAAAATACTTAAATGATCAACTTATTACAATTAAATAACTTAAAAGACGTAAGTGGTACGAAAAAAACTTATAGAATCAGCTAATTATAATTAAATAATTTAAAGGATCTATCGTGTAATTTAGTATAAAAAAAATGTTAAAAATGTATGTTTTAGTCGTATTAGTCAACTTATGTTTATGTATCATTTAAAATAATAAACTTTTTGGTTAGGAGTGTTTAGAGTATTTTATAAATATATCATTTATTCACCAAGACTATTTGTCTAATAACCTAGTTAACAAGAAAAAACATTGTTCCTTCAACTGAAATAGTACAAATTGACTTTCGGTGAAAGAGGATCTAATAGTACAAATTTGAAGATCGGGATCTTTAGTGTACTTTATTCACTGAGAATATTCCTTCAATAACCTTGTGAATCTATCAAAAATGTTATCCAAAATCATGTTTTACTCTACGCTATTAGATTCCTTATTGGTTTGAATGAAAATTTCCAAAAATTTTAACTCACAGATTCTTCTAATGGATCCTTTTTCTCGGTTTTGATGATCAGAATCTTTGGTATAAGTCAATTTGACGACCATGACCTACAATTGTTC
>Ga0315914_1012170_pt1 | contig 10020 bp, 6 predicted proteins | sample MpolenodulesMG_FD_203920 | JGI IMG/M metagenome (GOLD analysis project Ga0315914, IMG submission 203920) | Medicago polymorpha root nodule microbial communities from Los Angeles, California, United States - elongated nodules | ecosystem: Host-associated > Plants > Roots > Nodule | place: USA... | reverse complement strand
TTTATTGGTTGAAACTCATATGGATCCCACTACTTTATGTGGAATCTATTTTCAAAGTGTAAGACTCACATTGATTTCATCCAATCAAAGAACAGGTGTTAGAGAGAGTGTTGAAAAGAGAGTGTTACTAGCATTCCTCCATATCCATTTGCGATGTTAAGACGTTAGATAATGACTCTTTCGTCTTTTTTTTATCATGTATATTTGGACCTCTTAAAAATAAACTTTAAGATATATTCAATTGAGCAAAACCGACATAAAATAAACATAAGATTTAAACCTAACACCTTAAAATTTTGTGTTATAATGTGATATCTAATTCATTTATATGATCGTTTAAAATTTAATATGATGATCGCCGAAACCCCTAATGACCCAACAATAATATACAATATCTCTTTGTTTTCGTTAGAATCGCATGTAGTGTCATTGATTCATTCATTCACCTCAATTCTAGTCCTAGACAAGTTGCTTTTTAATTTCAAATACCAATATGAATTATGTAATCACTGATAAGAACTTTGGCTTATGTAGAAATAAATGAAATGAAAAAGCATATGTAAAGGCACTTTTAAATAATGCATGCAGGTCAACAGACAATAGTAGACAAAGCCAAGGAATCAAACTTTAGTGAACTAGATTCCCGAAAACAAAAATTTAAAACTCAGAAAGAAAGCAAATAACTTGAGGCAGAAAATTCTAAATCCAAACCACCCAACTTGGCATTATATCATCTCAAGAATTTTAGGATCGAGTGGAAATGATAGGGATGCTTCTACTTTCTGTAATGTTTTTTTCTTTTTGTTTTTAAATCCCAACATACTAAAGGTGTTTTTTTTTTCATTAATTGATTTATTTCAAACCAATGTTTGTCTTTGTGTAGTTTATGTCTAGAATAAATTAGTCAGAAGATATCCGTAAATATAGTTCAGATGGTAAATAATTGCAAACATATTTGATATGTTAGAGTGTGATTAAGTAGTCTAATATAACTTGTATAAATATATTTTTTAATGGTGAATAAATGAGATGTTTGGAGTTCGAATCCAACCTTTACATATTACAATGTATTGTCAGTTGTCACCAATTGAACTAAGTTTATGGGATGCCATTCTTCGCTTACCAATTGGTTTATGTAAGTTTTGCCTTTATATTTTTAAAGGAAAAAAAATAGTCATTCGTACATTGAGAACTACATGGAATCCACTTTATAGACAAACTTATAACTAAAACAAAAGTGGGTAATGTTAGCTGTCCATTATATTCTCTTCATTCCCTCCACCCTTTTGAGTATCTTTTCTTTGCCTTTACGTTATTTTATAGTTCATGGTTTTCTCTAATGGCTTCATGGACCTACCAAACTTAGCGTGACAATAACTAATTAGATGATTTTTTTTTGGATAAACTCTTGAAAATGATCAGATGATAATGAGAGGTCAGTCACCATGAGGATAATATATTTTAGTAACAGCCATGAACCATGCATGTTGAGCTCCCAGTACTTTTCGTGGAAGTGGCTGCATATTTTGCAATTTAATTAAGTATAGAAAGTTAAATCTCTACTTCAATGCTTTGAGATGAATTATTGAGTACTAATAGTTTGTGATTGAAAGTTAATTATTCTAGTTTAATTATGAAAAAAAGGTGTGAAACTCAATATTGCTGCTCTGAACTTTTAAAACTTTTTACTTTTTTATTTTGTTGTTTATATGCAGTTTCAGTTCCAATATTTTCCTCATTTATGATTTTGGCCCACAATTTTCAAAATGTATGATAATTTTCCTATATATGCATTTGAGTTTTGGTTAGCCCCTGTTGGTTTTGGAATTAAAAAACACCGTAAAAGGATTACCACCAAAGAAATTATCGGGTTGAGTCACGATCAGGTCGTTCTCTTTAAGGAGTTTAGTGACATTGTTTAGAATTATGCAAGGCATACTATCAACCGCGCCATCTCCCGGATAAAACAGCTAAGTTCACTATGCAATTAATTGCTTCATTGTATATAATCGTTCAAGTATTACACCTCTAAATATGGCTATCATGGTCACTCAAATATGGTATGTATACCACTCGAAATTGAATGGACATAAGAAAAGACGAAAAGGAGAATAACTCGTTAACACAAGCCAAATAGAGAAGAGATGAAAAAGGTTTGATAATTCAGAAGCCTTTTTTGGTGTACCGAATGAACTATGTGAGCTCTCCTTTTATATGGAGAATTCACAACTGATATGGTGAAACTTGGGGAACAAGAACTCTATGGATCAGATCAAGTAAAAAAATCGATCGAATAAGTTTGGCGAACAAGTTGGAGCGCGAGAGCGGATAATACCAAAAATATCGGAATAGCTAGTTGGATCGTATATACACAAATGCATGAAACATGTTCGTTAAGAAAGCGCTGATGTCGACGGAGCATCATATGATATTTTACACTATGTTTTTAGTTATTTTATTTTGCATTTGAATACAAATAAGAGGGCATTTAGAGCAGTTGTCCATAATTTGAGGAACATTTTGTATTGTTTTCATTCAAGTTGTTGTAATTCACTTTTATCCTAAATCATTCAACTTCATAAGTGTTTTTAGTCTTTTTAGTGAGAAATCATGTAAATTGGAAAAAACAAGACATCACATGAAGGATCGATGATATGAAGTATGAAGATCAATGGTTCTTAAAAGGTTTTTGAAGACAATACAAGTTTGGGAATATTCATCACAAGTTCCAAGGCATTTCAAGACGAAAGAACGCTCGAAAAAGATATGAAAAACTGCCAAAATTGCATCGGAGCTACTCGCCCATGCGCCCCTACGCATGAGGCAGCCTTGGTTACTACCCTATGCACCCCTGCGTGTGTATCCATACGCCATGCTCATAGGTGTGGACAAAAATTGTTGTCTGCTTATTTTCCGGGCTGGATTGGTGAAAAAAGTCCAGTTTTCTTCTCTTAACCCCTAAGTAATGATCCACTATAAATAAAGACCCTTACACACTCTTTTATTAATTCGGAAAGTTAGCGGTACATGACAAGTATCAAACATCAAAGCTTCAATGCAGAGGATCTCCCTCCTCCACTCGTTTTCGTATTAATTCCAATAAGTGTCTAAGAAATCTATATTTTCTCTTTGTCTAAAACCTTTGGTTACAAGGCAAGCCTTGTATCAATCAACTATTTCATCAGGTCTTGGTTTCATTTTCAAGATCCATTTACAACCTATTGGTTTGCAACCCGGAGGCAAGCGTCTAAGTTCCATGTTTAGTTGGACTTCTTTTCATCGTTTATAGCATCATGAATGATTTCATTTTCTTTATAACATTTTATGGAATGTGTGTAATCCATATTAAGTGTCTCTATCACTACGAAAACAATCGATTCTTTTATTGAATTAATTTTCAATTTCTTTTATAAATAGTTTGAACATATCAAGCACATCACTTTTACTTTTCATGTGATATACATAAACGTAATCGGAGCAATCATCAACAAAAGTGATAAAATATTTTTTGCGTTTCTAATCATGTTTCTATCCAATTCGCATATATTAGAGTGAATTAAATCTAATGGTTTAAATTCTCTACTTACCGGTTTATGAAATTTTTTGGTTATTTTATATTGACTACAAAAATCAAATTTTCAAAATCATTTAAACACATTTTCAGAATTGATCGTAAGCTGCTCAAGTTAAAAATAATTTGTTTATTTATGTGGCAAAGTCTAGTATCCCAAATAATAAAATCACATAACATATAAGTAGAAGGAGAAATTTTATTCAGATTATTGTTTAATTTAAACATGCCATAAGTGGTGTACCCTTTCCCAACAAAGAGTTCTATAAAATTGTGAATTTAAAAAGAGGGGACTAAAATAGTGAGGAGACAAAATAGAATGACTAAAAATACACTTTTGTTTTGTATTTTTCAAATACATTTTTATTAGATTCCATCTTTTTCATAATTTATTTTTGACATATAAATGAATTAAGACTATATTCGGAACTCAATACAAAGCCATCAAACGAGACTCTCTTTTTTCTTTGGGTACAAAATCAAGACCCATTTTAATCATGTTTACCTTAGTTTTCTTCCTTTTTTTTTCTTTTTTTCTTTTTTTCTTTTTCTCATGTAACCAAAACAAAAAAAGAATTAAATTAATTTCCTTGACAAAAAAAGAAAAAATCAAATTAATTCCGTGAAATAGACCAAGTTGCACTTGCGTTCATCTCTACGCGTGGTTTGCTTAAATATTTAATTTATTTATTCAATAAAAGTCAAGGACTATTTGTTTGTATTTTCAAAGTCAGTTTTGCAGGCAATTTTTGTACTAGAGTTGGAAACTTTAGAAGGCAAGTTATATTTAAATACAAATTTACTTGTCAATATCTCATTAAAAAATTAATAGAAACGTTTGTTTTTCTTTGCCAAATGAACATGTATCACTAAAATGTAAACAGTGATTCTTAAAAATCACTTGACTGCGCTAAAGAATCCTAGGTGTGAGTTTTTTAAGCGTGACAAAAAATATGTTCCTTAAAAAAAAAATGTTAAGAATGAAGAAGTGAACAAATCTTTTTAAGTACTTTTAAAAAAAAAATCTTTTTAAGTTTGCATGAAAAATAGAGTAAAAAATCTTTTAAGGTTGGTCAATCCTCATTCTCAACTAACACTATCAATTACTAACAATATTAACATTAATTGTTTAAAATAATAGATTCATTTCCATCAGTTTGGCCACATGGCGGGCTTACCATGAGGTACTCATTCTTTCATCAAAGTTATCTGGCATGCGTGTGTTTGAACAATTTAGAAGGAAAGAAACAACAGGATTTTCAACAACAATGCTCGGGACTTTGTTCAATTATTAGACAATGTAAAGTTTGTTTCTTTTTCTTGGCTAAAGGCTAATAGGCTAACTTCTGCTTTCAATTATAATGACTGGTGGCGGCACCGTTTACTTTGTATGGGTGTTATGGAGTAGTTTTCATCTCCTCTTTTAAGCTGTGTTTTTTGTTTGGCTCCAGATACTCGATTTGTATTCTTTTGAAGAGTGTTTCTCTCTGCACACCTTGTGCGTGATGAATCGCTCTTGGTGATATAATGTTTCATTTTGGCTGCTTAAAAAAAAAAAACTAACACTATTATTTACTAACAATATTAACATTTACATTGTTTAAAATAATAGATTGTATGATTGTTTGCACCGTGTTTTTTTTTTTTTTTATAAAAAAACTGTTCATTATAGTAAACAAAACATATCAAAATGGTGTCTTCCAAGTTTTAAGTCTGAAAAGATGGAGAATGAAATGAGAAAGAGACATCTTCTTTGTGGTCTTCGAAAGTACTTTCTTCCATCGCATGTTTATCGTGTGTAGAATAAAACTATAAAAGGATGAAGTGAAACTCACTGTGCTAGGGTTACACATGGTGTGCATAAAGAAGATGGAAACAAATGCAAGCCTTAATTACAATAGAATTAAAGACATGAAATGACATACAAGATTTAAATCATGAAAAAGTATGAATATAGTTGGTGTGGTGGATCATGAATGATCACATTTTGATGTTGAATGGATTTGCAAAAATGACATTCGCCTACTTGTCTGTTTGATGATGATTGTAGGCCCACATTTTGCCCTATTTTTTTTCTTTTTGTTTTCTCCTCCTGGTTTGTTTCCACATGCTTGTTGTGGAGCCAATATGAGTTTTAAAGCACATGCAAAAAAATTATATGATAATCAGATGTTGAATTTACTTGTTTGTTAATGCTGTGATTTTGCTGGATGTTGAATTTTATTGGTAGCAAGACAAATGGAAGTGGCCAATTTAAGCTTTGCACACAGCCCATCATAATGTTGATGTACATTAATTACGGCCACAGCTTTTGTGAAAGCTCAGTCCTATTATATACTTGGATAATCCATTAATATATCTTTTGTAAAAAAAAAAAAAAAACCCATTAATATATCAATAACTGGAAATGTCGGTATATGTTGTTATTTCGTATTTCTTATTTAGGCTTAAATATAATTTTAATTCTAATAAAATAAATATATTTTAAGTTTAGTCCCTAAAATATCTCAAAAAAAAAAAGGTTTAGTCTCTAAATAATTACACTACTTCATCCGTCTCAAATTAATTGAGTCTTTTGTAAAAAAATATTTCAAAATATATAACTCATTTCAACTTTCAATGCAATATTAATTACATTTTTCAATTATACTCTAATCTTTATCTTTATAATAAATACTTGTCTAACACAAAACAAAAGTAAACATGCATCTCATCATTGTAAAATGCAATTAATATTTAAATACACCCCATCATCATCACTAATACACGTGTACACCTCATCATGTAAATACAACTTGCTTATTGGGTATTGACTTTTGTTTGACCACTTATCCACATCATTTCATATTTTCACACATTTGATACATATTTGAATTTGATTTAGCCATTTGTTAATGCATAGCATCATCAATTTAAAATGGAAAAATCATGTAATAAATTGTATCGATCACAGTTTTAATTTTTGTGTTCAATTTCATTGACTTGGTATTTTCATTTTGCATTAGATAACCATCACAATCTCTATCATTAACCAATCAAACTTTTCTATTTACTTTAATGTGTCACAATATCAATTGTTAGCCAATCAACTTCTGCATCAAGCAATCAAATATTGTCATCATGCATTCGTCATAGGTTTTAGCATTCAAAATTTTAGAGGTGTTTTCATCTATAAATAGTATTGGACTATGTGACATATATTTAACGTTTTGAGTATTGGAAAGTGTGAAAACTATATGAGTATTGAACTACGTGACATAGTTTAAGGGATTTACTTTTTTCACCCTATGGTATTCTCGCGCACCTGATTTTTTTCTTTCCAAAATTAAAATTACCATTTATTCAGATTCTATAACCCAAGCGGTTTTCGGATTATAGAATCTGAACAACGTAAAAACTGAAGGCCAACATGTCTTAGACTCATCCTTGCGTAGAGTGGGTGAAAACTTATTCGAAAAGTAATATATGAATGTTATTTCCATATTTCAGATAGTATAATCCGAAAAATGACATTTTTAAAGCGGAAAACCTTTATGATTATAGAATCTGAAACCTTCAAATATATAAGGCTTGTCCAGAACCTAGCAGAAGTTCACCACATTTATCACCAACACATTATTTTGGGCGAAAACGTGATTTAGAGTAGCAATCTGGTCATCAAGGGGCGTTTACTACATCATTTTTGTTTGAATGCAAAGGTAATGTTCCTATAAACCCTTCCTCGTTCGATTTCTAAGCGTTTTCCTTTTGATCACGACACCTCAGCTGTACTAGAAGCTTTCAGATTCTATAATTCGAAATCTAACAATGTGTTTCAGATTGTATAATTCGAATGACACTAGTACAAAAACTGCCAAGTTTTCTTGACCATGATTTTGCATTGTTTCAGTAATGGATGTTCTCATTGACGCCTCTCATAAATTGACACTTGACATTGAACCTCCTACAGTGTTGCCAACTATTTCACCTGCAGTTATGAATGATTCCAGCAATGCCAAAGTCAAGGATCCCCCACCGATAACTAATATTACTTCCAACGATGCGAAAGTAGAGGGTGCTTATTCACTTGTTGTACCTCCAGCTGATGATCATCCAGCTATTAGACCCGTTGTTGTTTCTATTGATCATCGAGAAAAATTTACCACCAAACAAAAGTTTGCTACACGAAACAATTTGTTTGAGTAGGTTCAAGAGGAAGCAAGGAAGCTATGATTTTCAACCGTTATTAGTAAAAATTGTAGATGAGGTTCATATACCGAGTACAAGAAGTTATCCAGGCGCAAAATATTTGGTTCGGTGAAATGTGAGTGTCTAGTTCGTGTGAGAGGTTATTTATTAATTGCTGGTGATTGGAGACTCAAAGTTGGTGACGGTAAACACAACCATGAGATGTCCGATAAGTTGACTAGTCATAAAACCACCAGACGTCTAAACTCAAATGAAAGTAGATACTTACGTGAGTTGACATACTCAAATCTTCCTCTGAGGAAATTTTTTACCAATTTAAGAAAAAGGAACAGTAGAACTTCAACTACCATCAAGCATATTTATAATTCTTGTCACGTGTACATGCAATCCATTATGAGTTCGAGAATAAGCATTCAACATCTCTTAAAATCATTGGTTGAGAATAAGTATGTGTATTATTGTAGGAAGTATCCTGATCCTGAGAATAACTATGTGTATTATTGTTTATCTCGTTCTCTACGGTGCATGGTTAAGGTTCCACTTATAAGACCAACAAGTATTGTCTTTTGTTGCTTGAGTTTGTTGGTGTCACTTCTACTGAGTTCACGTTCACTATTGCATTTGCTTATATGATGTCTTCAAAGGAAGATAATGTTACTTGAGCTCTTGAGAGGTGTCGTTATCTATTGCATTTCCAATATATTTTACCCAAAGTAGTTGTCACCGATTGGGACAATGCTTTGATGAATGTTTTGGATACTGTTTTCCCAGATGCTAGTACTCTATTGTGTGAGTATCACATTGAAAGTAGTGTTAGAGAAAAGTGTATGAAGGATTACAAAGTTAAGGATCTCAAAAGCAAGGATGGGAAAGAAATCAAGTCAAGTGAAGTGGTGAAGAGGGTCATGGTTGTATGGGAGGCTATTGTGAATTCTGTTACAAAGGAATTATATATTGATAATTGCAACCGTTTAAAAGTTGTATGCTACACGTTTCCTAAGTTTTTGGAATATGTTGAAACTACAATTTTGGGTTCAGTGAAGGAGAAAGTTTTGAAGTTTTGGATCAATCAAGTCATGCATATGGGGAATAATATAACAAACAGAGTTGAATCTGCACAAAACCGATTGAAGAAGTATATGACAAGTAGTATGAGTGATTTAAGTATAAACAGGAAATCCGTTCATAACATGTTAGAGTTACAACATACTCGGATACACGCATTGTTCCAGACGAGCATGATCATGCTTGAACATGGGTTCAAAGGAAAGTTGTTGTGGTATAGGTTGATTAGAAACATATCAAGGAACACTTTGCATTATCTCGTAGACGAGGATGATCGAGCAGTTGGGTGTGGTTTGGATAAATCTATGTGTGGATGTTTCATTTTCTTCACTTAGGGATTGCCGTGTGCGTGTGCGATTTCCAAGAATATAAAACACAACACCCCCACTCCGTTTGGATGAAATCCACACTCACTAGAAGAAGTTGCGGTTGGCATATGAAGATGATCCTAAGGATGGAAATGAAGACATCTCTCTCTCTCACTCTCTCTCTCTCTCTCTCTCTCTCAAATCACCAAAATGGGATTTTCTTCAGATACTATATATATTTCAGATTATACAATCTGAAATGTTTGTTTTCACGCCCCATGCATACATACTTGGTTTGCATTGAGGTAGGGTGTTTGCGATATTTCAGACTATATTTTCCGAAACATGTCTTGAGGTTTCAAATTATATAACCTGAAAAGTCTCAAAATTATAACAAAATGCATATTTCCTGGTTTTCCACAACATTCCAACTAACAACTTTTTCAAAAATTCTAGGCCCAGTTCCAAAAGGATGATTAAACATGAAGTTGCGTATGAAAGAACAATTTCGAAAGTTTGTTTTGTTAGAAATGACCTCTATGCGTCAACCGCCGAAAAAGGTCCACACAGAAGAGATCCAAAGAAAGATAAACATATTATTCAGTCAACAAAGTGTTTGCCTTCACTGCAGGAGCATGTTAACTCCAGGGATCCACTGACACGTGCTTCATAGACCAAGTTAACATGGTCAGCTAGAAAAAGTGCACGTAAAAGCAATATTTATCCTCATCCTCCTAAGCCAACATCATCTTTTTGTCAATGTTTTTTTTTATATCATTTTTCTTGAGTTTCTTCAATGTTTTTTTATTTCATTTTGATCAACTTTATTTTATGGTCAATATTTTTTTTAGATCGTCACCCCTGCAGGTCACATACATTTACAAACAC
>Ga0315914_1012169_pt1 | contig 10020 bp, 7 predicted proteins | sample MpolenodulesMG_FD_203920 | JGI IMG/M metagenome (GOLD analysis project Ga0315914, IMG submission 203920) | Medicago polymorpha root nodule microbial communities from Los Angeles, California, United States - elongated nodules | ecosystem: Host-associated > Plants > Roots > Nodule | place: USA... | reverse complement strand
GTTAGGAGTTTAGAAATATTAGTTGCAAATTAGCTAGGAAATATTTCGCTAGATAATTTGCCGCCCAATCCATGCTACGGCCAGTATGACAGCTAAATCACAACAAAATAGTAGCTAAATGAGATTTGCTAGAAATTAGCTTCGCGTTAGCTACAATTTTCTTTGCAGCAAATCAGTGATTTTCTTGTAGTGTTCACTCATTACATTTTGAGACTTCGGTGATTTTGTTGCTGAAGCCTATCTTATTGAAATGCAGGTTCGTAGTTTGTTTTTACCTGATGGTAAGGTTAGTTTTTAAACTTTCACCATGATTAGTGGAACTTTCCAATAAATTGAATGCAATTCGAGTTTTGAGAACTATGGTATAATTTTTATATATGTCGTCTCTTTTTAAATTCTAGCTAGATGTTGGACCTCTTTGATGCAGGGAACAATAATATTTAAGGAGTAATATTTGCATAAAAAATGGATATCCACTACGGTGTAAAATTGTTACAGTAAGAGGGATGTATCCTTAAAGAAAGCAACATTTTCTCCATAAACTTAAAAGAGACGTGTGGATAGAGAATAACATTGATAACTCTTTTGGACACTAGAATAGCACAAAAACACATTTAAAAAGTCACGCTGAAAATTAATCACGACAAGAAGAGAGATCATGAACAAAACATTTAGAGTCAAACACGTGAAGAGAGACGATGTACAAAAGAGAACAAGAGTGAGCATGGTATCTAATTATCCAACACTGAGGATAGAATGCAGTTTACCAAATTGCAGGAAGTGAGAATAACATCACCTCAAAATTTAAAATGTTTACATGAATTGGTAAATAAACTTCAAGCTATATCAATCAACTAAATAACAATGCTTGATTGTAAACCAGTTGATAATCCTATAGAATCCAATGTGAAGCTTCTATACAATCAGGGGGATCAATATCTTGACTCAGGCAAATACAAGAGGTAAGAGTTTAGTTGGGAATATGAGTTCACTCACTATGACAAGAATGTTGTTCTTTGCAATGCTTTTTACGTGTTGTGAGTCAATATTTAAACTCACCTAGTGATAGCGATTGGAATGTTGTTGTTTGCATCTTGAGGTATATTAAAGAATCATTTGGGAAAGGACTTGTTTATTAGGATAAAGGTTGTACCAATATTGATCGATACTCAAATTCAGATTGAGCGGGTGATGTGAATAATAGAAGCTCTACTTTAGGTAATTGTGTTTCTATTGGAGGAAACCTAAATTCATGGAGAAATAAAAAGAAAACTGTTGTTGCAAGGTCAAGCACGAAGGTAGAGAGTATCATGCTATGTCCCACATGCTTGTGAACTCTTAAGGTTGAAGCGCTTGTTACAAGAGTTGAAATTTTCTGAACTAAGTCCTATGGAACTTGTGTGCTAATCAGTCGACATTGGTAATTGCCACTTTATCAGAGAGGATTAAAAACAGAGAAATTTATTTCCACTTTATCAAGATAAGATATTCTCTTGAATCATTAAAACCTCTTCACCAAGCCTAAATAACCAAATAGTCGATATCTTCAAAAAATTGGAGAGCTCGGATTGAATATATATATATATATATATTATGTGTGTGTGTGTGTGTGTGCGCAACAAGCTTTGAATATCATATGTTTCATCTTGAGGGGGTGCGTTGATATAGTATGTGGGCATGTCTTACTAGACAAATATTGTTCTCATTACATCTCTTGATATATCCTATGCAATCTCTTCTACCTTAATTTCTTTTGTTGTGAATGTCTTGTAATGCATCATTATTTTCCCATTCCATGTTTACAATTGCAATTTCAGGATTCGTTGAATTGCGAAAATCGTGAAGTTTGGCTGTATTATGAATCTGTAAGTGCCTTTACTTGTTGCTCATGAAGCCAAACGTTCTTTAAAGGAAATGGAACTTGTGACATAAACTGTTGAAATTTATGCTTGTAGATTCTGAGATATGCTTTCTTAGATCATTGGTATTTATTTAAAGTCAAACAAAATACAGTTATTATAACGCAATTTTCTATTCCATCTTTTGCTCTATGTGAATTGTACGTGGAGATGGTTTCATTGAAAGAAAAAACAATAATTGTTACCTACTTTAATAGAATGAAATATATAACTTAAAATTTATTTTAGTAAATATGCTTTCTGAGACAACAAATCAACTTTTTTACTCCCTCTATCCCATTGTAATTGACCTATTTGCAAAAATGATTTGTATTGGTATTTTAAACTTGAAGGTAAGATTAATGATCTTTTTTCAATTGTACCATTAAATTTACATACATCATTCCAAATTTCAATATCTTGTGCCAAATTTGTAGGAAATTCAAGAGACTCAGGCTGGTCAAATAGTTGCTGTATTTTATGATGATTATGATGGTTATGCATCAGGTTCCACTTTTTTCTTCTGTCAAGCTTATACTTCCTTTCTTGAATTCTACATTACTCTTTTTTTTTTTCATTCGAAAACTGCCAAATTTAACCCTAAACCGCAATATCAATCCCAAGAAGTTACTGGAAAGGAGAAATTAGATACATGGGTATTGCTATATAGCAGAAAAGTCGCAAAACATAAAAGTTAAACACCCCATAAGAAACTCCAGAGGCCTAATGGACTGGAAAAGCCTAGAGCCAACAACCAAAATCAAAATGATATCCTACACTGAAAATGCACCACTACTGTGAAATTGGCCTCCTAATCGAGAGATGCCCCTCACTGCCAATCAACCACCGCACAACATCAACACCTTATGCAGCACCGGTGCAGCATAACCTATCAGACCATAAAAACAAGCCTTATGCAGCCGGAACACACGGAGTGAAAGCTGTTGTGAATTCGGACAAAATCACACCAATAAATAACAAAGATGTGTGGAGCAAAGGAAGTGGTAATCAATAGATAAAGTGTCTCCAAGCAACAACAATAAAAACAGACTTAAGTCTAAGTGTAGAGCAACACCACAAGCACAACCAAAGCAAAAAAGATAAGCAATGAAAGAAAGGAACAAACACACCAAGATGGTAACCCAGTTCGGTCCAAAATGACCTACTCTGGGGGAGAGAGCAGCCCTCCAATCCACTAAGATGAAAGTGATACAAAAGGGTTACAAGAGATTAGCTTAAAAGCTCACAAAAGAACAAGACCTAATTTCTACCCTTTTTCATGTCACCCACACTCTCAATGAATCCTAAGAGAAAACACAAAAGGAAGCTTTTGATCCTTCCAAAGGTGAGATCTCACTACCCAAGGTGTTTACAATGTTTCCCAACCCAAGAGAACCTCACTACAAAGACACTCAACCCTAAAGTTACCTCCTTTGTAATCCAAGTTTCTCTCACTTTAAGCTCTTCTTCAAAATCTGCAAAGGAACACATACATAGTACACAGTAACAGACGAAATCGCGCCGCGTCAGTGAAAAATCGCGTCACAATTGTAAGCGTACGACACAAGGTACAACGGCCTTATCCATAAATCATGTCACGCCAGTACTAAATCGCGCCACGATTTGCCTTCAGCAGAAACCATCCATTCTGCCCACAAAATCGCGTCGCGCCTCCCAAAATTGTGCCACGATTTTGGCCTTCACAGAATCAGAAATTTGAAGTCAATTTCAACATAAGCAACACTTCCTCTACTACTAAACATAACCTTTGTCTATTTAAGTAATCTCTGGGATCCCAACTCTATTCGTAAAATAACCAAAGATGTCCCTATAGCTGGCTAAGATTCCATTTCCACGACATAATTTCCCCGCAATCTCTAGGCACACATTTACAAATCTTCTAATTTCTTGCTTTCCAAAGCACCCAAATGATAGAGTGGCAAATTAACCAATATCCCTTTTTAATCTCTTGTTTCACACCACCTCAATAACACACTCCAACTGCATAAATAAGTTTGGAGAGGTATTGTTACCGACGCCAATCCAACTAAAGACCATAGATCGCACCCTAAAAGCGGTAGGACAATGAAGGAAAAGATGATTGGACTTTTCCTCCCACCCGTGAGAAAGAACACAATTTCTCGAATCTTTTTGAGATGTAATAAGATACACCGTTAAGTTCCAACGAGTCGGAATATGATTTAAAAGAAGTTTTAAAAAATAAAAAAAAGTAACGACCTTTAAAGGAGCCAGACTTTTCTCAACAAAACATCCAACAAATCATATGCAATCTTTCTTTTGTGCTATTTGTGTTCGCCGATAGGGTAGAAATGTGTTATTTTGACGGTCTTTTTTTGTTGTGTTCATTATTTAATCAGGAGAGACTATTACTGATGGGTCAGTTAGATATTTAATGCCTCCTCCTGCGAATCTTCCTGCTCCTGTCACAGAATAATTCTAAGAAGAAGTGAGTATTTGCTTTTATGTGACACTTTAACTCCCTTTACTTGGCTTTAGCCGAAAAATATATCATGTAATTGGTTGTCTACACGGTTCAGTTGTGGTTCAGTGCTTTATGTTTTAAGTAAAATTTTAAGGGAACTTCTAGGGTACACTCACAAAGTGAGGTGTACCAGTACTCTTCCTTCATAATTTTATAAATAAACGATCATTTTTTATGTAATAAATAGCTATTTGTCAATATTTATATTTCATATTACATCATTTTATAAGAAAAAATATCATTTCATTGTTTATAAAAGTTATTGTAATTTCTTTTACATATTATCGTAAAAAATAATCAAATGTTCTCAATTATGAGTGATAAAAATTCTAAAAAAATTATTTTTATTCCGTTGACACTTTTGATGAATAAGATTTAGTTATTATAATTATAAATGATAAAAAAATATTTTTCTTCAAAACAACAACTCATTTAGCTATTAATTTAAAGAATGAGTGTATCGGTACACTCAAATATATTGGGTGTACCATAGAATTTGCCAAATTTTAAACTCTTTTCTTCAAACTTCTTTAGTTAAATAGTTTTTAAGATATTAAATACAATTTTTTTTGGAAATTTATATGTATTATACACTCCATAAAAAAAATGTATTATGTTACACTATTCACCATTTTGTCGCAATTTCACAAAATATCATTTAAAAGCAATTCCAAGAACTAAAGAAAATGCAATTAGTGATTTTATCCTTACTTTTTTTTTTTACCAAAGTAGCCTTACTTATCTTCAAACAAATTTAAAAACAAAATAAAATAAATTCTATTGTTCTTTTAACAAAATTGAACCGTAATTGAACCGGACAGTAGATTTTTTCTCATATAATCATCGTGTTTTGTGTATTTGTTAATTGAACTCCAAAGATTTGAGTAGTTTTTCTTTCATTCTCTTTACGTTTCTAATTTTTGTCAAATTCGATGTTCATATCATTAACTTAGTACACTTTTCCATTTGGTTCTTAAATAGTTTTTTTTCCTGACCCTAATGCCAAAAAAAATTAAACATTTGACTCCCTTTGAGAACTATATACCAAAATGACCCACTTTGAGAAAGTTTTTTTTTTGTTTTGTCGTTTTCTCCATTACGGTTATTTCAAATGGCGGTAATAGGCTGCTTTTTCTGACCTGCAGCAGGTTTGTGCAGAGCTGTCACTTCTTATCTTTTTTAAATTTTTTTTTACAGCCATTTGGTTTGGCCGTAATGGATTTGTAATTTTTTTTTTTGTTTTTCCTTTTTTTTGGCATAATATATTTATTGTAAAATTAAATACAAATAATAATAAATAAATATTAATGATAATGATAAAAAATATTAATTTAAAAACACTAATTATTTATTTATAGTGTTAGAAATAAAAATAAAATCTACTTTCAAAACCAACTAAGCCAATTTAAATTATGACCTCCCGTAACACATAATTTATATTTTTTTCTTCGTACGGGTCGTTGGTTTTGCTCTTCTACTTCCTCAGGCTCTTCCTCTTCGACCTCCTCATCATTAGTTTCCATAATGACGTCATTTTGCACTTGTGGAACAGAGTTCGTCCAAATTTCCTTGACAAAATCATCTTTGTTAAACCCTGCAGCCAGACTTTCTATGGTATTAGTATGTGGTGGTGGCCATTGGGGTGCGTAGTTTGTTTCGGGATAATGTACATTTTGTGGAGGGGTTGGTAGGTTGAAAGAGGTGTATAAAAATGATTGTGAATTTGGATAAATGGTATGGTGAATTTATAGTGCCAAAAAAGAGGAAAAACGAAAAAAAATTAAAAATCCATTACGACCAAACCAAATGGTTGTAATGAATAAAAAAATTTTAAAAAAAAAAGATAAGAAGTGATGGCTCTGCACAAACCTGCCGCAGGTCAGAAAAAGCAGCCCATTACCGCTATTTGAAATTAGAGGTGTCAAAACGGGATACCCGGTCCGTGACGGGCTAGCCCATGTCGGGCTCGGGCTTTTTCGGATCGGGCGAAAAAACGCCCGGATGATAAACGAGCACAAATATAGTTGTCCAAGCTCGGCCCTTTGCGGGACACGGGCTTTCGGGCCTACCCAATTAATAAAAAAAATTAATTTTAAAAATAAAAATAACTTAAAATTATTCACACCACATATTTTTTTTTTCAGACAACTCCACGTAGAATTCTTAAAATTATGACTTTACGACCCGTAGAATTTATATAAAAAAAACAAACAAAAGGGACCGAACCTGTGATAAGTTGGAAACTTTAAATGGATAAGAAAGAACAGCTCAACCACGACATAATAATAATGATAATTCTCAAACAATTGAACATGCACAGTATCAACAAAGTGGTGTAATTGAATTGGAAATAGAGGCGCATCAACAACAAGGGAGTCAAATGGAATTGAGTAATAACATGGCAGCAACAATTACACTTGGCAATAAAAGATTTTAATTTGAAATAGAATGATAAAACTATAGCATGAGCAATCGAAATTAAATAGAATAGTACTACTGAATACTTAATAGATTTGCATAAAAATAAAGGATATGAATACTTAAGACAAAACAAAACAGTGGAGTGGGTAAAGAAAAAAAAACTGATAAGTTATTAATAAAAATAATTGGGCTTTCGGGCTACCCGGAGCCCGGCCGGGCTAGCCTGTCACGGGCTTGGGCTTATACGAGCTCGGGCTAAAAAGCTCTCGTACTAATCGGGCTAAAATTTGGTTGTCCAAGCCCTTCATTTTTCGGGCTTTCTCGGCCCGACCCATTTTGACAGCTCTATTTGAAACGACCGTAATGGGGAAAACGACAAAACAAAAAAAAAAATCTTTCCCAAAGTGGGTCATTTTGGTATATAATTCTCAAAGGGGGTCAAATGTTTATTTTTTTTGGCATTAGGGTCAAAAAAAAATCTCTTAAATAACTGCAAGAACATAGGAATTTTATGACAACATTCGCTGAGAACATTGCGGCATAATCAGGTTTTGTCTAGACGATGGATATGACGCCTTTGGCTGCTCTTGCTTTGACCTTCAGAAGCCTTCTGTTTTCTTTGGAAGGGTTGTCTCCAATTGTTGTTTGACCATAGTGTTGGCTTTTCATCTGTAACACTTCTTTCAGCCTTTAGCATTGTTTATGCTAAAGAGCTTATTAATCAAATTTGCATTATTATTCAAAGAAAAAAATTATCGCGAATTAATTTCGTAGAAGGGTTTGTTTTGAAGGACAAGCATAGTATTCTTTTGTATAAATATAAGGACTAGTATAGAAGGACACACATATGTAATTTAATTTTATATGTAAAATAAACATTATGAATCATATTTTACAAATTTTCCTTAATAGGGAGGAAATTCATGAAACATTGGTGCGTCTTTTGTGGTTGAGTCAAAAAATGATTCAAAAATATCTGAATCAAATGCGGTCTTTTGTGGTTTCAGTTTAGGTTGGTTTTATTTACAGTTTTTTTTTTGAGTTGGTTCGATTTTGCAGCAATAGAGAAAACGAATATAGATATCATTCCTAAAGAGGCATATTTAACACCCAAACATCCTTCCAAAAACACGTCGAGCTTCCATTTCCCACAACAAGAACAACTTCCCGTTGAACCAACGGTTAGTTCTCTTCTGATGCCTTTAACAAGAAAATATCTTTCCACCGCCTTGAAGAATAACGAGGCCAAGAAACACTTTCCAAATCAACAACTTTCGAAACATGGTTGCCATATTTTCAAACTAGCACCTCCTTCCAAAGTGACCTCTCATTTTAAATTAACATCCATGTCCATTTTGCCAAGAAAAACTTAATGAAATTAACCAACTCACATCTCTCACTCCATCCCAGTTCTCTATAGGTTGGAAAACTTTACTCATTTCATCCTATGGCACATATTTGACATGCATATACTATACGACACCGATGGCACATAGAATTACAAGTCAAAGAATTGAGTAATGAAAATTGGAGGGTGTCATTTAATGTCTGTTAGTGTTTCCAGTGGTAAATTCACAATTGAATTATGTTGTGCTTTTTATGTAAAATAAGCTAGAGATGTGTTAATGTGACAGTCTCTTTTGTGTTTCATTATTTAATCAGGAGCTCCTTTCATTGATATCTCGGTATAGTATTTACTGATTGAATGGTGATGAATTGAAGATCCAAGAAAACATAGGAGAAAGCTTTCCACACATAGATGACTTGGAGTACAAGTAACAAAAATAATCACCATAACTCGTCATCACAGTTAGTTTCCTTTTGGCCAGTTCTAATGGTAAGCTCATGTTTTGATGTGAGTGTGCTTAGTTTAGTTTATTATGCACCTCTCATCTTGCATAAATATAAATAGAACTAGTTTTCTTCAATAACAAGAAAAGTCAAAATAGAGCTACAAAACTTTATGAATTGATTTACTTTGATATTTTGGGATCCCCTTTCTATTCAATATATGTTATATGTTCAATCTTTTTTTTTTTTAACAATATGTATACTTTTTTTTTATCATAGCAATAAAATATAAAAGACAGGAGAGGCATGAACCAATACAACAGAGATACATAGAGTAAAATCTATGAAAAGAGAAATCGGATCAATCCCAAGAAAGGAAAGGACCTAATGAAATAATTGTCAAAGACAACCATTGTGCAGAAAACTAGTCAAATTATGACCATATTTGGTCAAACAACAACTTAAAGACTGCCCTCGCTATGAAAATTTGAACAAAAGAATTGACATTCCCAGATATTCTAATGCAATTGGACCAACTATTTTGTATCTACCAAGGCGACTTTGGAGGTACCCTTTTGGACACGGGTCCTCATTCCGGCTGAGTTAAAGCTAGAAGGCCTCACTTTATTCACATGCTTCTTCTTCTTTCTCTTTGTCTTAGTGCTCTCGGATAGATTTGGATAGTCTTCCAACTCAAGCATCTTGTCATAGCTAATAGTGTCCTCTATCACCTCTTCTACTTCATCTACCACATCCCCCAAAATTTGGAAATAATCTGCACACTCTTTTAAGGCTGCAGCAGAATGGAAGGAGGATTTGGAAGCAGGAACCAATGTTTGGCTTGAAGGGAGCTTGTTAGTTGCCAAATTAGCATAGCTGGTAGTTATAGGTTGCGGCATAGGAGTAAACACTGGAGCATCCACCCAAACCTTTAACCTGTCTGGATCCACAACTTTAACAGCAATGCTATCCACATCTTGGGCATGTTCAGAGTTATACTTGGATAATCTTAATGAAGGCTAAAAGTGAAGCAAGACAAAATGTCATTAATCTCCAAAAATTGATAGATAGTCGCTATAAAGGTTAAAACTAGAATGGACTCTTGTCATTCTAAACATCTACTCCTCAAATGGCATTGTTCACCAAAGTTTAGACATGGCAACGGGGTGGGTTTAAGCATCCCTGTCCCCGCCCCCGCTTCCATGCACCCACCCCCACCCTCGTCCCCAAACCATATCGGGGGTGAAAATTGAACACCCAACTCCGCCCCCAATGGGGGTGGGTCTCCCGACCCCGTCCCCGACTCCGTCCCCACCCGCGAACACTCTATTTTTTATAAATAGTTAAAAAATGCATATTTTTTCATTTTTTTCATAGCAACAAAAAACAATAATTATATTAATAATT
>Ga0315914_1012168_pt1 | contig 10021 bp, 5 predicted proteins | sample MpolenodulesMG_FD_203920 | JGI IMG/M metagenome (GOLD analysis project Ga0315914, IMG submission 203920) | Medicago polymorpha root nodule microbial communities from Los Angeles, California, United States - elongated nodules | ecosystem: Host-associated > Plants > Roots > Nodule | place: USA... | reverse complement strand
ATATCAGAATTGGAATAAATGTAGAGTCAAATCCCTTAAATGGTAGAAATTAAGGCAGAATTCATGGGTCAACAACATAGGAATATTCTAGATATGCTTCTATGTTTTTTCATGTATAAATTGTACTCAATTGACAGATCAATATATACAACGCTTCTGCATTCTCTTTAGGTTAAATATTTTCTTTGGGGAGTATGGGTGTATTGGGGCTATGTGGTAGAAGGTAGTCTATGTCTTGTAACAATTCTCAATTGAGAAATGATATTTGTACCAATTTTTATGCCAATTTTCTCTTTCATACTCACATTATGTTTTTACTTTCTCTCTATTATTTTGGTTTTTGTGTCAATACCTCCTTTTCTTTGCAAATTTATGGTTGTCTCAAAAGTTGTCATTAAAATGGTTGTTCAAATAACATAAATCTTTTCAATTAGTGTTATTCTTTGGTTGTAATTAGACAACCTTTGCGGTTGTTTCTCAGCTTAGGAGCTTTCACGTTATATTCTTGTCTTCTTGTTGTGTTTTTTTTTCTTTTTATCTCCGTCTCTTTTTCTCAACAAATGGTATGAACAGTTTTGGTTTCGTGGGGTATAAAATTCTTAGTATGTTATGTGGTTGCAACATTATCTAATATTTCATATCAAAAAATAGTTTTATATTGTAAAAGTGTTTTTTGGAAAAGGTTCTGACTTGCTACATTGTCAAACTTTTCAAGTGCAGAGAAGCCTAAAATAAAGAAATTTGATGGCCGAATCAATTTTGACTTATGGAAAATACAAGTCAAAAATGTTTTGATACAATAAGGATTACATAAGACGTGAAAGGAAACATTCTCAGCAAGGACAAGGACTAGTGAACCGAACTAGATTTGAGACCTTACAAGAACAATTTGTATGTCTTTGGCTAAGAATATTTTTGCGAATGTTCTTGGTATGTCGTCAGCCATGGAGCCTCTGAAGAAACTTAAAAGGATTTTTTTTTTATAAAGGCTAAGAAATACATTAAAATTGGCAGGAGTGGGCCTGCACCCTATTACAATACAAATGAGAGTATCTAAATATGGAGACCAAAATATATATGGCAAAGAGTTTATCTCAAATCGTTTGTTTTTTAAAGGTCTATGCGTTGTGACAATTTTTACCATGCTATTCTTTTGTTGTCATTAGACTACATTATGATTTTTATATTGCTTTGTTATATTCTTATATTTTTGTTGTGTTTTTTTATTTTTCTTTGTCTGTTTTTCGGAAAATGTTGTGGTCACATGCACATGTCATTTTGATATATTCAAATTAATATTCAGTATCATCAAATAAGGGTCTAAATTAGCTCAAGTTCAACAATCGAATAGAACAATAATCATCAATTTAAACAAACAAGATTACGTTTTCACATTACAAAAGCTCACATTAAGAAGAGTAAGAGAACTTTATCAACAAATAGACAGCAGCTTCGACCCTTAATTTGAGCCAACTCTAAAGATATTGCAGCTCAAATTCTAATTTTTAATCTCTTCCCACCTATAGTGAGCGTTTTGATCTTAAAATCAACACCTACGTTGAGCGTTTTGGAATCCTTGAAGCCATTCATTATTCATACATTCTCAAGTTGAAGGTTCTTCAAGAATCTAGTCAAAAGTAACAATTTATAAGTATTTTAAGAACACATTTCTATGCAGAACATCAACACTGAACTAGTAATACAAAATAAAACAACACGTGAAACTAGAGAGAGTTTGCGTTGCTATAAGTAAATCACTGAAAGAAAAAACAAGGAAATAAATTGATAAGCAATATTTCAAGAGAGTTTGAGCAACATTGTATTGATTAAAACCCACACAAGTGAATTGGAATTTTTAAAAGGGTTAATACACAAGGGATCCAATAAACTATTCATCATTAATCCAAATACTCTTAGGGTAATTTTGCACACTTACGGTCAACACTCAACACATCCTTCGCTAAATCCCTAGGATCTCTTAGATGGATTTTGGGATGTTACATCTTCCTCCATCTACTATATCACACGCAACTGTTGGAATATTTTATTATTTTATTATATTCCAATATCATTATGTGGGCAAATATCAGAATAATAATTATATTAGTTATTTATCAATTGTGAGCTTTAATTAATTAGTGATCTAATTAAGTAATAAGGCTATTAGATTTTTAATTGGATAATTAATTAAATATTTAATTAGTTAATATGGACTCAATGAGTGGATGTCCGGATGACCCATTAACCGAATAATGGGAAGCCCTAATGGTCATCCATCCAATATAAAAGAGTCTATGGTCCGCAATATACCGTACACGGCAAAAACTCTCTCTTCTCCCCATATGAAGAGAACTTGAGGCATAAAGGTATCGGTTGAGGAAGAACAAAATCAGTCGCCGCTAACCGTGTTGATGTTTGTTTCATATCACCTCCTCTCTTTATGGTTGTTGTCGAGAGGGCTGCCACCATAGCTTCACCCAGGTATTCCTAATACCTAACTCTTAGTATCCTTGATAAATCAAGCATGTCATAGATCTGATCATGATCATGTTCAATATTTTATTTGCTTTCGCTATTGATTCATAATTGTTGAACATGTTTTATGAAGTATGTTTTCTGTAGACCTAAATTTCCAACAATAACACCTTCTTCCTCAATCAAGACCCACACATCCTCCTCCTTTTCCCTGCCCCGCCTACTTAAAGACATTTGCACATGAGAAAGTTAAGACTCACTTCTAATTATAAACCTCGCCTAGTCCTCGACCACCAATTGACTTGAGCGTTGAAGTGTTTGCAAATACAATATTGTTGTCGAGAAATTAACCGCCCTCCTCCTTTGCGTTCTACAAAATAGCTACATACACCAGAAATTGTTATTATGTTGTGTCAAGCTAAAATAAGACCACAATTGTCTTCCAAGTACAATTTAGATGGTAGGTTGCAAGTACAATTTTGAAGCGCGAAGTCCATTCCATCTCCTCACTTCTCTACACTTGGTGTAATGAAATTTTGTTGTTAGGTTCTTTATGGAAAGAAAAATATAATTGTAGTTCAACTAACATTTGCTCAAGTTGTTTTCAAGACTAAACGATGTGGTGTTTGTTCCGGCATATATAACATTTTTCATGTGCACATAGACTCCCAAATTTTTTTGCTTGAGCAATATATATCTCTTTGTTGAATAAAGAGGGTTTGACCAAGTCCGTGAGACCTAGCTCAATTGATAATATCAACCGGATCCAATTTCATGTGCACATAGACTCCCAAATTGTTTTGCTTGAGCAATATATATCTCTTTGTTGAATAAAGAGGGTTTGACCAAGTCCGTGAGACCTAGCTCAATTGATAATATCAACCGGATCCAAACATAGGATCTTGCAGTTGTACGTGTAAGTTTTAGTGGTTCTTGTCACATTGTCTATTGGGGGGGGTGGTTGAGGAATATATGTTACATTTCATATTTTCATTTTCTTATCTGTATTTTGAGTACGTTATTCCGTCTGAATTAAAAATTGTCGTATATTTTTTGGTTTAACCCTTATGTTTCCCAGGCGAAGAGTATCATTTTCTTTTTGAAGTAAGATGGAAGAGTATACCATTAATTCAGAGTTTGACATAAGGTAAATATAGTGTTGTTAATGAATATTTCAATCATAATTCAAACACATATTTCTTTTTTGAACGATTAGTTTATTTTACTGAAGTTCATTAATCACTCGGTTTAACTTTGTTCAAAATTTGTACTAGAAAGAAAGTAAAAGTAGAACAAATGAAAGATAATACGCTAGTTTTTACACAAACTATTATTTGATATATTAGAATTTAATCCTTCATAAACTTACAATAATGAATGAAATTAATCTAAATACAATATTTTATTTTGGTACAATTTAAGGAAATTAAATGGCGGGGCATACAATTAATTTGACTATAGAAAGAAATTAAGGAAATATGTTGATAGATAGAAGATTGCCACATTCACTTGGCAGGGTGCAATTAGAATGCTCTATAGCTTGCGCCAAAGATACAACTAGTATGCATTGTTGTTTATTAAAGATACGCCAAATATTGGTTGGTTATTCAAGCTTATTGTGTTCTGGATATATCTTCAAGAACCTGCAAAGTATGCAGGAAAAGATAAATATTATTAGTAAATTAAGCAGAAATTATTGTGCATACAGAGATAACTTGTTAAAATATTAAATCCAAAATTTTCAAATACTTATTATACAAGAATAAGAATGTTCTTTGCTTCTTTCTGTTTGCTTTTGCGTATAAAATTGATGATAGGTTATAAAGTTAATTGCACAGATATGTAACAAGCTATATACAATATAATGATATATAAACTCTTTTAATTTTGAGCAAATTAGAAATGATTCACTTTTTTTCCTCTTTGGAATTCAAATTTCAAGCACGTGCATTTGTTTGAACCGGTAAGCCTGGGACCATTGATATTATATAGCTATTCAATGGACAATATAAGATATATGATTAGAATCATCAATTTTTCATTATTAAATGCACCGACAAGTCATAAGTCATTGTTTAAGTGCATGGACATATTGTAGTTGGATGAACAAGACAATGCCTAAGAAAAAAATTAAACATACAAATGTACATATGAAGTAAGTTATGAACCACATACATATATAAAACTAATAATTGTCGCACTTTTTAGAGACTATCTATTCCGAAATCCTTATCCCATTCAATATGGACCCCGCAAAGCAGCAAGTATTTAGGGTGTGTTTGGATTGAAGGTTTAGGTCTTTAGGAGATGAATGGAGAGGATGACTCACTTTTATTTTTTAAATTACGAACAATGTAAAATGGATTTTTAAAATAAATTAAATGTTTTTGAAGTATTATATGATCATTTATTATGTTATTAATTCAATTTTCAAAAAATCATCTTATAATGTTCGTAACTTTAAAAAAAAAAAAAAAGTAAACATTCTCCTCCCTTTCCCTCCTAAACCCTTCATCCAAACACACCCTTAAGTACACGGCAATCATAGTGCAATTATTAATTGAGATTTTATATTATGGTAAACCTCAATATTATTTATGAGAAAATTTAGGGTGCTTACATGTTTGTAAAGATAATAGAAAATTTGAAATACAGCGACAAATCTTACTATAGTTTCTAAATTTTAGTTTTTTTTTCAAATAAGTTAAATTAGCCTACCTAAATTGTCAATGGAAAAATAAAACCTGAGACCTCAAAGAAACTCTCAGGTCCCAAGCCAATGTCATCGGATCAATTCAAGTGGGTTTAGTTTCTAAATTTTAGTTAAACTTAGTTTAGAAGCTTTAGTATAAGTGTTTAATATATATTAGGCTTTAATATGTTAAGTTTAGGGGCTCATAATCCAAAGAGTATGTTAGGCTTCCCTCAAAAACATATGTTAATTTAAGAACATGGTCATAAGAAAATGAAAATGTGTAGCAGTACATATATTATACCTTAGGAGTTGGTGTTAGTTTTGTAACGAGGAAAAGGGACATGGCCATGCTCAATACGTTGAACATCTTCTTTGAGGATCTCATAGTGACTCTTAACATCTTCAACTGATTTTCCCACCACTTTGGCCACATTGTGCCATCTTTCAGGAGTTTCTCTATCATATAAAGCCAATGCTTGTTCAAACAGTTTGTTTTGCCTCGCAGTCCAAGAGTTTGCCATTTGTTGATGAATGAATGAATAATATTGTTATAAAAAGAATATGGTTTTGGTTATTTTTTGTTTAGTCAAGTGAAGGTATGGGAAAGAGGTGACTAATTCAGTTCCTTATATGCAGGAGAAAAAGTGCATGACATGTTGGTGGAAGAATAATATATATTTTCTAAAATGACACTGAAGATAATTAAGGTGACTCGTTCCCTTAAGAACCACAAATGACACCTAGCTAGTTGAAGAGAGGAGATTCCATATCAAAAAGACATATGAATGCCTTTATACATATTCTTCTAAATCATGTTTCTTATATCTTTGTCAAGTGGAGTGTACATCATTTCGTGGTTCAATTTGGTGCTCTGGTTGGAGGTTATGTAGCTGGCTTTGTTCATGCCTTAACCAATTCATTGATGATATTTTGCTTTTTTATAAACATGGGTTATGCTAAGTTGTACCTTAAGGTTAAGCAACTCGAAAGTATAAACAGTCTCTTAAATTTAATACATTTTAATCAAAAGTAAAAAAAAAATTAAATTCAAATGCATTGAGTACAACAAAATATTTTTATTTTTAACTCATTAACTTGTGTTTTGGGGGCACAAATTAGCATTTCTCAACATAAATCATTCATTTTGAATGGAAATGGAAACAATTTATGTTAGGAAATGAACGATTTAATTTGTATATATGCACCGATAATGTAATTTTCTTTTACAAATGCATCTATAAACAAATCATCACACCATGTAAATATTTGTGAAGATAATTTAGAAATTAACCATGTGGAATAGGACATGGTAATTTAAAGTTTGGCCGTGAAGTAAATATAGTTTGACCAAAAACTGTTTCATTGAGAAATTCAACTCATGTTACTATAATATGTTTTGATTGGGGGGAGTCTTGCAAGTTTGATTTGATTACGCAAAGCAGTTGGATTTATTGCAGAAAAGTAAAGGGTTTTGATTCATAGGTTTTGCAGCAATAAGAATTCTTTGAATCTCCTATATTTCTTTATTGGGATTAATACAAACAATTGTCAGATATGAAACGGGGGTTTTATTTAAGTGGTTAGTTCAGTGAGATCAAAGTGTCCCTCTAGATGTCATGTTGCTCCTCAATCACCCTAAAAGTCATTTTTTTTTAACCAAAAACAAAAGCAAAAAATTAGGAAGAAAATTTGTAACTTTTTGTCTCCAAAAAATTGTTTAAGAGACTTCCGAACTTTTATTTATAATATATGAGATCATTTTTTGAAAACAAAAGCAAAAGCAAAAATTAAGGAGGAAATTGGCCACAACTTTTTGGCTCCAAAAAACTATCTAAACAACTTAAGAACTTTTATATATGAGAGATCATTTTTTTAAAAAGAAAAAAGTTATGCAAAAAATTAGGAATGAAATATGCGACAATTTTGTTGGCTCCAAAAAATTGTCTAAGCCTTTGTTTGGGAGTTTGGAGGGGAGGGGAAGGGAATACTTTGGAGGGTTGAGAATATAGGAGAAATGGTAAAATCTTTCACATTTTTTGAAAGAATGGCTTTTTAAAGAATGATAACTTAATGTTTATGATTTACATACTTTTAACTTTAAGAATATTATAAATACATAAATTAAATTTGAAGAATTAATGTAAACCCCCCAAAATCCTCCTCTAATACAATTTTTGAGTTCATCCAAATGAGAAGGATTTTGTATTATAAAGAAAAATTAACCCCTCAAAGTCTTCCCCTCTCAATATCATCTTTCTTCTACTTGCTTCTTCCTTTTTTTTAACTCCTCCCTCCTTTCCTCTCCAAACTCATAAACAAAGTCTAAGATATTTAAGTACTTTTATATATAAGATATGATCATATGAGATCATTTTTATATATAAAAAAAAACAAACAAACAAAAACAAAAAAGAAAGCAAAAATTAGAAAAGAAATTGATGACAATTTTTTTACTCTAAAAATTGTCTAAAAAACTTCAAGACTTTTATATATAACATAAGATAACAAGAAACTGAAATCACTTGTTCCTTTTCTTGTTTCTACCATGTACATTTAAAAAAAAAATAATTAAAAAACTCCTAAAAAAACATTTTTTTTAGTTACCATTGAAGTTGGTGTCTGACTCATTACACATGTAAGAACATATACCAATTGCTTATAAAGTCAAAAGAAAATACTTAATTTAAAGAGAAGGAGAATGAAAACTTCAGTTTAATTAAAAGTTAAACGGTTTTGGTCGATTATGCTTATTATATATGCTTTTTTTAGTTTGGAACTATTCGTTTTTTTTTGGAAAATATGCTATCTTTTTTAGATATTTAGAACCAGATAAAAATAGCAAAGGATTGTATCCTTTTAGTGGATGTGTACCACTTTATATCTTGAACATTACCGGACCAAGAAAATAAATTGTCGTGTTCTGTCTTATATCAACTACCATATATGAAGAACATAAAAAAGAACTACTATATATCAAGATATTATATACGAGTATATTTTTTTTGAAGAAATTATATACGAGTATATAGAAGATAGTACTTTTTGCCTTTGATTATTCCACTAACTTATGATCCAACTATCTACAAATAAAAAATATATATATAAAAAAAACTATGATCCAACTAGTTTATTTTTTTTAAGGAAACGATCCAACTAATAATATGCTAGCATTTTCTATGCTTACAATTTTAACAATCACACTCATGATTTTAGTTTTATGAAAAGTTGGCTCGCTTTAAATAGGTAAAGTATTTGGTGATCTTACTCATTATTTTAATTTGATAGCTATTTATTTAATATGAGTAATCTTGTACCCTAAAAAAAAAGAGTAAGCATATTTCAACAATTAATGTAAAAATGCATTTAAAACAAGTGTTATTATTTAAAAAGAGAAAAAAATGATTATTTATATCCTTATAGAAAACCGTGTCCACGTGGGTTTAACCGGGTTGGTAGAGACATTTACATTGTATAATACATGCAAAGGATGTGGGTTGGTAGACACTTCATTTATTCACTTCAAAAATGTGAATTTTTAACTACTATGCTACTTGACTAAAAAATCGGTGTCATACAAGTTTTTGTCGTCAAAATAAATTTTCTCATTTAACAATGTTAAGTGTATACTATTCGAGATTCAAGTCTATTATTCCATGAAGAGAACAATTCTGTTGATGAAGGAACACATGACCATTGGATTGTGAATAATATGAATTTCTGTAGTTGATACGAGGGATGCTGGAAGGTCCTCTACCAAGCAACTTCGCTGCACGAACTGTCCTTTCATAATTTAAGTAGGCCTTCTGTCGTGCATTAACGTTGTTGGCAACATCTTGACCTTGTATCCTTTTTTCTTTTCTTGGTAGATTTTTGAAAAGCTAATAATTTATAAAAGGAGGGGAAAATAGAGTACAAAGAATACTACAATGCAAGAAAACCAAAGTTTGAGATAATGATATGAAGAAAAAAATATCCCCTCAAAAAAAATGAAGAAAAAAATATGCCAATATAAAATTCCAGGCCACTATAATGCAAGGAAAAAACAAGAAGTAATCCACTACGATTCTTTTTCCTCCGGATCAATAGAGGGTCATTAGTATTACAATCTAATATAGATTACTTACTTAAGAATTTGTTTGCGAATTTGGAGGAAAAGAGAAGTAGAGAAAAAATATAGAAATTCATTGACTTTTTTAAAATAGTGTTTTTGTAGATAATGATAAATGAATGTTATGATTAATATATTTTTAATTTTAAGAGTACTATAAAAATGTAGATTAGATTTAAATAATTTATCTAAACTCTCCAAAATTTTCCTCCAATATAATTTTAGTTCCACAATTTTAAAGAAATTTTACATTATTATTAAAAATATATTAATCAAGTTGGGTGACTACATTTCTTCTATTTCCTCCTCCTTTCTTTTACCCAAAACCCTCTCATCCTTCTCCTTCAAACTCGCAAAAAAACTTAGGTGAACTCCTTCATGACACATACTCAATGAAATCTCCTTATTCTCTAGTTCTTAAGTGGCTCCCACTACTACTTTCTTGTATTGATTAAATATGTATTGTCGTTGTTACTAATTTACTTTATTTCCTTCTTGAAGGCTCCTCCATGTATTATTCCTCTAATGAAACACTTTTAAATTCTTTCTTATGGGGTGAGTGTGAGAATTTTTGAAAGGTTCATTGGATAAATTGGTGAAAGAAAATAAAAAAAATGTTTTGATAAGAAGAATGAATGTTCGGGGGTTTATAGAATTATGGAGTTTAATTTAGTTTTGTTAGGTAAGGTGTATTGGAGATTAAATGTGGATGAGGGTGTTATGGATTAAGGTGCGTGTGGTTG
>Ga0315914_1012164_pt1 | contig 10025 bp, 4 predicted proteins | sample MpolenodulesMG_FD_203920 | JGI IMG/M metagenome (GOLD analysis project Ga0315914, IMG submission 203920) | Medicago polymorpha root nodule microbial communities from Los Angeles, California, United States - elongated nodules | ecosystem: Host-associated > Plants > Roots > Nodule | place: USA... | reverse complement strand
TTAACTTGTGTTTAATATGTGATCTTAAACACAAGTTAACAATATATTTTTTGTGAACAAATCTTACTTATGCACAACACCAAATCAAACTTATTTGGACGCGCACGCACAAATGAATTTTTTTTAAAGAGAAATGATTTAGTTACATTACATCATTTAATTATTTTCTATTTTAATTTGTTTATCATTTATAAATGTGTGCTCAAATAAATTTGATTTGGGTTCGTGTGTCTGAGTTAGAAATGCGTTTTTTTTTTATAAGCAAATTGTATTAATTGGGGGCCTAAAGAGAAACATCCAAAAAATACATGTTCTATAAGCACACTGTTGGATTACTCTACAATTCTTACTTAAAACCCAAGCCCATGACAACATCTTTGCTTATTCTACCATCTTTAAAATGTCTGCTACACCCCCTAAAAGTCATGTTGGTTCTCATTGTTCAAATGATCTATGGAACCGCCAACCAAATCACATGTCTTGCCTTTCCCCCCTAAAAAGACATGATGGTTGATATTTCTTAGATTAAACTATTTCCATACATGAGTTTCATAATTTATTACAAACTGTAATTGTAGCTCTTGTTTGTTTCATGTTACCAATTTGCATATACAAATATTTGTATGTACAATTCCATTTCTTTTCCTTGTTATATATATTGGATTCTTAAGATGAACCATTTTGCTATGATTCATTTTTGTTAAAAAAATCAAAGTGTAAATGTGAAAAGAATATATAATACCACAAATAAATATATATTATTTAATTTATATTTTCAAATAAGAAGATAATTTAGAAAATCAAGCAGACTAAATTTGTATTTAATTTAAGTAATTTTATTGAAAATGTAAATTAAATAAATATATCATAACACCCTGGCAAGAGTGGTCAAGTTGCGGGAGGATGCCCTTTCTTTCGGCAGATGACACTTCTTTTTGTCGTAAAGTGTAACTAAAAACCTTATCCAACGCATATAGTATCCCATGTTTTGAATTTATGATTGAACAATACATATAAACTAGGAAGATAGCTATAACAAGGAATAAGAACAAATATAGTCAGAAAAGAAGAAGGGACGACAACAAATTAATAATGGAATTGATAATGCGTATAAACTATGAAGAACCTAATCATAAATATCTCTTTCACACCACTACAACAAAGCGATCAAGCCAATATAGTCCATGACTCCAAGAATGGTATTGTTTGTTTATGGAGTTAGTTTAGATAGCATTTTCATATATAGAAATGCTAAGCACACATTCTCTAACACTCTTTCTAATATTCATTTTCTAATTCGATGAAATTCATGTAAGTCTCATTACTTTATATGGAGAAGATCTCAACTTCTTTATACGTGACTCATTTTTAAAGTGTGTGACTCGCATGAGTTTCATCTAATAAGAGAATGAATGTTAGAAAAGAAGTTAGAAATATAGTGTCTATAATACTCAAGGAGATAACATATTTTGTTTTTATGTATGCTTGTGTTTTGTCATGGTTTCACATGTTAAACCGAGGCTACAATTTCCAACTCCTATAAAATCACATCAAATTGTTCTTGGGACACGATAATAGGTATCCCACCCCTAAACAAGAAGATTATTCTCTTTGAATTTCTTATCTTTCTTGGACTAATCAAAGTGTTTTTATTTCTAGGGTTGCTAACAAATATCATAGAGACTTATCAAAAACAAGTATCATAAAGATCTAATTTAGGAAATTAAAAATAGAAAATTTGTGTTAAAAATGACAATTTTTAAACTTTTAAAGAAAAATACTTAAGTTAAGATAAATTTTCTATACTGAGTTCCTTAACTTGTGATCTTAAACACTTGTTAACATTTTTTATTCGTACACATCAAACTGTTTTTTCCCCTAATCAAAATATCTCCTACGCTCACTATCTCACAAAATAACTAAATTTCGTTTAAAGAATGTCGTTTCTTGCTAAATAATTTTCATACACGCTAGTTAGGGTTCAAACTCCATTAGATTTTTATAGTCGTTATAAATCATCCTTACAAAATTTGTTTGCAAAATGAGGGGTGCAATATTTTATAAACTCGCTTCAACCATATATTTATCATATTCGGAGTTTGAGTTTTTCTCAATACACCCCTCACATCGAACACTATTAAGTTTGATGCGTGAATATAAATAGTGGGTGTATGATTCCATAAGCTTGAATGATATATTAAATTTTATATTGGATCTAACTTATTTTTACAAAAATGACTTATGAAATAAAAGATGTCATCATTTATAAACTTATTTCTGACCTTATATTTATCCTATCTTGAACTTGATTTTTCTTCTCAATAAACAACATGTAACAATTGATCAATTGTGTAAACGTGTTACAACATCATGTTGTTGAAAAATACTTGATCGGTCACAACTCCAACTAAAAAGTATTTGAACTCGCACATAAAATTACACATAATTTGATTATTGTAAAAAAACATCATTTAATTCTTTATTCTTCTACCTGTTCATTTTTTTTTTAGTTTGTGCCTAAATATTGTGTCTAAATCTAGTAACCACACAAGTATTTATGTCTACAATGGAAGCTGCATTCGTATCTTGTTTTGAGGCTACTTTTGATCGCCACAAGTTAACCTTGATCGCGAAGCAAAACAAATCTAGATCTTTAATGTGCTTTCTTACGACTAAGTACTTAATGTCAATATGCTTGTTTCGACTTCTACTTTTATTATTTTTAGCCATAAACTTCTTTTTTTTTTATGTGTGTGAACAATGTTCAAATAGTTATGCCTCCGGAACACTTGTTATTATTTCCCATAAATAATATACACTTTCCACAGAAAGAAAGCTTATTTATTTATTTGTCTTTTACGCAAAACAGAGCTCATTCTCTCTATTTTATTTATTTTTTGAATAATTGAGAATATCCTCTTAGCTGTTAGTTTCACAATAAATGAATGTATATTAGAGGAGTAAGCACTGAACGTGGATCTTAAAAACTAACCCCGGGTTAACTCCGACCATTAGATAAATTAAGACTACATTGGTCCCGTGAGTCTACATAAGTTGATAAATTTATGAGGGAAAATTGAGTAGTATGAAAATTTGGGGCACCCATTGATATGATTAAACCATCGTGGAGATCAATATTATCTTGAGAGTCTCACATAGAGTAAATAAATGAAATCTAATATGATTTTTTTTTTTGAGGGAGAAATCTAATATGATATTAAAACATGAGACTTTCTTTATTATTAAACGTGGATCTTAATGTTTGTTGCATCTATCATCGTTAATATAAAGATTTTTTTTTTACCGTTGAATCAAAATATATATTAGTTACATAAGTATGACACAATGATATAGAAACCGCTCAATAATACTAGGGTGCTCAAAGTAGATTGTATAAAAAAATGATTGGAGGTTCTTGAATTTGGATCCTCTCCAACCATTTTTCTCATGTTGTTTGTCCTGCCATAATCTAAGTCATTCATTCATCTTTTTTTCTCTCTTTAATGCTACTTTTTGTTCATTTATGACTCAATCAACCATTGGATCAGAAAAGGAAAGGAGGCTGCACAAAAAAGGCATGAGAGGATCCAAATCCGAGGTTCTTTTGAACTTTTTTTTTATATCAAAACAAAGTTAACTATTATCATTAATCAATCAATGTTCAATACAAGAAGGATAAGAATAAAAAATACGGTAACTAGCCCAAGAACAGACCGCCCTGACTAATGTATGAGCAACCATATTCGTTTGTCTCTTAACAAACTTCACCTTGAAGTTGGAATGTAAAACTAACTGATAAATAATAATAGAAACAATAGTATAGAATTCCGAATCACCATGGCCCGGAGACGATAGAGCTTGCACTATAGTAGCTGAGTCGGACTCAAAGACAACCTGATCAGATCTGTTTACATCAGCAAAGTGAATGACATCGAGTAAGGCTACTGCCTCCCCTTCCAAAACTGTCATATTTGCTCGCTGCCATTTCGTTTGAGCCGAATAAATTGCCCACAGGAGTCTCTAGCACAACACGCAAGAGATATAAGATGGTTACGGTCATGGAACGTGGCCTCCACATTGCACTTCAACCACGTCGCTCAAACTAAGTTGTTTATGAACCTCTTGTCATTGCTGCCATGCATCTAGTGTTATCCTTCCGATGCTTGTTGAAGTATGATGAGCGTCCTTCCAAATGACATCATTCAGGGGCAGTGGCACCCCCCAGCTAGCCTGGGCACTAGCCCGGACTCAGCTGCTACTTTCTTTGTACCAAGTCCAGTCCAATAGCCCTTTTCCTACTTAAAAATAAATAAATTTGGGCAAAATCTGAAAATTCTCACACGCAAAGAGATCTTGAAAATGACATTTATTTATCTCCTAATTTTATTTAACACACTATTGACAGATTCATTTCTCTTATTTTGAATGGTTAATGATTCAAATTGACCATGTAAAGTAAAAAACATATATTCTAGCATTATAAGTTTTTATTTTTTATCCTATAATATACGCGTAGTATAAAAATGTGACATAGATGTTGAATTTTTCATGATTGTTTCCATACATGTTTAACACGTTAAAATATAGCTTTACACAGAAAATTAAATTTTTTCGACCAGGGACAAATTAATTATGAATTTTTATTCCCCATAATTATGAATTTCTTAAACAATTTATAATTAATTTGTATCTCGTTTAAAAACTACAAAATTTCATTGTGAAGGTTTTTATTATCTTCTAGTCACGCCTGCAAAATTAGAGAACTAAATTTGACCTGTGAGTATACGCTTACCCAAAACAAAATTTCAATTTTGCACGTTTTAGTTGAAAAATCAAAATAAATTGAAACGACTTTGAAAATCCTTTTTATGTATTTTATAGATGTCTCTGCAAATAATGAGCTTAAAATTTGATTTATAGGTCGATATTTCCGTTGTTTTGTTTTTTGAGTTTTTGACACTTTAAAAATTCATAATTAATTTGTCGTTTGTCGAAAATTTATAATATTTTGTGTAAAGTCATATTTTAACATTCTTAACACGCCATATTTTGCGATAAATTTTTTGCCCAGGCTCTATAATTTTCCTGGCTCCGCCACTGACATCATTACGTGCAGCCTAAATTTGTCAAAGAAGTAAAGACACCCGACCATCAATGTCTCGACTTTCTGAACAACATATATCAAAAACAAAATCTGTCAAACTGCTCTCAATACCAACCCGCGTTTGCAGCACAGTCGAAAGTCCTGCCCAATACCAACTCTCATGTGTCATCGTCTTTTAAACTTTTCTTAAACAACATATTTGTGTCCATTATGGAATGACACAATTCAAAAAAATTAGAAAATTGAAGTTAATATTTTTTACGCATATTTATATATATAATAATTATTTTGAATTTAGAGTGTATTCCTTTCAACTTGTATATTCAAATCCATTCATGACAATTTTAGTGGGTTAACCTATACAAAACTTGTTTAAATTTTAGCTTTAAATTGAGTCCTACTAGTGGTCGGTGAAATTAAACTACTTAGATTAATAGGTCATTAAACCAAATATTGATTTAAAAAAAAAACTGAATATTGATTATTTTTTTTAAAATTATCAACAAAATTATTGTAAAATACTCGATCGTAGCTAAAATAAATAATATTAAAAAAGAAATATTATATCGAGCCAGACGACACAAGTACACATAATGTGTGTATATATATGTAGAGTATATAATATAAAATGTAAGTAAATGGAAAGTGATGATGATAGTGGCATGGCATGGTGGGTTACCTATTTTTCTTTGTTTACATGGAATGGTAGCTTATTGATCATGGTGTCATGTTTATCTAACTTATTTATTTATTTATTTATCTATTAACCAATAAATTCCATCTTTTTGTTGACAAAGTTTTTCTTTTCTTCTTTCTTCTCGTGACCAGAACCTTCACTCACACTTGTTCATCCAACACAGTAGAGTAGAGCATAAGCAATGAAGATCCAGTGTGATGTATGCAACAAAAATGAGGCTTCATTATTCTGCACCGCCGACGAAGCCGCCTTATGTATCGACTGCGACCACCGTGTCCACCACGCCAACAAACTCGCTTCCAAACACCACCGTCTCGCTCTTCATAACCCAACTCCTAAACACCACCCTCTCTGCGATATTTGTCAGGTACATCAACTTTTATTGACTCAACTTTATCTTATATTTCGTATCAGAGAGAGATTGTAAACTTTTGCTGACTTAACTTTTTCTTATATTCAAGAGTAACATGTTGACTTTTTTTTTCTTCTTCTTGTTTTAGGAGAGAAGAGCTTTTGTGTTATGTAAACAAGACAGAGCAATTCTATGCAAAGATTGTGATTCATCTATTCATTCAGTGAATGAACTTACACAGAAACATGATAGGTTTCTTCTGACTGGTGTTAAGATTTCAACTACAAACTCATCTTCTTCATCTTCATCATCAACACCTTCAGCTACTACCAAGTCAAATCATGTTCCTTCTTCTTTGATTGAAAAATCTACTACTCCTTCACCAACATCTATGGAAGAAGGAAGTGGTGGTTCTACTATATCTCAGTACTTGATTGAGACTCTACCTGGTTGGCAAGTTGATGACTTTCTTGATTCTTCTTCTGTTCCCTTTGCTTTCTCCAAGGTTTTCCCATTTTCTATCTCTCTCTTACTCTAAATAAATTAATTTAGATCTAATTAAGATTTTAAATTGTGATCGTGTTACAATCTTTGATATTATGAAAACTGCAATCATCAAAGATACTAAGTTTAAAAATAATTGATTGGTTTATTTATGATTGGATCTGGTGTATGAAATGCAGGGTGATGAATTGTTTAATGCTGGTATTGAAGAAAATCTTGATTCATTTTTTCCCAATAATAATATGGGGATCTGGGTTCCTCAAGCACCACCACCTTCTCTATATTCATCTTCACAAATAATGATGGAGCAGTTTGAGACAACAAAGAAGGGGTACAACAACAAAAGCAGCATCAACAAATCAAGGTTGAGGGATGATCATGATAGTAATATTTTCACAGTTCCACAGATTAGTCCTGTTGCCAATTCCAAGAGAACAAGATATCTATGGTAGATCTAGATATGTACCTTATCTTGTGTTGATAGTTGTTAAAACCTCTGCATCAAAAAATAACACTTTCTTTGTTTCTTTGTTTTTGTATTTTTGGTTCTTTTTATTTTCTATCTTTTTACCTACCTTGGTTTAAATTTCACCTTTTTAGTTCCTTTTGACTTTTCTTCTTCTTTTTCTGTCATTTTCCTGAAGGAAAACTTTCCTACCCTATACAGAGGGTTTTGTTTTGATAAATTTATGTGCAACTGCACCTTTCTCCTTTGTCAATGTCAATGTAAATGCTTTCATTTCTCTGAGCTTTTTTCTAATGGATGTTACTATTTTTGTACATGTTAAGAAAAGTAAAACAGTGTATATGCACAGATTTTCAGTGTTTCATTTTGGCAATTGGCAAGCAAGAGAATCTCATTCACTTGTTCAGGAGCCGGGGTTATCGATTCTTAAACAGGGGTTAGGGTTTGAACCCTAAACACCCACTTATTCTCTTGAAAAGAGAATTTCTAACAGTGTCAGAGTAGTTCGGTAATATGAGTCGATATAAATGAGGTCTAGAGTTCGAGTTCTGTAATCAAATTCTCGCTTTTGCTCACAAATTAGGTGTTATTGTTTGCTTTACAAAAACATAATTGTCATAACATAAACCTTCACATTATGGCCACCAACTTTTGAGGTGGCTGACCATAGTTGATTATGATTGAATTGAGGCAGAAAAAGTGTACGAACCGTGTATTGGTCCTTTTGTTCAGGGGGCCGTTGGCTAGGTTGTTGGAAGTAGGACATTGGACATACAAAATATTAATCAAGAGAAAAGAGGTGATGGTGAGAAGATGATAGTACTCACTCACACATGAATGTGTTGATGGTGATGGATATTATACATATGGGCAGAGGTGAGGGAGGGCCATACAGTGAAAAGGGTTTGAATAGATTGATGCATATGGGTTTGTCTGTACATAACATAGGAAATTCATTTGTGGGGTAAGAGTACCTATATTAGTCATTATTATGCTTTCATGCATTTTAAAAACAGAAAATTGGTTGGTATAGCTTCCACTTGTAGTACTTTTATGTTTCTAATTTTGGTTTTGAGGGAGAGGGATCAGAGGGGGCTTCTCCTTATGCATCATGCCACAAAATATTCTTATGGTCCACCCCCGAGAAGCCAATCCAGTTCCGCACTAACGACCATATAGTAGCAAAAGTAGTGAACGATAATAATAAGTGTTGAGCCGTTTCGATAGCGTTTGCAAAACGGAGTTTGATAAAAATTACGGCAAAAAATCACGTTAACAAAGAAGTTAGTATTTGAAGCTTCTAGAAATCAAGGCAAAAATGCATCAGAAAGCGTGCAAACTTGCTTTTGTGTGTTGTAAACGGAAACCAAACACACACATAGTGAATTGAGACTCAAAATTTCCATTTGGATTAGTTTTGCTCTCAGTGGATTCTTTTGTGCCCATATGCAACCACTAACTATCTCCAATATTGTCATCATCATTCCAAACTCCTATGTCAATACTTTTTTTTTATCAAGACTCATATGTCAATACTTTGTAAGCATTTATATCCCTAGTCACACACCATGCCAAAATTAAAGCCATTTACCCAAGCATTTGGATGAGATGATTTAAGCCTCTTCCAGTTTAATCAAAGATCGTGAATTCAAATTCAACTCTAAAAAACGGAGTTAATGAAAAGATTATTTAGGCCTCTTTAAATCAGCACGAAATCAGGATTCTCATCCACAATGCAGTCTCCTAAGCAATAAAAAATGAGTGGGGAAAAAGAAACTTCATAGAGACAAAGAAATCTGAATTAACTGTCAGAGATTGCTAGGATCCAGCCAAGAGAGACGTGGGTGGTATTTTGATTTCTATGCTACAAATCTTCTATAGATTTGAAACTTCATTTTTTTTAGGGAAAATTGAAACTTTATTGTCAACTCTCTTATTGCACACATTAATGAATGAAGGAATGTATCATTATTGCTACCATATGCAGATAATAAAAGCCACACCAAAATGCATCTTTCTCATTTAATTGTATCCATTTCCATTACGTTTTTGACATCATACTACCATATAGGTTGATATTAAAGAGGTTTTACTTTTTAATCTCTAAACCACCAGAATATTTTGATCTACCACCCACCCCCAACCTATTTCACTAGTTTCTTTAATTGTTGACAAGAGCATTGCATCTGCATAACCTTAAAAAAAATTGAACACTTCAGTTAACGAAATAGAGTCCAACACAAATTCAATTTGATGTCCATTACTTCGTAACAACAATATGGACACAAATATATGTCACATCTAACATATATGGTTGAAGTAAAATGAAACACACACACACATAATGTCAACTCAACATACTTGTCTAGGTATTTTTTTGACAAAACATACTTGTCTAGTTGTCTACCTAGGAAAAACATTGTAAAACACTGATTTTGATCCAAAATAAAAATATCAGAAAAAAGAATAAGAAAGAAAGGGTAAGGAAATGACTATATTTAAAAAGGTTGATATATGATATAATTTAGGGTCGTCTACAATGAGCTTTGCACGTATGATAGCAGTCATAGAAACAAGGTCCACCACAGTGAAGAGGACAATCCAACCTCATACCTTTGCACCTTGTTCTTGTCATGCATTGTGCAAACTCCCCCAATCTATATTCTTCCTTGGATGCATGTTGATGTTGTTGATGATGATGCTTCATGCCCCTTATAGTTCCTTTCTTCCCTTTAACATGTGATCTTGGTTCACCTCTACACCCCCATTTCCACCAACCACCCCCTCCACCTCCTCCTCCCCATCCCCATCCACCACCACCTCCTCCTCCTCCACCACCTCCACCTCCACCTCCACCTCCTCCACCCCATCCCCATTTAAATCCTCCACTTCCTCCTCTCTT
>Ga0315914_1012162_pt1 | contig 10026 bp, 7 predicted proteins | sample MpolenodulesMG_FD_203920 | JGI IMG/M metagenome (GOLD analysis project Ga0315914, IMG submission 203920) | Medicago polymorpha root nodule microbial communities from Los Angeles, California, United States - elongated nodules | ecosystem: Host-associated > Plants > Roots > Nodule | place: USA... | reverse complement strand
TTATTTTATTTTTTTAACTCAAGATCACGTCACTACATGTTTATTCTTTTTTTTTTTTTGTGTTCTTACATGTTTATTCTATCAGTATCAATATTTTTTTTTAAGAAATAAAAGTTTTAATTTTATTATTATATTAGTAGTCAATCTTATGAATATTGTTATTGTAAATTTAAGTTATTAAACAAACAAACAATTTGAAATTGGTTTACAATTACAGATAAGATGCAGTGTGTTCACAAATTATGATCCCAACCTATTTAAAGGTCCAAAATTTGTGTGTGATCCAAATCAACGATGATGACATTGGCATATCAAGATTCAAAATCATTCTTTCTAAAGCTTGTCTGGTCAAGCAATGTTATACCCTAATTTTAACCTAATATTTTCCCTCCATCATCCAAGCATTAAATTCTCCTTAGCGTTTTTCTTAATCTATCACTCTAAGTTCAATTTCTAAATTTCCCTCCCACAACAGTTGTAGTCTGTACATCATGCATGTACCCAAGGCATGTGGAAAATGTGGAAAATGACATTTAATAGCGTCTACATTCATTTTTCTATTTCTAAGCTACCTATTTGTGTTCTCTATGCAGCTTTTATTTTTCAATAGAAAAGTAAATATTTCATTCTCTCACGCTTTCCTTCAAACTTTCATTCAGATGAATGAATGACACCATCATCAATCTTCTTCCTCTCAGCCTCCTCTCGCCTTTCGTCCAGCTTTCCTCCGTCCACATGCATTCACGCCATTGAATCATTCTTCACGATAATATTTACCAGAAAAGGATGATTGCGGCAGTGAAGGTTCTGCCGACATGGTTCAATTTTTTCACATGTAATATTTACATTTCTTCTATGTCTGCTTTGTGTGCATAGTTGTTACCATTTAAATTCCTCTACGCCTTGGAATGCATCTAGGTGACGATTCAGTTTCCACTGTTGAGGTAATTCTCGGATGTGCTTATCATATGGTATCAAATCATTCTCTGTGGATTTGAGAGAAACTAAATAGTTCATTTTTCTTTGATTTTGACATTGTGAAATTATGATATCAAATTTGATTGCTTTATGGTGTTGTTTGACTGCAGTGAAAATGAGTATGAGAGAGATTCCATGCTATGGAGATAATGCATCTACCATTTTGTCAAATTTAGTATCAGTTACGCGTCATTCCCTTTTAAGAAATCTACTTTGCATTCTAAGTGTTTGATAGGTCACTTTTATTCATATTCTCTTTCACTCATTTTATCTTCTTATTTTGCTTCTAATTTAGTTTTATTGATATTCTTAGTCTAACTAATCATTACTTCTGACATTAAAATTTTAAATAGAATTATCTTTGATGTGAAGAGACAAGCATATTAATTTAATGGAAGAGTAGAACAGTGCTAAATTCCCGTAATCTTTCAGGTTTAATGAGTATGTTGTTCTTTGAAGTTTTATGGAAGTTTGTGGATATTAAGTTGGATCAACCATAGGGGCATTTAAACAGTTATATTTCCCTGCAACGACAAATGTTTGCTGAATTCACACTTTGGGAACTTGATGAATTTTGTACTATAATGAAGAATGTTTTTATGTCACTGTGTGTGTGAAGGATTTGAGGCACCTTAGGTTATCTTGCAGCATGTTCGGTATTGGTTTAACTGAGGAGGACATAAGATTGAGTTATTGGAGTGTGTTTTTGGTTGCATTTTTTTGTATAATGCTAAACTTTCGGAGCGTATCTGCTTGGCCTAGGGAGTGGGCAATTACTGGTGCAACGTCAGAAGGATGTTTAAGCTATTCAAACCGATTTTTTATTTGAAGCTTTCCTTAAAAATTTCTTTGTTAAAAAAACTTTAACAAAAACATATTACACTACAAAAATCTATTTTTAAAAAAGCTATAACAAACGGGCAGAAAATTACTGTTTTTGGAGTTGTCCTTATTACAAGTTAAAAGTTTGGAAGCTTTGGTGGTGGGAGTGACATGCATCGAAGCCATTATCCGTGGTGTCTAAAAGTTACTTGTTACATGCATTTCTATAGAAGAATCTATCTCTTTCTCTATCTATCTATCTATAAAGATAAACATATATACACAAATTGAAAGTATAATTTTCAGAACCTATCTTTTTTAAGTGGAGTGTATTTCCCAATATAAGAGGACTATGAAGTCAACAATTTTCTCAGGATCAGAAAGGACTTTCATGGGTCCTGTTGAAAATGTTGCATTCCTAACAATTTTGAGATTCTTCATCTGCTCAAATTTAGGGATAACCAATCACAAGGTTTTAGCATCCTTTCAAACATCCAGAAAATATGCCCAACAGATTCCTATGATTATGCTAAACTGGGTTTTCCAACTATGCAAATTGATTCTATACACTAATAATCATCGGGAACATGATATGATGTGCATCATCATCTCATAGCAGCAAATATCAGTTGTATGTGTGCAAACACTTGGTTCTGAGAGAGGAATGCTGACATTGAACAAAGCCTAAAACATAATGAACATAAATAAATAAGAATAATGACGAAAATATGATTTTTATATGCAGGCTAGAGCAATATAAAGCATAAAAAATCATTCCTGTCAATTCCATATAACCACAATATATGGAGACTATAGGTCATAGGCAGGGGCGGAGCCACATATAGCATAGTGGGTGCACATGCCTGCACTAAGATTTTTGAAATTACTTGGTAAAATGAGAAGATGCACCAATATGAAGCAAGAAAGCTAGCATAGTTGTAAAGTAAAAAATATGGGTTTTATCTATCAGGACACAACTATGAATGGAGCACAAACTAGAGGGCTGTGTTATGTGTTGTGTTGTGCTACGGCTGCTGCCTGTTGTGTTGGAGTTGGAGGCTTTTGCGGGTTTTTGTGGGTGTGTTGGCTACGTTTTTTCTTGATGTGCAGTGCGGTTTTTTCTTTGTTGTGTGGGGGCTGTCATAGGTCCAGCAGGTTGTGCAAGGTGATCAATAGGCATAGCTACGGTGGCGCAATTTGGAGATGTTAACCCGGATTGCAGGGCTATAACTTGTGTTCTGTTTAGGCTGGCTGTTTTTTGCTGTTTTTCTTTTGGGTCCGTGCACTTCTGCGTTTTTTATCAATGTGGTTTTTGGGGTGTTCCGCCAATATACGACATCGTTGTATTTTTTTATGCATTTCTGCTTGTTATTTGAATTGAAACCTTGAACATGTTAGGCCAATCAGAGACCAATGGTGTTGGCTTCCTCATTTTTAGTTGGACGTATTATAGTATTCTATATTGTTATTACTTGGTTTTTTCTATCTTTGCTATAGCATGTGGGTGAGGACTAATTTGTTCTAATTATGCAGGATTTTGGTTCTATGTGAGGCTATGGTGTGAGTTTTATATATGGTGCCTGATGAGCACAGACAAGGCCCGGTAGCATCACCAACAACGTATACAAACTAGTATAATTTGTTAGACTATGTATACTACACTATGTAATATTACAATTAATGTATGAAAAAAAATTATATTAGTACTAGTAATTACTAGTAATTGTTATTTCAGTGTAATTTTCAATTTCTTTTTTTTACTAAAATGACCATTACAGCAGTTAAAACGGCCGCTATATGCATTTTTTTTATGAAATATTGTACATTGCGGCAGACGAAACCGCCACTATTATGTTGGTTATAACCGTCGTTTTACTCAAAACATTAGTCGCCGTTATATTCAACACGTATTACGGCAGTTTCAATGGTGGTTTGTATTAAAATGTTGTTTTAATCTTTCCGGCAGCAAAAATTACGGCAGTTTTGGAAACCGCCAATTACGTTAATAGTGGAGGCTAAAACCGCCGCAACAAGCAATATTTAGCCACCGTAATTCTCTTGTATTTTTTTGTAGTATGATTCAAAAAACAATGAATCGTATTAAAATGCATGTCACATAGCCATTAGGGGCAGAAAGAAGGCTTGATACAAATTAGAATATGTCGAATCGAATCAAACTTTTGGAAAAACACATTTTGCCACAAAACACAAGGATTTTGGTTCTATGTGAGACTATGGTGTGGATTTTATATGGTGCTTGATGAGCACAGACAAAGCCCGGTAGCATCACTAACAGCATATACAAACTAGTATAATTTTATTTTTTTTTGGTAATACAAACTAGTATAATTTATTAGAGTATGTATGCTACACTATGTAATATTACAATTTATGTATGAAAAAAAAATTATATTAGTACTAGTAATTGTTATTTAAATGTAATTTTCGTTATTATTTTTAACTAAAATGACCATTACGGCAGTTAAAACTGCCGCTATATGCATTTTTTTTATGAAATATTGCACATTACGGCAGACAAAACCGCCACTATGCAAGTTTTTTGCTCAACTGATGTATATTATGTCGGTTAAAACTGCCGTTTTACTCAAAACATCAGCCGCCGTTATATTCAACGCATATTGCGGCAGTTTCAAGGATTTCAACACAGGCGAGCATTTTGACATCCAAGAACAAAGTAACACAGATACAAGGAGTGCTCGGTGCTTTAATAAGTTTCTAGGCTATATATAGCTACCATTATATAAACATCATCAAAATAACCTATACATAATCGAAACAAAACCTAATGATATCAGCAACAGGAAGAAAAACAAACCCAGAACTCTTTTCTTCTTATAATATTTTGGATACATGTTAGTTCATATATTTTTTTACATAAAAGTTAAAGTGTCTATTGAGAGACAGGGATAAGTTCCAACGTGAAAATCATGAAACCAGTACAACAGTAATATATTATTTCTCAAAAAACTAAAGATGTAAACATATGCGTTTTCTTCAAGTTCACAACATGTTTCTTTGTACCATCGATATATTCCCTCAAGTGAGATACATAAGAACGGTGGTTTTCTTTGATCCATCTCTAAGTTTGCAATCCCTATTCCTTTAGTTGGTATCATAATTCTTCACAAATTATGATGCCCTACTTATTTAATGTTCATAAAGGTGCAAAATTTGTGAGTGATCCAAATCAACGATGACATTGGCATATCTAGATTCAAAATTATAATAAGGTCAGTGAGTGAATGAATAGTGAAATTAATAAAGTTGTGGTGTTTGTATGGTAGGTCTTACAAGATCGTATACCTATAAAAGAATCGTTGATAGTAAAAATCATTTAAATTTAGACACAGCACAAAATTTGCTATGATTTGCCATGGTAGTTAGAGTGAAAACAATATTTTACAATGAGGGTAAAAATCATTTCAAATTTGTGGGGTTAATCCGATGAGTGAGGGTTGTGCACAAACAGTTTTGAACTATTCCGAAAGCAATAAATTAAAGAGTTTACAAGCAAAATCCTTTTTTTTTTTTCCTTCAAGAAACGCCATTGAGCCTATCCTGCTCACATTTCAACTTATACTAACTTGGTCCCTAAGTTAAAAGTTTGTAAGCTTTGGTGGTGGGATAGACATGCATCGCAGCCATTTTCCGTGGTGTTTAAAAGTTACGTGTTACATGCATTTATCTATCTATATAAAACATATCCACGCAACTCGAAAGTATAATTTTCAGTATTTGATTGTGAAATAAGAGCTGGTTACAAGGGCAAAAGTGGAGTGGATCTCCAAATATAAGAGGACTATGAAATACTTAAATTCAACAATTTTGTCAGGATAAGAAAGTACTTTGATGGGAACCCCATCCAATCCAGTTGAAAATATTAGACCCTATTGAAAATGTTGCATTCCTTACCATTAGAATTTTGAGATTCTTCATATGCTCAAACTTAGGGATAATCAATCACAAGGTTTTTAGCATCCTTTCAAACAGGAGCAATGGAACAAACATCCAAAAAATATGCCTAATAGATTCCTATGATTATGCTAAACTGGGTTTTTCTAACTATACAAATTGATTCTATACAATCATATCAAGATTCAAATTAAACTACTAATAAACTTTGGGAACATGATATGATGTTCATCATCTTATAGCAGCAAACCAGTTGTATGTGTACAGATACTTGGTTCTGAGAGAGGTATGCTGCCATTGAAAAAAGCACAAATGAAATGCATCCCCATTAACTAAAACATAATGAACATAAATAAATAAATAAGAGGTTAATGATATGGTGTCTATTCCGTTTCACCATTTACAAGCAATGAATGAATAGTTTTAGGTATTTCCTATTGATATGACTTCACAAACATTATGTACATGTGCATGTGTTACATTTTAACAAAAAAATCTATCTTATTTTTGATAGCTTTATGCATTGAATGAAGTGTCAAGACTTCAAGTTGGGTTAAATTTAAACATGCATTGCAGATGTGTAAAAAAATCTTGCCAGTGAATATTTGCATTATACATTAAATGAAGTGTTAAGACTTGTAACTGAAACACTATTTAGGATCATGGTTGATAACAGAGAAATGGCAACAGCTAAAGTAGAAACTAAAGAGCAAAACCTTATTTATCCTTCAACATGCATAAACTCAAAAGATTAATTTACCACATGAAACAATTTCAAGTACTGACAATAACATAAATTTAGAATGCAATCCAGTTACACATACATAAATAACATTGAAGCGTACAAACAAAGAAACGAAGTTGTCAATATTTCTGACGAGAATATGACGAATACTAAACTAATAAACATTTCAAAACATAGCAGCTCATCACATGTTACAAATGCAGCCACTCAAGAGTTCATAATACAATATATATAAAACAATGAACGAGAATATTTCACAATCTCATTGTTCTTGTTTGTGCCATCTTCTTAAACATTCTCATTGTCACCAGAGAGTGAAAGTAGAGACTCTGTATACACGACAACTTCGGATGGACTGTTGCAGAAGGAGTGATGCCCTAAAAACTGTCCTTTGTCATTATACTTCACCAATCTAGTACCACCATATTTTCCAATAATATCACCATTTTCTGTAGAATATATAGGGTGAAAGTAGTCCGCAAATCTGGAATAATACATAGGGTTAAAGTAGTGACCAGGAATGACATGCTGAGGAAGAACAAGAGTCTTAGTCCAAGATGAATGCACTTTGTATTCTTTCATCACCCATGTTTCAATTGTATCATTATCAGTATCCTTAACCCATATACTGAGAAATTCTCCAAATACCCACAAACCAGAATGTACTAATGCTCTATGATCAACATCATTTGGAAGAGGCATCTCAAACAATTTCCTTTCCGTTAAATCAAAGCCAACAATGACATCCAAAACTAAATCACGGCGTGAAGCCAATCAATGAATAGCCCCATTAAAAACCACCCCTTCTCCTTCTCTATAATCGTCGCCATAAGGTAAGTGAGTACCCTCGATTTCTTTCCACGTATTGTCTCTAAACGAGAAAAACTCCAAATGTGATTGAGGAACACCAACTAAGAATGGATTAACTTTATTGGACAATAAAACCACCACATAATCATCTCTAGACTGATCATAACCAAAACCATATAGATTAATATACGCTTGGGTATTAAAAGCAGACATAAGTATCTGTCTTTTCGATCCGGTGGATGGATTCCATATGTATATGTTTGGATGACGATACAGAAATACAAACCCTCTACATGACCCTTTAATTTCAAATGGAAAATAAGAGTCTGGAAGGGAACAGTTAAAGATGGGTGAAGCAGGAGCATCGTTAAGAAATGCATCAAAATCTATGGATCGAATTTCAGGAGAAAGAGCTGAAATGCATAAAAATCTACGAGTGTGTTTTGCAAGGTTAAGTTGGAAATGTGAATTTGCAAAGCGAGGATCAGAGATAGCAGAAAACCATAACTTACAAATGCATTTGAAAAACATAAGAGACTTCACCGGTAACCTCAACAGAATTTGAATGATCAGTTCATCAGGAAGATCCATGCTTTGAGCAACGTTATTCTTCACTCAGCTTTGAGTAAACCCTAATTTTTCAAACGGTGCAGAAGACAAAATGAAAATGAAAGACACGCAGTGGTAAAGAGAGTATCTACGCGCAATTGTAAGAGAAAGTGGTGGGTTTGGGCTCATATCAATACAAAGAGTTAACAAAACATTTAGGAAATTGCTATTTAAACGCCTTTAATTGCTCACAGGCAACTCAAAATGTTAAAAATAACTGGTATAGAAACAATATTTTTTTTTTTTGTCAAATAGTCTTAATGACTAGAACTCACACATTTTTAACAAATCAAATCCCATAGTAATTTTAAAAAACAAAAAAACTTAAGTATTTTTTTTGTTGTTAATCTTTCGGTTCTCAGGAAAAGAGCCCTAAGAGAAGTTTGGTTGTGTTGTAAGTAAATTTTGACTGAGAATTGTTTTACCTAAAAATCGAACTTGAGTTCTTCAGAACAATTTGTCCATTACTAAAGCTCATTAATCACTTAAACTCAATAAATTTATTAAAAAATAAGAGTTTCTAACTGGTATGAAACTTGGACAACACGGTGTGACTTAACGTGACACATCAATACATAACAGAGCTACTTGACGGAGAGAGAATTTTTTTTTTTCGTCAAATAGCTTAATAGACAATTTCATCTCTTACGATGAATAAAATATAAGATTTAAACTTCAACCCGTATACATTGCAATTTTTCTATCAATTAGACTATGCAAAGAGGTTCTATGGAGAAAGTATTTTAACCTACTGACAAAATTTAGGGGAGCAACATTTTCAGAAAAGAAAAAATAAATAATGCAGTTTAAGAGGGTGTATTGGATTAGTTGCATGAAAAAATCAGTGGATTTTTTTTTTGAAGAGGCTAAAATGGAATATATTACAAAAAATAAGGTGTCTTTCTAAGCACAATATGTACAAAGAAATCGACACCAAAAACGAAACAGTATTTACAGAAGAAACCTGTACACAAAATTAAAAACACAGGAACAGAAATAAACTCTAGCCTATGCCCAAGATGGCGAACGGACTAAGCCACCAGCCATGGTAGTTGAGGGGAAGTGCAACAAATTTCACCTTCAACCACGAATAGGCAAGAATCTTAATCTTTTCGACCACCTGAATAATCGAGCATACTTTATCATTGAAGAGTCTGTTATTTCTTTCCTTCCAGATTTCCCACACCGTAGCAAATTATAGCCTGTAAAATTGAGCGACGCACATTGGATATACCACCACTGAAACTGAATTGATTGAAATGGTCTGACATATTAAACGGGGCAGCCGCGAATGTGTCAATCCACCTATTAATGAAATGCCAAATTGACCCAAAAATATTACAATGTAAAAATAAATGATTTGTTGTTTTCGTCAACCCACAGCCTGACACACAAAGCATGGAGGCTTGATCCAAAACACCACGGCGATGAAGATTGTCCTTCGTAGGTAACCTGTCCCGGAACAGCCGCCAAGCAAAGAGCACAACCTTCAAGGGAACATCTTTATGCCACAAGGAGGACACAGCCACCGGTAATTCAATTGGAGGTTGAGAAGTAAGGGCATTATAAGCACTTTTAACAGAGAAAACATTAGATGACTCCAAAGTCCACTTCCATTTGTCATCCTTATGTACCTGCAAAATCACATTTTGAAGAAGTAACGTAAGGTCTCCCAACATCTCCTCCTCCCACACAAACAACCTACGCCTCCATCTCCACGCCGCACCATCAATACCCCACCCACCCTGGAACATAACAGACACTGATACCTCCCTATCCAGCGACAAATCATATAACCTGCTAAACCTGACACTAAACACCACACCACCAAGCCAGCCATCCACCCAAAACCGTGTATTCCTACCATTACCCACCTCGCGACTAACATGATCCGAAAACCACTCCTCCCTACCTAGCGCACAAATATCGCGCCACCATAAGGAAGCGTCACGGCCTCCTCCCATCAGCCGGCCTCCCTCTACTCCATACCTAGCTGCCAACACCCTATACCAAAGACTCTGAGTATCTGTCATCACCCGCCAACACCATTTTCCTAACAAAGCTATATTAAACTCCCTAATTCTCCTTACCCCCAAACCGCCAACCTCCTTACTACTACACACCGTGGT
>Ga0315914_1012160_pt1 | contig 10027 bp, 5 predicted proteins | sample MpolenodulesMG_FD_203920 | JGI IMG/M metagenome (GOLD analysis project Ga0315914, IMG submission 203920) | Medicago polymorpha root nodule microbial communities from Los Angeles, California, United States - elongated nodules | ecosystem: Host-associated > Plants > Roots > Nodule | place: USA... | reverse complement strand
TTCTATATATAAATATATATATATATATATATATATATATATATATATATATATATATATATCATTGATGTATAGTTGTTGACTAACGGCAATGAAGTGGAAATACTTATTAATCACAAAAATAATATTAATTCAAAGATTTTACAATTCTTTTTTAATCTAACTAAAAATTCCTAATTTCTTGTACCAAAAAAATAAAATTTCCTAATTTCTGAAGAAATAAAAACTAAAATATTCCTAAATAGTTAAGGATGTATAAAATCAATAAACCTAAAAGAAATAAATAGCTTAGGCAAAATTTTAAATAAAAAAACAAGTACAACAAGTTGAGGGGACATATACTTGGCTCAACAACCACTTAATTAGCCAAGGACGGATTCAGACATAATATTTTGGTGTGGCTGAATTATGAAAGAAACTATGAAATAAATTATATTAAAAATAAGAAATACTCCACCGGTTCCTTTTTAAGTGTCTTTTTAGAAAATTAACGCCAAAATAGTGATGTGTATTTTTGCTAATTTTCTTTCTATTATACCCTCATTTTAATCCAACAATAAATTCCTATTTCACACACTTTATCTTTCTAATAAATTTAATATGTTATGTTTCTCCCGTAACAAACAATTATTATCTTTTTCTCCAACAAATTTCTATTTTTTTGCGTGCTCTCTCTCTCATAACAAACAATTGTTAATTTTCTAAATATTGTGCACATCTTTTTAATTTATGTAAGTCAATATAAAAATTATTTCAACTTCACATTTATCAAAAGTTAAGAAAAAATTAACTTTCTTCCAACTCCTTTAATCAAAGTTAAGGTTTGAACTAATGCTAGAGTCACACTTGAAATTTTTAACAATTGTTACTCATCTTATTTATAGAATTTTAACTCTTCTTGAAACCATTGTTTGGAACAAAATTTTGTTTAAATTTGAAGATAACAAGAAACAAATTTTGTTTTAAAAAAACAAACAAACTTTGTTTAAAAGAACAAACTTTAATTTTTCAAATAGATAGCATTAATTAGTTTTACTTAAAAAGATAAAAGTAATTGACAAAGGGTATAATTGACAAGTCGTACCCTTAAAATACCAAAAAGAAAGTTAAATAGGAATGAAAAATTTATTCTAAAAAGACACTTAAAAAGGAACAGAGGGAGTAATATTATTTGTCTCTAGAAACCACGAGAAAATTAAGAGATAATATGTCATAGAAAACTCTTATTTTTGCTTAATAATTACTCCCTTTGTTCTGTCGTTTTAGAATATTAAGACCAAATTAGCGAAGTGTAATTTTGCACCTTTACTTTCTATTATATAGACCCATAATTTAATCCACCAATATATTCATATTTTTTTCACACAATTTCTCTTTACAATAATTTTAATATGTTTTCTTTCTTTCGTAACAAACAATTGTTAGTTACTATCTTTTGTTCCAACAAATTTCTATTTTTTGCACACTTTGTCTCTCTCATAACAAACAATTGCCAATTTTAAGATAATAAGAAACAAATCTTGTTTAAGAAAAACAAACAAATTTTGTTTTAAAAAAAAAAAAACAAACTTTAGTTTTCCAAATATATAACATTAATTAGTTTTATTGAAAAAGATATGAGTAATTGACAAATGGTATATGGATAAATCGTATAATTTTTAAAATACTAAAACTAAAACTACAGCTAAATAGAAACGTTAAATCCGCACTTGTAAAAAAAGAAAAAACGTTAAAGCCGCACTCAAATGACACTTAAAACCGAACTGAGGAAGTACTATTTTTTATTGCAAGTTGAAATTTTTTGCATGAGATCTACATCATATATCACTATATGTATTTATGATGCAATTCTATAACATATTCAGCACTACAACGAAGTGGCTTAGGTCTTTGTACATCACAAGTTATGGTTCTATATTTGATTCCTTGAACCTAATTATTATGATTAACTCTTTTAAATTTTTTTAAAAATATAGGATATAACGGGCACGATCGGAGTTGAACCCAGTTCAAGCGTAATGATAGAAGCAACCCTACTGCTGGACAATATAAAGACTCTTGGCATATTTTAGACATATATAGTGTATAACCAATTGTTTAAGACCTAAAATATGAAGAAAAAATTGGGTAATAAGCCCTATGGTGGAACTACCTCTATAATCAACCCTAAAAAAGTAATCCAACAAACGATACTCAAAAGTGGTAAAACAAACCGGACAAAATCTAATTAATGAATATGAACACTTTAACTATTAATGAAAGAAGTGATAGCAAAATCACCAAAGACTATGGTACATTAAACATTATATAAGTTGGATCCAACAAATCAAATGAAACTAATGGCAAGATTGAAACTGCCAGTTCCGCGAAAATTTAGACTTGCAGTCGGTTAAAACTAATGGTTCTGATGGTAATTTTCCAAATAAAACTAATTACCTATATTTTTGTAACAATCAATTATCACGTCTTATATTATTGGTTATTTGATGATCTTGTCATTTATCCATTGAAGTGCCAATTTGTATTGGTTTTCTATCTACATCATTGATGTATAATTGTCGACTAATTAACCTCAATGTAGTGGAAATACCTGATCATTCTTAAAAAAATAAAAGGAAATACCCGATCACAAAAATAATATTAGTTCAAAGATATTACATTTTTTTTAGTAATCTAACTAAAAATCCCTAAATTCCTTTAAAAAACAAAAAATTCCTAAATAGTAAAGGATGTTAATAATAAATAAATCTAAAAGAAATAAATAGGTTTGGCCAAATTTTATTTTTGTGACCCATGACCAAATACATTCTACATTTTTGAAAACAAAGTAAATATATTAAATAAAAAGTAAGCACAACAAGTTGAGGGGACATATACTTGACCTAACAACCACTTAATCGGCTTTAAAAGAGTAGTCCAACAAACGATAATGAAAGTGGTAAAACAAACCGGGCAAAACAAGTTAATGAAACAATATGTATATGCACGAATACACACCCACGATAGGGAGAGTGGCAATTATACAAAATAATCAATCAAATAGAAGAAAAAGCAACCAAAGAGATGAATGAAACCAAATCAAACAATCAAAGGTAGGAATCAACAAATAGAAGAACAATAAGAATATTAGCAACAACCAAAGAGAAGAAGACAATCAAAGAGAAGAATCATCATACCAACAGAGACATAAACAACCAAAAAATTCAAGTATTATCTTTGAAATGCTCAAAGAATCCACGCAATTAATGCATACAATAAGAGTATAGTCTTGTCTCCATCTTCAATGTTCACTAAATCAACGAGGATTTTGTTAAACCCCTTCAATTTCTCAATCTATGAGCCAATGATTTGGTCATATACAACACCTTTAACTTAAACCATGTTGATGTCGTGGTTGTCGCCTTCGTGACTTTCCTTAGAACTTCATCTCTGAGGCACACAAAAATGACTTGTCTAGCCCTACCCATCATCTCAGTCTTCTCTGCTTGTGTCGTGGTGCCTGGAAATACAACCTCAAACTTAAGAGCTTCTGTAAAAAAAATTCTCTGAATTACGACTAATTGCATCTTCATCTTCCACTTGAAGATTTGTTATGCGCCCCACGATGAGCGCTAATTGTTGACAACTCGGACAAACTCATACCAGTACAATGATATGTGCAATAAAATTAGCCGCAACCTTTAACCAAATAATGTATCAAACAAATTAAACCATCAATTAAAGTGTGTAGAAAACCACAAATAATAAAATAAAGATAAAGATAAAAGGAGAAAAATTAAATACAATGATATTTGATTACATAGTTCGGCCAAAATTTAACTTACGTTTGATGGAGAGAGTAGCCCTTCAATTTACTATCAATAAGTCCAATTTACTATCAATGAGTTTCCTAAAAAGAGATAAAAGGGTTACAAGAAGTTATATTTAATAACTCTCCCTAAGTTCTACCATTTTCCGACTCTCTTCCCTTGGAAAAAAAAATAGAGTTACAAAAGTGACCAAGAAATTGTTCTTAATTGCTCTCCAAGAGCAATCCCTAATGTCTTTTCTTTCCACCCTAAACTCGCTTAATGATAATTACTATCCAAGGTATTTACAAAGTATTTCTCAACCCTAGAATCTCCTCCAAAAGTACTCAAAATTTTAACCCTAAAACTTCCCTATTTTGGTCTCTCAAGACTCCTCTCTCAAAACAGAAAACAATGTTGTGTTTATATAGAATTCACATCAGCCGCATCACACATACACTCGCCTGCCTCATTGATGGTAGGCTTGGCAAGCAAGATTTCACCTATGGCTCGCTTGCCTCGTAAATCATCTCACCCACCTAGCGGATGAGACATAACTGAATCAAATTTTTCGAATTTTTGCAAACGATGAGAATTCAAGGCATATGCAACACATGAAATAGTTATCATAAGTATGGTTTAAAAAAACAAAAACCAACAAATAATAAATTAATGAAATATATCGCACTAATAAAAGTATAAATAAGTATTGAATTTTTTTTTATACAGTTTGGTTTGTTTTGAAAAAGGAACCCAACATTCAATATAATCCGAGTAGCTTTTCAAAAAAGCGCACCCAATAATACTTGGTTGTGTGTTTTACGGTTTTCATTTGAATTGATTTATCGTTTTAATTTTGATTGGTTTGAATATAAACACTCCAACTATAAATGAAAGAAGTGATAGCGAAATCACCAAAGACTATTAGTGGTGCATAATGTGACATGTATAACAACATTAAATTAAAGTTGGATCTAACAAATCAAATGAAAGTATAAAGAGTCGTTCCGAGCAAAAATCAAATCGCAGAGATCATACTTCTAAAGAACAATTATAAAACAAGGACTAAATATTTATGAACAAAAGTTCCAACATTGTAGGAGCCTTTTCAGCTGGTTCTTTGATTTCGCAGGAGCCATTTCATTCTTCTGCTGGTTCATCCTTTTCAGCTGGTTCTTTGATTTCGCAGCAGCCATTTCTTCATTCTTTTGTTGGTTCATCCTTTCATCAGCTGCAGCCCTCTCTTTGGCCTCGGTAGCAGCCCTTTCTGCCTTAACTTGTGCTTCATATTCAACCCTTTTGCGTGCTTCCTTCTCCTTTCTCTCTGCAGCAGCAGCCCTTGGCTCTACAGCTGCTCTTTCACGATATCTTCTTGTAGATATTTCTATGTTATCTCTTGCCCTATATCTAGGGGCGGATCTGGATCTGCAATGAAATGATCAATGTAGCTAATTATTTTAGCGAAGTTAACTACGCTAAAAATTAAAAAAAAATCGTTCATATTTTAGTGGAATTTAACCTTTTAACAGGAAATATTGTTTATATTTTAGTAGAATTTAACCTTTTTTTAATTGTAACTTAAATAATATTATAAAAAAGATAAAATATTTTAAATGAATGGTCAAGTCGAAATAAAAAAATCTCACCAAAAAATGATATCCTTTTATATATATTTATATTTATTGATTAAGTATGAGTAAGTTACAAACTTTATATATGTTGATGTTGCAAATTATAAAACATATAAAACACTATAGTCAAGTGGTCGATGGGTTGTTCTTAAAGTTTTATGTCGTATAAATTCCTCCATGTTCTTTTTTGCATTTATGTTATATTAATTAATTCCTTAAAAAAATATGACAAAAATAATAGGCAAGACTTGAATCCAATACAAGAATAAAATAAAAACTTGAATCCAATACAAAAATAAAATAAAAAATATGACAAAAACAATTGGCAAAATATGTGATTATATTTCCAAATTGAAGATAAATAATATAAAATTTAGGCTTGAATAAAAAAAAATTATTAAAAAAAAAAAAAACAGGGCTGGGCTGGTGTGGCAATAGCCACATCCAGCCTTGAAGAGATTCGCCCCGTGCTTATATCTCTCCACCATATCCCGGTCTTCTCATAAGCTATGAAACCCATATACATCATAAGGAAAATTTTAAAATTAATGTCAATGTCGTGTTCTATGTTTTATAGTTTACAAATTGATTTTTTATCTTTCAATTGTCTAATGTTTGAAATATTTAATAATTTGAAAGGTTTGTAGTTAGGTACAGATTTTTTAAAAGAGAATCATAATAGGAACAGATTTTGTAGAAGAGAATAATAATTAATGATGAAAGTAGTAGAAAAAAACAAAGACACTGCAACGCAGGGAAAACCAAATGGTACCATCAAATTTTATTTTAAGGGTGAGTTTGACCTGACTTTTTTGAGTCATAAAAAAAAAGAGAAAAACAGTGGAATTAAGTACATATGGTTATTCTATGCGTTATAAAGTAGGAAAAAACTGACCGGGCAGCACCGGCAGCAGCGACGGCAGCAGCAACAACGGCACTCATGATGAAGAACAGATGCGACGGGCGAGACGAGGAGCTATGAACGGAACAAGCGACAGTGGAATTTGAAAACACAGCCTTTTGCGCCTTTTATTTATAAAACTCTGTTACATTCAAATTGAGGGTCGATACTAGTTGGGCCAATATGGAACCATAACAACGTGAGAAAAGTGCGTTATTTTCTGTTATTTTTCACCGCCATAACTTCAATCTTCAATTCATGTTGGCAAATGACAAGCCAGGATTGAAACTCAAAAAAAAAAAAACAAGATTGAAACTGCCAGTTCCGCAAAAATTTAGAATTAACACCAGTTTTTTTTTTTTTTCTAAAGAAAATCACGGGTCTTCTTAATTTTAATCTTCTTAATATTATGGTTTTAATGGTAATTTTGCAAATAAAGTTCATTACCTATATTTTTTTTTGTAACAATCAATTATCACATCCTCTGAATTCTCTTTAAGCCTTGTCACTTCCATCTTGTTCTCTTTTATCGAATTTTACTCAATCTTATCCCCCTTTTCTTCTCCTTGTTATCTCATCCCTTTAAAATTGTCTGATTTTTAGCGCACAAACGTGTGTAAATTATAAGCAATATTTTTATAAAATTTTAATTTTGATTAAAATCATATTTATATATATTTGTAACTTTTAAATAGTAACAAATTATATTTATCGTTTACCAATAATAATAAAATTATATTTTTCAATAACACCAATAATATACCACTTTTAAAAGCAAATTTGTTTAAGAATATAACATAGATAAAGAAAAATAAATCTTGTATTCACTTTATATATTGCTATAGATGTAAAGATTATCATTTCCATTGTTTTTTCTCACTTAATCTTATTCCCCTTTCTTCTCCTTCATAACAAAATAGTAAAAGGGAGGAGTAAAATAATTTACCTATATGAGAAACACTACATTAATGTTGATATTTTGACAATAGAAACAATACATTGAAATTGATATTTTTTAAAAAAAAATAGTAAGTGAGGAGTAAAAATTGTGTAATCATTGGGAAGTTAAATTTTTTTTAATAGAAACATTTTATTAAAGTTCATATTTTGACAATTGTATCATATCGACTTTCTCATACCGATACATAAAAATTTGATTTCGCGTATATAAACACATAAAATCAACAACGATTGCGGTGCAAATATTTAACGGTGTTTATCATATAAAATAAAAATTTATTTAATATAAACACTACATTGAAGTTGAAATTTTGAAAATAGTCTTGAGTTTTCAAAATTTTATTATATCGACTTTCTCATATATGTTCATCAAATTCACAACGGGCGCGGTGCAAATATTAAATGGTGTTTTTCATTTTAAAAAATTTTTTACTAGAAAAACTACATTAATTTGTATATTTTTAAAAATATTCATTTAGTTCTCATGATTTCATGTTATCGACTTTCTCCATCGGCACCTAAAAATTTTCTTCCACATATATAAGCACATAAAATCTTCAACGACTGCGGTGCAAATATTTAACGATATTTTGCATATAAAATAAAAAATATTTAATAGAAACACTACATTAATGTTGGTGTTTTCAAAATAGTCATAAGTTTTCAAAATTTTATCAAATTGTTTTAACTGACATATGTTTTTAATTAAAGATTTAAATAATATTATTAAAAAAATAAGATTGTAAATACAATATTTTAAGTGAATGGTACAATTACACATTAAAACTAGACATTCCCCCCGATATAGGTCTTTTTAGGGTCAACGAAATATAATTTTTAAAAACAAAAAAAGACATATTTTAGAAATCGTGGTTGGGCCTAACAACCGGCTTGTGAGATGAACATTGTCCCCACTTATAAACACATTGTCAGGCCATCATCTATCCAATGTGGGACTCTTAACACACCCCATCACGACCAGCACTATTGAGCTTGGTTCGTGGACATAAATGGTGGGTGACCCGATAGCGGAAACCTGATAGCAGGTAGCCCAATGGATCTTGGAGATGCTCTGATACCATGTTAGAAATCGTGGTTGGACTTAACACAACCCTACAAAACCAGCTTGTGAGTGAAGGTGGCCCTTGAATTCGACAAGCTCTGATACCATGTTGAAATTTAGGGACTAACTCATCCTTACAAAACTGGTTAATAAGGTGACGAGTGCCCCATCTTTATAAACTATTATCAATAGTCTTATCTATTCAATGTGGGACTTGATTTTTTCCCAGTACACCCCCCTCACGCCCAACACTCTTTTTGAGCTTGGTGCGTGGATAGGTAGGTGACCCTTATAAACATATTGTCAGGCCATCACATATCTGATGTGAGACTCTTAACAACATAAAATAAGTTTAATGTATTAGTCTTTTTTTCCCTTTATATGTGGTCTTTTTATTTATAAAAATTAATGAAAAGTATTTTTTTTTTTTTGTGTAAGACTATGGCTAGGATTTTAGTATCCTTAATTTTGAGTAGATCTTGTTTCGATGAAAAATATCTTATGATATCATGTAATTTAATTGTACACATTGATAGTGAATAAAATTTATACTTATGATGATGTACAAGTCTCGTAAATCCAACTCAAATGTAAAAAAGCTCCGGGAACATTTGATATGTTAAGGTGTAATTAAAACATACAATCGTGTGAGTTATTCTACTAATCTCTTTGAAGAAGAAAAAAAAACTTCAGAACAAAAAAAACGTAAGCTTACCACTAATTTGCTGCTGTTAAGTTGTCTTGCAACTTGCAAGTGCACAAGATTATCAAGCAACATAGGGGGAAAAGATTGGTCAACTAGCTAATTAATAGAGAAGAAATTGCACTTTATTAATTGCAAGTTGCAAGCATTTTTGTGTTTGGGGTCCATAAAGTGGCAAAACCATAGGATGTTCACGGCTTACCAGCAGCCACAGTGGACAATGATTCAAACCAAATAGAAGCAGACAATGTATTACGGACCCCATAGGACCCATTACATGTGTGTGTGGATAATCCTAAGCACTTGCCACTATGAGTTGCGTAGAATAGTGGGTTTGTTGAGTACTGAACAAGAAGAAGAAAAATATCCTTTCACCTTTTAGGGTTCGTTGGGTGGAACTTTTTAACGAAAGTTTTGTTGTTTTGTTTATGACAGCAAACCGACACTCCAAAGTTTGAGGGTGGTTCAGACCCAAAATTATTACAATGTAAGAATAAATGAGAAGAAGTTTCCATAGAACCGCAACCACCAACACACATCCGAGAATTGTCATCAATAACTCCACGACGAAGAAGGTTATCCTTTGTAGGCAACCTATCTTGAAACAGACGCCAAGCAAACAACACAACCTTTAGAGGGACATCCTTATGCCAAAGAGATGACACAACCACCGTAGAAGTAATATGAGGTTGAAAAGTCAGGAAATTATAAGCACTACGAACAGAAAATGCATGAGATGATTCCAAACTCCATAACCATCTATCATCCTTGTCAACCTGCAAAGTCACATTTTGAAGTAATAACCTAAGTTCCCCCACCAACTCCTCTTCCCACTCCATTTCCACGCCTCACCCTCATCCCCCCACCCTAACTGACACATATCAAACACAGACTCCCCTTAAACACAAACGCCAACTAAAACCTTGTCACATTAAAAATTAGATTGTGGACTCGATTTCAAAAATTTAAAATTTGGTAGAC
>Ga0315914_1012155_pt1 | contig 10032 bp, 7 predicted proteins | sample MpolenodulesMG_FD_203920 | JGI IMG/M metagenome (GOLD analysis project Ga0315914, IMG submission 203920) | Medicago polymorpha root nodule microbial communities from Los Angeles, California, United States - elongated nodules | ecosystem: Host-associated > Plants > Roots > Nodule | place: USA... | reverse complement strand
GCTTGTTCCACCTTACAACCAGGACAATCCTCATAGTATTGTTTCTTCTCCAACAATGGCTTTTTCATGTGCTCTTTCTCCATGTTTCTAACACAATTCACAATTCACATGTAACATGAACAAATAGTTTAATCAGAAAAATATATATCAAAGACAGTGTGTTTGTTTTTAAAGAAAATAGTGGTTGAGTTGAGTAAATAAATGGGGCACACCAAACAATATGAATATAAGTTCTTGAGAAAGTTTTGAAGGTGAATAAATGGGAAATGTACAACACTAGGCCTAGTCTCACACGCACCTTCCTTTCCTTATTTATGTCAGACAAGTCGGGGTTAAATATATTTCATTTCTCAACTAACCGACAAACTACATAACTAAACACTAAATTTGATTAATATTTTATTATTCCGTTTAGTGTTTTTTTTTTTGTGTGAATCATATTCGTGCAATCAAAAAGATTAATGTCTCAAACTGAGAAGGACAACAACATAGTTAACAATTTACTCAAAAAAAAAACAACATAGTTAACAATAATTGACATAGCTTTTATCAATATATTTAAAACAGTCTTAGGACCTTTGGTGAAAAAGATCATCCAAGTATTCATGGGTATTTAATTTAGTCATTATGCGAAGGTATTTTGAATAAATTTTAATATTCGCTCAATTATTATTCACATTTTTTTTTGAAGGAACATTATTATTTTTCAATATTTAAAAAAAATATATTTTATATTTTAACAAATATATACATGATAGTTTTATTTTTCCTTTTATAATTAGGGTATTAAGTCAAAGTATCCACCATTGTTTAGCAATGAATTGATGACTAATTTCTGTCAAAAAATTATTGGACAAAATAATATATTTTTTTTAACAAGCCAAAATGCAATATAATATATCAATGAAAGTGATTCATCTTGCATAAGACGTGCAAGAAGAGAATCACCCTAAAGTTTGTACAAGACAGTTACATATATCTCATAATAGAGCTGCTCGAAAATACAAGGAAAAAACAGACAATAATTATAGCATCTGACCCGTACAAGATAATGGATGTCTCCACCTGTCATGATAGCTGAATGCAAAAGTAATGAGACCCGTCTTCAATCACTGGAAATATAACATTTTTACCTTCTGATTAAAAATTTTGTTATTCCTTTCCTTCCAAATGACCTAGACACACGCAAGCCATATCAATTTGAGGAACGGATATGTTAACCGCGGTAATTCAGAAAAGTGACCATTGAAGAAAGTGTTTACCTACCGAATATAATTTCACCGTGAAAAAAAAGGTTATGAATCGAACTTATTTAGATATTTAATTAAATTTATTTGTAGAAATTTCATTTAGGAATTTGTGTATTCAACACATTAAAACATAAAAAACAACTTTTCTTTACATAAAAGTTATAAATTATTTTCATTTTTAAATCCTTAACAAATGTCTTAAGGACACTTGCTTATTAGCCAGACCCTTAATTAAATTAGGGAATGCCTTTAAGAATGGGATCAAAAACACATGTTGGTTGGGATCAAAAACACATGTTGGTGTGTACATGATAATATTATATGATTAGATCTTTCAAAAAAAATATTATATGATTAGATGATTGTACACATACCTTTTGAAATAATTCGTAGTCTTTCGATTCTTTTTTATTTATAAAAGAAAAATATAAAACTATTAATTAAAATAAAAACCTTAATGAGTGCTACATTAATGTAATAGATAATTTTAACCAAATAGAAATACTTCTATTATATTTAATTGATTTCAACCAAATACTTATATTATATATTTATATTAACCTAAGAAGAAAAAATACTTCTATTATATTCTGTTACGGAGGAATGTCCGCCTATGAGATTATTAATAGTTGAATTAAGATCGAAATTTTTGATAATGTATTTTAAACTCGGTTAATCAAACTACAAAAGTTGGGTTATACAATCTTGACTAGATATTTCATATAGCATGAATCCATTGAACCTGATAGAATGGCTGCTTAATAGATAGACCCTTACTTTGTCTCATACTTTTATTTGTATGAATTTCATTTACTAATAAAAAGATATTAAACTTTTAAAGTAAACAATTATGTGGATATTTTTTTGAAATTTCTAAAAGTAAATCATTTCTATAAATTAAAAAAAATGAAAGCATGTATATTAAAAAAAACAGAAATAGAAAATACTTTCACAAATTAATTGGTAAAAATGGTAGGCTTTGAATTTATTTTTGATCAAGATTGTAGGCTTTGAATTGAGACACCGACATTGATTTAGAGACATTCTTTACTCAAAAGCACCAAAAGACACATACATTGATTTTAAATAAAAGAAAACAAGGGGAACTTTCCTTTCGCTTATTAGCACAGTCATTAACAATAAGGATCGTTTTCATCTTCACTTTCCTGATAACGATTGAATGTGAGGCATGCTAGCACACGTAAAGCCAAATTGAAAATGAAGTCTTTTAAAGATAACCAATGGTTAAATATTTATTTGGTCCTATAAATATACGTTTTAATTTTCTTAAAAATTTTGTTGCAAATTTAGTCTACAAGATTTTTTCATCATCACTTTTAGTCTCTACTATTTAGTCAACTCATATTTTTCATATTTTTAATAAAGTTTATAATAAATGGTTAGAATTTATAACAATCTCTCTCAAAAAAATTAGAATTTTTTAAATTAAATATGAATTTTCTATACTTTTGGTGCTTAAAAATTCATATTTAATTCATGTTTTGTTAAAAAATATTTTTTTTTAAAGAGATTGTCAAAATATTCTATACATTTATAGAGAATTTCATTAAAAAAATGAAGGCTAAACATGAATTGACTAAAAAATATAAACCAAAAATAATGATAGAAAACTTTTAGGGTGTGTTTGGATTGAGGGTTTAGGAGGGGAAGAGAAGGGAGGGTGATTTTCATTTTTAAATTATGGACACTATGAAATATTTTTTAAAAAGTTAGCATATTATAACATGATAAACAATCATATAATACTTCAATCACAATTAATGTATTTTAGAAAAAACTTGTTATATAGTTCATAATTTAAAAAAGAAAAGTAAACCCTCCCCTTCCTTCCCCTCCTTAACCCTCAATCCAAACACACCCTTTGTTCAACACAAATTTTAGGGATACTAAAACAAAAAAAATTGTTATATTCATAGGATAAAAACATTTTTCATTCTTATATTGAAGGTGTTTTGATGTAAATCATTATATCAATCGTAAACATATGGTTCAAAATTGATTAAGTGTAAACATCGTTTTAGTTTGGTTATTTCGGTATCTCAATTATCATTTCTATGTAGCAGCCAGCCTTGGTTAGGTACCTTTAAACGTGGTATTTTTTGGTTTGACTCCCGTGTCACATCTCTAGGATGATGTAGACTTGGTCTACTAGGAGGGAGGGATTTTGTATGTTTCTGGTTTCATTCTGTGTTGATGTTGGATTTCTAGTTTTCTATTAGGTGGTGTGGTGGTATTTTTTTGCTTTTGGTGGGGTTCTTGGTGACCATCAAAGCATTTTTCGATTGTTTTAATTTTTTTATTTGTGTGTGCATGTTCAAACATTTTTATTTTATACACATATAAAATAAAAATATTATAGTCAATATACTATAATTCATCTTGGCATAGTGGTTGGGGTATCTTTTTTCCCTAAAAGCATGTTCGAACATGCAACTTCAGCTTGCAGGTTTAAAACTGGCATTAACCACTGGAATAAAGCATGTATAGTTCAACATCATAGGTATAATACGATATACTTATACAAATTATTGGGGGTGCCATGGCCTTCCCTAGTCATAACATAGCTCCGCCACTACTGGTCCTACCTTTTTAAATATATGAATTGATTTTAGAATTTAAACGACCATTAACTATAACTTTTAAATTTGACCTAGAAAATCTGATTAACTTAACGGATTAGATTAAGCTAGGGATAAATAATTATCGAGTTATGACATTTAAATTAACATTCGTATCAAACCTTCATCGGTTACAGACTCACCTAAGAGATTAGAGCGTTGTAGCTTTAGAAGAGGGTTCTGAGTCAAGAGATTGATCAAAACTATTTTGTTAATTTGTCGTGAAATTAGGAGGATAATTGTAGAGACTAGGTGAAATCACCAAACAACGAGAATTAGTTGTTTCGAAAGACCCGATCACTTTTTCTCTGTTATTTTCCAAAATAATTTATTTTTATTTTCTGTAAACTCAAATATATGCTTTGCATACCCCTATTCGTCAGATCCTTTTATAATTAAACTAGCGAGTTGATATTGAAACAATCTCTATGGAGACAAACTTATAAATTTTATTAGTTCGATTCATTTTTAGTACACTTGTTAAAGTCTATCAAATGTTGTCTCAAGCATCATAGTGGAAAACTCTTACGGTTGTGAGGAGTGGACTAACCCACATTGGATAAACCACTATAATTTCTGTGTGTCATAATCTTCTATCCCTATACTCTTTATTTACATTATACACTTCACACACACAATTATACATATTTGTATCAAACCTGTTTTATACTAACACTTCAAAACATTATGAAGTATGCTTAAACTCTGTCCTTCAAAGTTTTAACTTGAGAAGTATTTTTAAGAACATGATTTAATTTTAAAAAGGGTCACAATTCAAACTCCTCTTTCTTTTGACTATTATATCTACTTTAATTATAAACAAAAAAAACTCGTTTTCTATGTCCCAACTTATAAGCAAAAAGGACAAACTTTTGTCATAATTAAAATTTCAAAAAATCTTCTTTTCCAAAGTGAAACTAAATACAAATTGCATTTAATTTGTTGTTCCTCTCATTTTCTCTGTAACAAATAACCAATGAAAAGTTTTTTTACATCTTCCCATGAAACTAATTCCAAGGAGAACACAAGAAACTATTATCCAAATTACTTTCATGTTTTAATTTTCTTAATAAGTGTGAAATGATTTTTTTCTTATAATATGGGACGGATCGAGTATATTATAATTAAGTTTAGATTAATGTCAAAATTGCACCTTTTATATTTACCATATCTGGTATGAAAGTTACACAAGTTTTTCTCTGTCACAGGGATAGGGAGTATGCGTTTCTTAGGATGTTGCGTGTTCTAATCCTAATTCATCCCTTTTTTATGTTTCTATTATACTTTTAATATTTTATTAAAAAAAAGTTCTTTTAGGAGAATCGAAACCGCGCCCCTGCATTGGATTCAAGCAAAAGTAAACCACTAGACCAATTAATATTTCTAATTGTATTTTGAAACAACTTAATAAATATTCCATAAACTTTTGACACCCCTAAGAAAATAACTCAAGATCTGCACTGGTTGCACCTTCTTTAACTTGTAAACTTTCTTCTCATTCCCATGCTTCCCATGTCCCAATGGTTGCTCAACATAAACATTTTATTGTAATTCATCTTGTAAAAAAGCTGACTTAACATCAAATTGAATTTTTTTTTTCAAAAAAAAAAATCAAATTGATAAATAGACCACAAATTTAGTCAGAAGTAAAAAAGCTGACTTAACATCTCATTTAAAAGTGAAGTGTGTCTTTTTGAATGGAGCCATTGAAGAAGAAGGGTACATCAAACAACCATTGGAATATAAGTTAAAAAGAAAAGAAGACATTTTTTTTTTTGAGGGAAAAAAGAAAAGAAGACACGGTGGCTCAATAAAAATAAAGTTTATGGTATGGGTGGGGGGATGTAGTTCAAAGATTTTTTTAGAGAAATATAGAAGTAGTAGAGTAGTATAGGTATTTAGCATTAAATGTAATTAGTAGAGAAAATTGTGCAGAACAATATCTTAAAGTGGGTAGAATATTATCTTATAATGTGTCTAAAACTCTGCCTTGAGCCTATAAAAATGGAAGAGCTTGTCATTTGTAAATCAAGTAAGAAAAGCAAGTTCAAAACAATTAAGCAAGAAACAAAGTTTTTCATCGAATACTCTCTCCTCCACAATGGCGAAGCCACTCATGGCCAGGGTAGGCCACGGCCCACCCAAACCCTAAAAAATAATTTTTTTTAATAGGTATGTATACACATATTAGAGTATTAAGTTACTGCATATGTCCTTAATAAGACCCTTTTGAGAATTTTCTTTTCCCTTGTTATAAGACTTTTTTGTTATTTTCAACTATATTAATTATTTCTTTACCTACATACCCCTATTTATTATACATCTTTTTTTTCAATCAGTAATAAATAACATGTTGAAAACATAAACTAGTTATCTCTCTTAAAAGATAAAATTATAAAAACAATAGTGATTACAAACAATTTTAATACAAATATCAATTTTCTAAATTTTCGTGATATTGACAAAAGGGTCCTATATATAGGGACAAAGGTAGTAATTATATAGGGAAATGCTAACGAGTGCCCTAAAGGCACTCTTTAAACACTTTAAATAGTAAATTTTTATGGAAAATTGTGTACTCAATGTTCTATATTCACCATCTTTCAACCTTAAACCCGATTTCCATTTCAAAATTATGTACATCTTTGGAGTGTTATGTCACTTTTCATGACAATAAGTATTTGTTACAAGATCTTCACTCCTAAAAGATGATTGATTTGGGTGATCAAGTTGAAGGTCTCTATAGATTAGTGTTAGATTTTTTTATCTTTCCTTTAAGCATTAAATTTTATGTTAATCATGTTTCCACCAATAACAATCTTACTATTCCATATTTTGCATTATGACATTTTAGGTTAGGTTATGTTTCTCACAAAAGACTATCACACGTGCCTCAATTGTATCTCAATTTAACCTTTTACAATCATGCTACTTTGTGACATTTGTCACTTTGCTAAACAAAAAAAAAAACTTTTACCACTAGCATTTTTGTTGCTTCTAGCAAGTTTGAACTTTTGTATTTTGATATTTAGGGTCCATTATCTATAACTTATGTTCATAATCATAGATATTTTCTTACCATTCTTGATGATTATAGTAGATTTTTTTGGATTGTGCTTCTAAAATTCAAATCTGAAGTGTCTCAACATGTTAAAAATTTCATCAATCTCATTCACACACAATATCATATTACGTCTAAAACTGTCAGGTCCGATAATGGTCCTAAGTTTTTGCTCAATTCCTTTTATGCTTCTAAAGGCATCTTTCATCATAAGTCTTGTGTTGAAACTCCCCAGCAAAATGGGAGGGTTGAAAGAAAGAATCAACACATTTTGAATGTAGGCGTGTCTCTTCTTAACCGGACTAAGTTACCTGCTTCATATTGGTCTTATGCTCTTTTGCATGCCACTTTCATCATCAATAGTTACTTCTCCTACACTGCATAATCAACTCCTTCATGGCATCATTCCTGATGCTAACTCTTTCAAAGTTTTTGGTTCTTTGTGCTATTCAACTTCTCTTCAATCACATAAAACTAAACTTGCTACTAGAGCCAGAAAGTCTGTGTTTCTAGGCTATTCTATTGGTTATAAGGGTTATTTTCTATTAGATATTCATACTAGAGAAATTCATATTTCTAGGCAGGTCAATTGTTAAGAACACATTTTACCTTCCACATATTGAACATTTTCAATTTTTGCAGAATTTATCTTACCAATAACACCTTTACCTTTGATGCGTGCTTGTTCATTATTACCAAAAGTTACTAATCCTCCTTCTTTTTCAATGAAGGATAGGAAGCTTTGTTTGTCTCCAGTCATATGTCTTGAGCATTCATTGTCCAAGTACCAAGGATTTTTCTTGACTGTCATGAGACATTCCTGCAGTATGAGTTAGTAGTGTTTTGGGTACCCATATTTTTCTGGGTCCTTGATGGTTAGTGTTTTTTGTAGGAGCTCCTTTTTTTATGAAATTTAACATAGTTAGATTTGAACGAGACTTTTGTTTTATGTAAAGCTTGTTCTTTCTTTTTCTTAAAACAAAAAGGTTCAATATGCCCATATTTTTCACAATATGTACATTTATATTTTTCAACCTTTTTTAATTTTTCGGGAATAAAAAGATTTTTATATAACTTGTGTTTTTGTTCTTTAAAACCTATGCATGTTTTATCAAAGGCGTTTTTTTGTGCTCCTATGATGTTTTGAAAAGTTTCAGTAGATTTAACAAAATTTGTGATGTCATTTTTTAATTGATGAACATTTTTCTTTAAGATACTGTTTTCTTCTTTGGTTTTTTCTTCTTCTTTATCAAGAACATCTTTTGATTGAAAAGTTTTAAGAAGTTTTTCCAAGTATTCTTTTTCCTTTTTAAGTTGTTTATTCTCATTTCTTAATTTTTCACATGTTCGTTCGAGAATTTGAGAGTTGTGAAAAAGATTATCAAAAAGGTATTCAATTTTTTCACAAGATGAGCAAGGTTCAATATTTACCTCTTGGTTATCTGTTTTTGCCATTAGGCAAAAGTTTGCTTGTTCATCTTTATTTGTTGATTCATCTGGTTCATCCCACGTGGTTAAGAATGATCTTTGATTTGACTGATAGTTGTTTGATTTTCTTTTGTTTTGTGGACATTCACTTTTTTAGTGTCCCAGTATGTTGCACTCGTAGCAAGTGACTTGACTTTTGTCAGTTTCTGTTTTCGTGTTTTCTTTTCTTGCTGGGAAGTTTCTTCTGTTTTGATTGCTCTTTTGTATTATTCTTTGAATTTTTCTGGTGAGAAGAATAATTTGATCCTGATAGTCGTCTTCATCGAATTCCTGTTGTTGATTTTCAAGATGTGTTTCTATTTCTTGATTCTGTGATTCTTGAACAGTTTTGAGTGCAATCATTTTGATTTTGTTTGAGGATTTGTCCTCTTGTAGAAGAACTTCATGAGCTTTTATCCAATAAGATCTTCTAATCTGAGTTTAGTCAGATCTTTTGCTTCTATTATAGCAGTTACAATGTGTCTCCAAGATTTTGGAAGACATCTTAGAATTTTTCTTACTCTGTCATGAACAGAAAAACTCTTTTCAAGTGATCGCAACTCATTCGTTATGATTGTAAACCTTCCAAACATTTCATCTATTGTTTTGGTTTCCTTCATTTCGAATCATTCAAATTTGGGTACACCTATGTCAATTCTTGTTTCTTTCACATGACTAGTTCCTTCATGATGTATTTTTAGTGTATCCCAAATTTCTTTGGCAGTGTCGCATTCTTGTATTCTATCAAATTCTTCCCTGCTTAAAGCCATGGATGGAAATAATTTAGCTTTAAAGTTTAATAGAAGACGTTTACCTTCTTCTTCTGATCAATCTTCCTTTTTCTTAACATTTAGATCTTCATCATATGGAATGTAATTTCCATCCTCTATTACAGGCCACATGTTATTATCTTGTAATCGTAGGAATAGTTCCATTTTGTCTTTCCAGTAATAGTAGTCTGCTCCCTTAAAGAGAGGTGGTCTGGTTGCGGATCCTCCTTCAAACATGAACTTGACTTTAGACATTTTTGTTTTTCCTGGATTTTTCCTCGTACACTGTTAAGTGCTCAAATCTTAGAGGCAGTGCTCTGATGCCAATTAAAGTAAAATAATATCACAAGAAGGGGGGGTTTTAATTGTGATCTAATAAAAATTACCAAATAAAAATTCTCAAGTATATACTTGGACTTGGTTAGTCCGTTAGATAATAAAATAATAATATTGTGAAGTCTGTGATATTGGTTTAAATTAAAAGAGATAGGGAAAGGGAAAATCACACACAAGAAGTTATCCTGGTTCCCCCAATGTGGGTTAGTCCAATCCCCACAATACTGTGAGATTATCCACTAGGTAGTTGAGTTATAACTTAACCTTAACTCCTCTTTTTCTTTTAGATCACTTCCTTGATCTATACAATTTCTTTCTTTTCACCCCTTGGTCTTTGTACTAGTTTTACTTACTAGATTTTTACAAACAACAATCGCTAAACACTTTTAGTGATTCTTTTCACTAACTTTGCTATTGATATACAATGTTTCTTGCCTTTGTAAAGAACTCAAGTAAAAGAGTTGCTGCTGGATTTTTGCTATTTGATTGCAATGAAAGAGCCTTTGAAA
>Ga0315914_1012154_pt1 | contig 10033 bp, 11 predicted proteins | sample MpolenodulesMG_FD_203920 | JGI IMG/M metagenome (GOLD analysis project Ga0315914, IMG submission 203920) | Medicago polymorpha root nodule microbial communities from Los Angeles, California, United States - elongated nodules | ecosystem: Host-associated > Plants > Roots > Nodule | place: USA... | reverse complement strand
ATCAGACATTTAAGCATAAATGGTATAAATACACTCAAATGGTAGCTTTTCCTTAGATAACTTGCAGAACAAGTCACTAAAATGCCTAGATTAACACATAAAATATGTTACTTTTGAGCACTTATCAGGCTCGACATGCATTAACTCACGTCGATATCCAACGTGAGCGTGAGTTTACTCACATTGAATATATCAAACATGAGTTGACTCACGTTGGAGTATTTTGCTTAGTTCAGGTGGGAGTGAGCAAATTTGTATGGGAAAAGAGCAATTTTCTTACATTGCTGTCGTGGAGATTAGACCTTTAGATGAGACAAATCTCTTAAAATATAATAATACTCTCTCTTCTCTCTTTTGTGAGTCGTCACTAAAAACGTAGTTTCTTTTCCTTCATCCTCAAAGAGGGGTGATTTGAGGTCAATTTTTGACCCAAAATCACCCCTCTAACTCTTTTTTCCTCTTTCCCTTTTATTGAAATAAGTGATTTTCACTTCTATTTCGTTTTTCCATTCGTGATTTCGTCGTCCTAGTGCGACGTTGTTTTGTTCATCGTCTTTGTGCGGCGTTATTTATCTTTCTTGTTTCGTTCAGGTATTTGTTCGATTTAGATTGTCAGGTCAGCTTAGATCCAGTGCATATCCAATCAATGATTTTGGCGTCGTCAACGTTGCAGATCTGGATACATGGGTATTCCGGAATCTTGAATATTGTCATATGTGCAGGCTTTTGTATTTTGCCATTTTATGCTATTAACATAGATGTAGTGAGTTTGTTTGCAGATTCATCCTTTTTGTTTTTAGCGAATTTGTACTGTATCGATGTACTGTATCAATTTGAATTAATGAATATCATTTATTTTTGTAAAAAAAAAGTGACAAATCTCTTTTTTTAAGGGTCAATTATGTAAATGATACTATATTTTATGTCATTTTTTAAGAATATTTTATGTAATTTATATGTTGTATGTTTATGTGATAATGTGAGGAAGCAATAATTGTGTTTTTGCACACATATATCTCCACAAATGCTTGTACAAAAAAAAAAAAAAAACTCCACAAATGCATCATATCTCTTCATCTTTTCTATCCTCTAATAGAAACTTTCCTATTTTGAGCTAGCATTCAAGAGTGATCTCTATTTATTTATTTTGAATATAGTTTTACATCTTATCAATTTAGCGTACCTATTTTGTTAGAAAAAAAGGTTTTTTTTTTATCAATTTACAATACCTATTTTTTTAACTATAATTTTACATATTATATTAACCAATTCAATTTTATTAGATCACCATCTTTTATTATTATTTAAACCAATTATAATGTAACTTGTGTCAATTTTTATATAATAATCTAATCATACCGCATGTTTTTATATATTTGCATCATATTTTAATTTATTCTAATTAGTCGATGTTATACTAAAAGATATGCACATTACAAACTGACACATGGCAACAACAAACGCCCCCTCCCAAAGAGCACGACACAGTTCCCACTCACAACATCATCTCAAGAGACAATCACTTGAATTCCATAACCATTCATACAACATACTTGCCGGAATTTTCATTCTTCCCAAACTCCATTGCCACGACATAACTTTAATTTTCTCCACCAATTCTTCTTTATTTTTAATTATATTTTTGGAAATGCAATCATTTCTTGCTTTATAAATTATCCAAATAGCCGCATGCCACACCATCTGCCTCCCTTTCCGGACTTTCTTATTTATCGACCCCCACGACCACCACTCTCTAATAGTGATAGTTCTCAATATCTCCATTATTTTATGTTTCAATCACCACAATTCCCTACCAGTGACGATTCTCAAAATCCACGACATTTTATTTTTCAATCACCTAATGTTGAACCGAAATCACCAACTGGATCCACTACTGATTGTTCGAAGTTGTGAAGAAGGGCAAAACTGATTGTTCAATGACTTCTTCTCCGAAAATCCTGTATACATTGAAGCTCAATTTTGACAAAGGTTCTGTATGCGAAGACATGTGTTCCTTCACATCGTTGAAGCCCTTGGTAATCATGATGAGTACTCTCAAAGAAGCAATGATACACTAGGTAGAACATGACTTTCACCATTGAAGAAGTGCACCACTGCTCTTCATATACTAGCATATATGATGTAAGAGGGTTTCCTTAGTAATTTAGTAGTATTTTATTATTTTATCCTAATTTTATTATTTGTTTGTTTTATTTTCAGTTTGTTATTTTTGACCCATTAGAGTTTGTTATTTCCCTATTTAAGCTTAACAGTTGTAGTCTAAAAGGCATAAATTTTATTCATTCAATAATATTTTAGAGAGTTTTCTCAATTTCTGGTGAATTCCGAAACCCTATTTCCACAAGTTTTTCGCTTGCAAACTTGTTCTTTCAATTTAGGTTTAGCGCTTGCTATGCTACGCTTCCGTACTGCGTCAATATATATAGATCACCAACTGATAGTGCGGATCACTATGTAAGCATCAGTGAAAGCACAACATTGGAGTGCTTTGACAGGTTTGCAATGGACGTAGGCACAATTTTTGGTGATCAGTACATAAGAAGGTCAAATAATGAAGACATTGTACGTCTATTACAAATGATGTATTTGGTCGCTATATTCATCATTTATTCAATGAATTTAAAAAGTGAAAAGTTGCTTATAATAGAGATTGAAGGGAGTAAATTTTTAGGTAACTTGAAGTTTAGTTGGATATGATATCTATGCACAATTTATTTAAGATTTAAAATCATTTCATCAATAAAAATAAAAGTATGACATATCATTAAATTGAATGATTGAATAAGAGTTACATGCTCAACCAAAGCACATGGATACTTCTCTCTCTCTCTATATATATATTTAGCTAATACTAATGGCGCATCTATATCCACCAATCTCCTACAAAATACAATACAACCTCATCTAACTATAATGGATTTGGTTCTTAGTAGCCTAATAAACGGCACAACAATTGCACTCCTTTATTTCATTATTCCCCTATGTTTGTTTCTATTTGGATTCTCAAAAGTTGTTCATAGCAAAAATAAAGAGGCGCCAATAGCCGAAGGTGCATGGCCAATACTTGGTCACCTCTCACTTTTTAGTGGCACACAATCACCCCATAGAGTCTTAGGTACCTTAGCTGATAAATATGGACCAATATTCACCATCAAGCTTGGTTCTAAACGTGCTTTAATTCTCAACAATTGGGAAATGGCCAAGGAATGTTTCACTACGAACGACACGGTCGTTTCTTCTCGTCCCAAGCTTGTTGCAACGGAACACTTGTGCTATAATGGAGCCATGTTTGGTTTTGCACCATATGGTCCTTATTGGCGCAAACTTCGCAAGATTGTAACCTTTGAGGTCCTCACAAATCGCCGAGTCGAACAACAACAACATGTTCGTGTTTCCGAAGTTCGAGCATCAATTAAAGAGCTCTTTGATGTTTGGACTAGCAAAAACAATGTGTCATATTCATCAAACTATGTGCTAGTAGAGTTGGATCAATGGTTTAGACATTTAACATTCAACATGGTTCTTCGAATGGTTGTTGGGAAAAGATATTTTGGTCTAACAACTAGTTATGAGGAAGAAGAATCTTTGAGACGTGTCAATGCTTTGAAGAAATGGATGCATTTGTCTGGTGTGATCACAGTGGGAGATGTTATTCCTTGCTTGAATATTTTTGATTTTGGTGGTTATGTGAAGACAATGAAAGAAACTTCCAAGGAGTTGGATAATATTTTTGATGAGTGGTTGAAAGAGCGTCGCCATAAAAGGACTTTGGATGAAAAAGTTGATGATCAAGGTAATCAAGATATCATGGATGTGTTGCTTTCATTGCTTGATGGAACAACCATTGAAGGGTTTGATGGTGATACCATAATCAAAGCCACACTATTGGTATGTATTTTTATGATATTGAATTTTGTTTTGAACAGCATGATATTGAATATTTACTTGTGATCTCGCTATATTTGATAAAAATAGTAAATAAATTAGATAATTTATAACTAAAAATTGATCGTACAACTATGTGGGAGAGAAAAACGATGTATTATTTTACTAAAAAATGGTAATTTTTCAACCACAAACATTTTTATCGAATTCCATATTAGAAGCACTCATTTTTAATTGTTTAGCAAATCACTCATTCGACTTACAAGTGCTTTTAATATGGGCCTTTTAATAAAATGTTTAAAGGTGGACCGTTGAAGTTATAAATATATTAATTAGAATATATATATTTCATGTATTGCAAATGTTATTAATTAAATTAATATTTATTCATTCGTCAAAAAATACTTAGTAGGATATTTGTACTTAATTTGCAGACACTGTTTTCTGGAGGAAGTGACACAAGTAGTGTCACCCTTACATGGGCACTATGTTTGCTATTGAATAATCCTTTTGTAATGGAAAAGGCAAAAGAAGAACTTGATGCTCATGTTGGCAAAGAGAGATGTTTAAGAGAGTCAGATATAAATAATTTGATATACCTTCAAGCTATAGTCAAAGAAACATTAAGATTGTATCCACCGGGTCCTCTCTCTGGACCTCGTGAATTCTCAGAGAATTGTACTTTAGGTGGCTATCAAGTTATAAAGGGAACTCGATTAATCACAAATCTTTGGAAGATCCAAACAGATCCTAGTGTTTGGCTAGATCCATTAGAGTTCAAACCAGAAAGGTTTCTTACAACTCATAAAGTTGTTGATGTTAGAGGTAATCATTTTGAACTATTACCATTTGGAAGTGGTAGAAGGAAATGTCCTGCAATATCGTTTGGACTTCAAATGGTGCATTTCACCCTAGCTAGTTTTTTGCATTCCTTTGATATCTTAAATCCAACACCTGATGTTGTTGATATGAGTGAAGCCTTTGGAACAACGAACTCCAAAGCTACTCCACTTGAGATTCTCATTAAACCACGTTTGTCTCTCAATTGTTATGAGTTTATGTGATTTCGTATTAATCGTATACATAACCATTGGTGTGTTTGAAAAATGTTATTTGTAGAACCGGTCTGTGACAATTTTATTTCTCCTACTCATATTATTTTTTTATTCTCTATATTGCTTTTGGCGAATAAAAAAAAGAGAAAAATGAAGTTATTACAAAAGTTGTCTCAAATAATTGTTCAAATATCATTACTCGGTGTGTTTATCTATGAGAAGTACTAGTAACATATTCTTTTTTGAGTTGTGCTATATACAGTGAATAAACTCCTCATGAAGAATATCATGAACGCCATTTACCCTATTTTTCTTTTTTGAATAAACCATTTACTCTTGTGCCATATGAGTTTTTCTATCTTATGTAAATTTGCATTTGTTAAGAAATTTAAAAAAGTAAGTTTGCATTTAAATTTGTGCACTTATAGTTTTTGTAGAAGAAAGGAAGGGTAGGTAAAAAACAATTCAATGAATGTGTCAGAAGTAATCAGAGAGTACTACTTTTATAGTTTTTTAAATCACGTAAGTTTTCTATAAATTTGATAAGAGATATATCATTTTTAATCAATAAAAGAGAATAGATTGTACTAAACCAACACAACGGAGTTAAGTACAAATGCTACTATACCCACGTCGAAAATAACAAGAATCACTCAACAAAGAGAAGAAAAAAAAATGTTATAGAGACAATTATTATTTTAAAATAGATGGATTAAAAAATTGAATCATCATAAACCTATATAGTTTCCCACCCTATATACATGAAAAAAGCCTTTAGAAGTAAAAGTTACTAGAGTTGGCTCCTAATGTAAACTTTTCTCAGTTATCACTCCATTATCTTTTTTCTATCGACGGAAACTCAATCAACATTTTCCTTTGTTAAGACAATATGAAATTGTATGTGAGGTCATCATCGAAATTTATATAGCTACTGATTACAAAAATAATGCATTGTGGGGTCAACAACTCCCAATTATAGCAATGTAGATCCCTCTAAAAGCTGTGTGTGGTAAGTCACTCCATACCTCTATTATTCTCAGCAATTGGAATTAAGCATCATTTCATTCTCAACAATCGTGTGCTACGTATAAGAAAAATACTCAAAATATATGATGAGATATATTGAAGGACGGTTCAATAATCTCAATATGAATATGATTCAGACTAATAGTGATATATGAAGTTTAATGATTTTCTCCAAAAAAAAAAAAATGGTACATCTCTTCCTCTACCCTATCTATTAGGCGCAAACCAATAATCAAATTTCAATATATATCTTAATTCTTCAATGGTTTTTGTTTTTGTTTTAGAATTGGTCTTAGTCTTATACAAGATATTTTATAGTTTTGGCCTAGTACTTAAGATTTGGGGTTATGCTTGGGCTATCTAAACCCTAACAATTAACAATATATTTTTTTTGCACTAACACTTATCATAAAAAATAAAATAAAAAATAAAACAATTATTTTTTGTATAAGCGATAAACTCTTTCTATAAAATATCTTTAAAAACTTATTAAAATAAGCTGGAAACAACTTATAAACAATGTCATAAGCTCTTTTTATATGTTCTTATTACAAGTCTTGCAAAACTTATGCTAATAGATATTTTGATCATTGTTGTGTGGCTGTGATCCAACCAAGAAATGAGATTTGCTCACAATATTCAACACTTATTCAAAATTCTTTTGGGATTTTCCTCACCTCAATTCAAGTATGCACGTCCATATGTGGAAAAGAAACATCAGCATACTAAAAAAAAAAAATTCCTTTTCAAAATAAAATAAAAAATTTTAAAAAAATTGAGAAAGGAGGATTTTATTATTAATTAAAATGACATTAATGATGATTTTACATCGGTTGTCGTGGAGATCATACCTTTAGACAAGACAATATTTTATGTAATTTATATATTGTATGTTTATGTGATAATGTGAGGAAGCAATAATTGTTTTTTTGTACACATATATCTCCACAAATGCACCACATCTCTTTAATTATCTTTTCTTTCTTTTAATAAGTATTGAGCTAGCATTCAAGGGTGATACAATACTACTAATTCACCATAACCTCATCTAGCTATAATGGATTTAATTCTAAGCAGCCTAATAAACGCCACAACAATTGCACTCCCTTTTCTAATTCTACTATGTTTGTTTCTATTTGGATTCTCAAAAGTTACTCAAAGCAAAAACAAAGAGGCATCAATAGCCAATGGTGCATGGCCAATACTTGGTCACCTCTCACTTTTTAGTGGCAAACAATCACCCCATAGAGTTTTAGGTGCATTAGCTGATAAATATAGACCAATATTCACCATCAATCTTGGTATCAAACATGTTTTAGTTGTCAACAATTGGGAAATGGCTAAGGAATGTTTCACTATAAATGACAAGGCCGTTTCTTCTCGTCCTATGCTTGTTTCGATAAAACACTTGGCCTATAATGGAGCTATGTTCGGTTTTGCACCCTACGGTCCATATTGGCGCCAAATTCGCAAGATTGCAACCTTGGAGATCCTAACGAATCGACGAATCCAACAAAAACAACATGTCCGCGTTTCTGAAGTTCAAACATCGATTAAAGAGCTATTCGATGTTTGGTCTAGCAAAAGGAACGAGTCATGTTCGTTAAATTATGTGTTGACGGATTTGAAGCAATGGTTTACACATTTAGCTTTCAACATGACTCTTCGAATGGTTGTTGGGAAGAGATATATTGGTTCAAAAACTATTGTCGAGGAAGAAGAAGCTCAAAGATTTGTGAAAGCTTTGAATGAGATGATGCGTTTGTTTGGGGTAATCACGGTGGGAGATGTAATTCCTTGTTTAAATTTCTTTGATTTTGGTGGCCATATTAAGGTCATGAAAGAAACTTCTAAAGAATTGGATAAAATTACTGGTGAGTGGTTGAAGGAGCATCGCCATAAAAGGACTTGTAAAAATATTGATGGTCAAGATGATCAAGACATCATGGAATTATTACTTTCATTGCTTGATGGAACAACTATTGAAGGGTTTGATTGTGATACCATCATAAAAGCCACGGTATTGGTATGTACGCTATTGAATATTTTCTTGTCTCACTCTATTTGCTAGAGACATTATATAACTTAGATAATTTATAGCTAAAACTTATAGTATAAAGTAGTCCATATATTTTGAGAAAATCACTCTTGTCCCTTTCAAAATTGCTCATTCCCTCTCAACTATAGTTAACTCCTGCTCAGTATTTTTCAGTAAAAGTTAAATCCCGCTAACAAGTGTAAGCGGAATTTAACTTTATCTAAAAAATACCGAGCAGGAGTTAACTCTATTTGAGTTAAAAAAATGAACAATTTTAAAAGGAAGACAAGCAATTTTCATATTTTGAAGGGTGTTTCTATCATGGACCTAAAAAAGAGTCTAAAGATGGACCCTCGTCATTTTCAATAAAATAGTGGATTTTGTTACTAAGAAATAGAGGAAAAGATGTGACATTTTACTAAAATAGTGAGGTCCTAACTAGAATTTTCACTATTTTTTTGAGTTTCATATTAGAAGTAGTCATATTTTTTAATTGTTTGGCGAAATTACTCATTAAAAGATGAGTCATTTAAGCTATACACAACTTATAAGGAATTTGCACTTAATTTGCAGACAATATTTGTGGGAGGAAGTGACATAATTAATGTTGCTCTTACATTGGCATTATGTTTGTTTTTGAAGAATCCTCTTGTATTGGAAAAAGCAAAAGAAGAACTTGATACTAAAGTTGGTAAAGAAAGATTTGTAAACGAGTCGGATATAAGCAAGTTGGTATATCTTCAAGCTATAGTAAAAGAAACCTTAAGATTGTATCCACCAGCACCTCTCTCAGGATGTCATGAATTCTTGGAGAATTGTACTTTAGGTGGTTACTATGTTAAAAAGGGAACTCGATTAATCACAAATCTTTGGAAAATTCATACAGATCCTACAATTTGGCCAGATCCATTAGAATTCAAACCCGAAAGGTTTATTACTACTCATAAAGATGTTGATGTTAGAGGTAATCATTTTGAATTACTACCATTTGGAAGTGGTAGAAGAAAATGTCCTCGAATATCCTATGGACTTCAAATGGTGCATTAATCAAACAATGAGAAGATGAAGGAGGGATCAAACAATGAATTCACGCAGGAAGCAGCAATTGGGAAGGAAGAGATGAATAAAGGAAGAACTTAATGGGGCAGCGATTTGGGGGAAGAGCAGTGTTGAAAGAAGAAAGAAGCAGTGATTTGGGGTATTAAAACCCTAAAATCGGACCATCATCGGGTCTCATGTGCCATTCAAATTCCATTTTCATTTTTAATCAGTTTTTTAGATTTTCAGATACAGATGTGACTTTCTCTTTTAATTTTAATTCAAAAATAACCCACGTGGTGTCCAACTCACTTAAGTGAGGAGCCACGTGGGCTTTGATTCATGAAAGTTGTAAAATGGAGAAAAGCTAGAAGGTTAGAATGTTGTTTTTTTAATGGGGGCCAAAATTACAACTAGTACAAAGTTAGGGGGTCAAAAGTGCGTTTAAGCGTAAAAAATTGAGTATAACATGTTTATCGAAATCGTGTATTGATGGAGGAAAAGAGATAAACTTTTTTCATGAAAACAATTAGATGCTCCGCTATATACTCATAATTTTACCACAAATTTTTTATTTCAAAAAAAGAAATGCCACACGCAACATGCACACAAGCGTTTTTCTTATTCAAACTTGAAACATAAAGCACAAAACACAAAAGTTAATGATCAAATTGGAACTGGATCAACAAGAACAGCTTTAATGTATGACTTCATTAGTCCTTCAGAATTTGTGTAGTTATCTTTATCTTTGTAAACTACATCCATAAAACGCGCAAGGTTGAGAGCGCGAGTCAGAAAAGCCATTGGAACTTCGGTTGGCCTAAGACATTCTGAATTTACATATTTCCAAGCAATTGCAATTTCCTTTTTGCATTCTTGAATAGCAGCTTCCCTAGACATACCATATTGCTTCATATAGCAATCCAGCAATGAGCAAACATGTCCTCTTTTATGTTCAAACTATGAAATG